>Ga0256914_1003982_pt1 | contig 11392 bp, 7 predicted proteins | sample HulkmetaG_FD_191571 | JGI IMG/M metagenome (GOLD analysis project Ga0256914, IMG submission 191571) | Hydrothermal chimney microbial communities from Main Endeavour vent field at the Juan de Fuca Ridge, Pacific Ocean - Hulk | ecosystem: Environmental > Aquatic > Marine > Hydrothermal vents ...
GATAACGGTAGAGACACCATCGAGTTTTTTGGAATACAGAGCCGCAAATCGCATGGTGATGTCGTCCATGATCTTGAGATCGACCTTCAAGTCCCCAAAATAACCCTTATCCCGAGCAAGGTAAAGAGGCCCGTTTCCTACCCACGTCGGGAGGCCGATGACCAGAGGCTTCCCGGCCGATGCGGCAGGTATAAAAAGCACCATACATAAAATAAGTGTCATCAATGAAACGATTCCTTTCTTCATACACACCCTCCTTCTTTTTTGCCTCCACCGTATCATAACACATTGTGGTGTCAAGGCATGTTCTGATACTGAGGGAAGAAAAGGTATGAAAATGAAGGGGGAGGTTGGCTTGACTTTTCAGACTAGAACCGATAGGTTTTCTATCTACGAGAAAAATAGATGTGTTTGTCAAAAATTTAGGGAATGGGGGTGTCTCGTTCTCTAGAAAGGAGTCGGAAATTCATGAAAAAGGTTGACACGGAATTCATCAGAAATCTTGCTATCATCGGCCATGGGGGAGATGGGAAAACGTCGATTACGGAAGCGGCCTTGTTCTTGTCGGGCGTGAATACCCGTTTGGGAAAGGTGGAAGACGGGTCATCTCTGATGGATTTTGAGCCGGAGGAGATCAAACGGAAAGGATCTATTCTCTCGGCGATTGCCAACTTTCCATGGGAGAAGCATCTAATCTATTGGATCGATACCCCCGGGTATGCCAATTTTATCGGGGATACAAAGGCATGTATGCGCGTAGTGGATGGAGCGATTGTTGTTGTTTCAGCAAACGATGGAGTGAAGGTTCAGACCAATACCGTGTGGGATTATGCCGATGAGTATGAAATTCCGCGTATCGTATTTGTCAACCGAATGGATGCGGAACGGGCCAACTTTGAAGCCACTATCGAGGACCTGGAGGAGAATTTTAAGGGGATTCGGATGGTTCCTCTCTTCTATCCCATCGGTAAAGAGTCCGACTTCAAGGGAATCGTCGATCTTCTGACCCAGAAGGCCTATCTTTTTGCGGATGATGCCTCGGGAAAGTTTGAGAAACAAGAAATACCCGCTGATCTGGCGGAGACCGTGGCATCATTCCGAGAGCGGATGGTCGAAACGTTGGTGGAGGCGGATGATGACTTGATGGAGAAGTACCTTGAAGGAAGTGAGCTTTCCGAAGAGGAGCTTATAGAATGCCTAAAAAAAGGAACGCTCAACCGGCAGTTTGTACCTATTGCATGTGGTTCGGCTTCCAAAAATATCGGGATACCGCAACTCCTTGATTTGGTGATTGCGGCCCTTCCTTCTCCCATCGAGCGAGGTCCGGTAAAGGGAAAGAAACCAGGAACGGAAGAAGAGTTGACGCGCGATCCAAGTCCGGATGCCCCTTTTTCAGCGTTCGTTTTCAAGACGATCAGTGACCCGTTTGCGGGAAGATTGACGATATTCAGGATATACTCTGGCACGGTTCAGGCGGACTCGACGCTCTATAACGCCACGAAGGATGTGAAGGAGCGTGTGGGACAGATCTTTCGTCTCGTTGGGAAGAAACAGGAAGGTGTGGGATCGGCGTCGGTTGGTGAATTGATCGCCGTGGCAAAATTGAAGGAGACGACGACGGGAGACACCTTTGCCGATGAATCCGATCCTATCGTGTATGAACCGGCGAAGTTACCCCATCCGGTCATTACCTTTGCGCTCAAACCCAAATCGCGTGGTGACGAAGATAAGGTTGCATCGGCCCTTCAGCGATTGATGGAGGAGGATCTCACGATTCAGTTGAGTAGAGACGAACAGACACGGGAACTTCTATTGACGGGGATGGGACAGTTGCACATCGAAACGACCTTGGAAAAACTTAAGAGGAAGTTTGGAGTAGAAGTCGATCTGAGTATTCCGAAAGTACCTTATAAAGAGACGATCAAGGGAACCAAAAAGGGTGTTATTTACCGCCATAAGAAACAGACGGGTGGACATGGTCAGTTTGCAGAGGTGCATTTCGATATTTCACCGCTACCAAGAGGGGGTGGATTCGAGTTCGAGAATGCCTTGACGGGTATGAACGTTCCGCGGGGATTCGTGCCGGCCGTGGAAAAGGGAATTCTGGAGGCGATGCAAAGCGGTGTCGTGGCGGGATACCCTGTCGTGGATGTGAAGGTCCGATTCTATGATGGAAAATCCCATGAAGTGGATTCTTCGGAAATGGCCTTCAAGATCGCGGCGTCCATGTGTTTTAAGAAAGGGGTTCAGGAAGCGAATCCTATCCTTTTGGAGCCCATCATGAAGATGGAGATTGTCACTCCGGAAGAGAACTTGGGGGATGTGATGGGAGACATCAACAGCCGTCGTGGCAAGGTTCTTGGCATGGATTCCAAAGGTAAGTATCAGGTGGTGAAGGCCCTCGTCCCGATGGCGGAAGTGCTCCAATACGCGCCCGATTTGAAATCCATGACGGGAGGACGTGGCAACTTTACCATGGAGTTCTCCCATTACGAGGAGGTACCGGCTCATCTGAAAGAAAAGATCGTCGCCCAGAAGAAAGCGGCTGAAGAAGAGGAATAGTGCGTTAGAAACCGGTGAAAGCGGTTGTGCAAAGGGTAACGAGGGCGTCGATCAAGGTGAGAGGCGCCCTCGTCGCTTTGATAGAGAAGGGGCTTCTCGTCTTTGTAGGGGTGGGAAAGGGGGATACCGAATCGGATGCCCGATATATGGCGAAGAAGATTTCGGAGCTTCGGATGTTCGAAGGAAACGACGGGCGTATCCAGTATAGCGTTCGAGATATCCATGGTGAGGTTCTTGTGGTGTCCCAGTTTACCTTGTATGGGGATTGTCGAAAGGGGAGGCGTCCCTCCTTCACGGAGGCGGAACTTCCGGAAAAGGCAGAGGTTCTCTACCGGACGTTTGTGCGGTTTTTGGCGGAAACGGGTGTGCCGGTTCAAGAGGGGGTATTCCGTGAGATGATGGAGGTGGAGCTTACCAATGACGGTCCTTTCACGCTTTTGCTGGAAAGCCCGCACCGATGAGTCACGGGTTTTGAGAAGGGGGTGGGAAAATGTCAGGGCAAGATAGGAAGCCAGCCGTGGCAGGAATGTTTTATCCTGCTACAGAGCAAGAGTTGACGGCGCAAATCGATACCTTTCTCAAAAACGCTTCGTGTCCCCCTTTGGACGGGGAAGTCGTGGCGCTGGTGAGCCCTCACGCTGGTTATGTCTATTCCGGCCAAGTGGCCGCCTACGCGTATGCGTGTGTTGATGGGAAATCTTACGATCTCGCCGTGGTCATTTCTCCGAGTCATCGTGCCTATTTCAAGGGCGCCTCTGTCTACGCGATAGGAAATTATGTGACACCGCTGGGAGTGGTGGAAGTGGATCGGGAGGCGTGTCAACTCCTCATGGCTCGGGATAGGATGATTCAATGTTACCCAGAGGTCCATGCGCAGGAGCATGCTTTGGAGGTACAACTTCCTTTCCTCCAACGAACGTTGAAATCCTTTAAGCTTCTTCCCATTGTCATGGGAAGCCAGGACTATGCTACGTGTGAACGTTTGAAAGAGGCTCTCATGCCGGTTCTGCAGGGAAGAAGGGCCCTCGTGGTGGCGAGCTCGGATCTTTCCCACTATCATTCCGATGAAGAGGCGCGAAAATTGGATGCCCAGGTCGTTGAAGCCTTGGAGCGATTTGATCCAAAGGGACTTGATGAGGTACTCCGATCGGGAAAGGCCGAGGCTTGTGGTGGAGGACCGATGACGACAGCCATGCTCGTGGCGTCGGCGTTGGGAGCGCGTAAATCGAAGGTGTTGTACTATGCGACATCGGGTGATGTCAGCGGAGACCGGCAGGCGGTGGTGGGGTATGTGTCGGCGGTGTTTTATAAGGGGGACGGAACTGGAACGGGAAAAAAGGTAGGAGTCGATCTTGGATTGACGGACGAGGAGAAAAAGATTCTCCATTCCATTGCCAGGGAGGCCATTGAGAGTCGGCTGAATGGAAGACCGCTTCCTCCTTTGCCTTCCTTGACACCCACCCTTGAAGAGTATCGGGGTGCTTTTGTGACCCTTACCAAAAAGGGAAATTTGCGGGGATGCATTGGCTTGATCCGCCCCGTTAAACCTTTGGCGGCGTCGGTTCAAGAGATGGCGGTTGCGGCGGCTTTTCAGGATCCACGGTTTCCTCCTTTGACGAGGGAGGAGTGGCCTTCCATCGAAATAGAGATTTCCGCCTTGACACCTTTTCAGCGGGTCAAAGATCTTTCAGAGATCCAGATCGGAACGCATGGATTGTATATACAAAAAGGGCCTTATTCGGGATTGCTTCTCCCGCAAGTGGCGACGGAATATGGCTGGGATCGGGAAGAGTTCTTGCGTCAGACATGTATCAAGGCTGGATTGCCTCCCATGGCTTATCAAGATCCTGATGCCGAGATTTACGCCTTTTCAGCCGATATCTTCTAACAGGATGGTTCCTATTTCTCTTTGAGAAAGAAGATGTAGATGCCTACGATAGGGAAAGAAGGGGCAAGGAGGGAAAGGAGAAAGAGATTCTCGTGGGTAGTGGCCCCGGGGAAGGCGTAAAACAAAATAAAAAAAGATGACCCATCCTATCAACGGGATCCAGGCGAGTAATTTCCTTTTTATTGCACGATCTCCTTATGGGGAAGGGTGCGTCTCTTTCTCAAGTAGACAACCAAGACGGTAAAGATTCCGATTCCGATGAGGTTGTATTCCATGGGGAGTAGGAAGAGCGGGATCGAAGGGATGAAGATGAGGAGTCTCATCTCCGGAGCCATACACACATGGAGCCGCCCTTCCGTCGGTTTCGTTAAGGCGAAAAGGGCTATTGGGGTAGCGATGATGGCACGTGTGATATGTGCCGGCGAATACCAAGCCTGGTCCATAAACGAAAACGAAGGGGAGGTTATATTTGGCGATGCCCAGCCGGAAAGATGAAAAACCCGTTCCAAGGATAAGGGAGGCGATCATGGTGAGGAAAAGGGCAAGCCAAGGTCATCCGGCGGCAATCGTAACGATGAGATTGGTGAATTTAAGACCGAGCCCGGAAGCGAAAACGGATCCAATGATGATACCAGCACACGCGCACGCGATGGATGCGGGCAGAGTTTTCGCAGCTCCATCCTCAAGGGCGGAGGGGAGCTGCTGAGGTGACATGCGTGTTTCTTTTTTCAAGAAACTCGACACAGGAACGGAAACGATGGCCCAAAAGCGGCATACATCGGTGTGTGCCCCGCTTTGGTAGGATTGTCCGAAGATTACCCCGTCTATCTCTTAGGACGGGATGCCCGCTCGACGTATGACTTCGTTGGGGACCAATACCGCCAGGTCGTAAGTCTCCACGCCTCTCAAGGCACCAAGGTATCTTCCGACCGGTGTTCCCGCACCGCTTTACGATGGCGATTTCTTCTCTCACAAAATCCCTTCACCTGTGTGGTGGCACACAGAGACGAGTGCAAACGAGGAAACGAAAGATTGTAAGACTTAGAGCAAAATCTCAATACTCGCTTTTTTCTTTGCCTCTTCGAGCCATTTGTTTAGACGTTTTTCTGATTCATTACGATAGAGAATACGCTGGATTTCCGCTTTTGCCTCTTCCAGTTTCTTTGCCTTTGTTTTCTGGATATCCAAGACCTTGATGATGTGGAAGCCCGATTTCGTTTCAATGATTTCCGAGACAGCTCCCTTTTTGAGTTTGAAGGCAATTTCCGAAATGGGTTTCATCAGGTCTTTTCGCTTGAACCATCCAAGGTCTTCCGAAACATGCACGAGGGGATTCGTTTTATATTCTGCCAGAATGGAAGAAAAGCTTTTCCCTTTATAAAGTTCTCCTTCTATTTTCATGATGAGATTCTGTCGAGCCAAGCGCTTTTCGGGAGGAAGATCTTTGGGGACCGGAACAAAGATTTGGGCGATACGTACCTTTTCTTCCCCACCAAATTTATCTTTGTGTTTTTCGTAATAAGCCCGGACGTCTTCGTCGGAGATGGTGATATGGCTTTTGATAACGACGTTGAAAAAGCGCATCCTTTCGATTCGCTGTTTGAGAGCGGTACGATATTCCTCCACCGTCAAGCCCTGTTGTTTCAGGAAGGCCTGGAATTGCTTGTCAGTCATCTTGTTTTTCTTTTTGATGGACTCGTATGCGGCATCCACCTCTTTTTCCGTGACCGATCTTCCCGTTTTCTTTAACTCTTCCTCGATGAGAATGGTGGAGATCATGTGGTTGAGGAAGAACCTCAGCATACGAGGGTTGTCGAGATTGACGTTGGCGAATTTTTGGGGATTTTCCAGTTTGAGAACCCTCGCTTCCCTTTTCACGTCAGAGAGGGTGATGATTCTCCCATTTACCTTGGCAACGATCCGGTCGATAATTCTCGCGTGACTCCATAGGCATGTTACCCCGAGAAAAATGAAAAGACCCACCAGATTCGGTGTGAGTTTGCTAAGTTTTTTCATGTACCTCCCCCTTTCAAAATGTCACATCTTTCAAGACATCCAGATGTCGAACGATTTTTGCCTTCTCTTTTAGGTTGGCCAGCCACTTTTCCTTTTCTTCGGCCTTTTTTTGTTGGATAAGCTCTCTCGCGATACGGGGGGCGGCTTCTTTCAGACTCAGGGTTCTGGCTTCACGTAATCCCGAGAGCATGAGGATGTGATACCCGTATGGTGAATGGATGATGTTACTGATTTCCCCCACTTTCATCTGTCGAACGATTTCAAATTCTTTTGGAAGCCGATCTTCGCGCCAATATCCAAGGTCGCCACCTTCTTTTCCTTCCGGGAGTATGGAGTATTTCTTTGCCAGTTCCGAAAAATCCTCTCCCCGTGTTAGTCTTTCATGGATCTGTCTCGCAAGCGTCATGGTAGGCACCACGATTTGGGAAATCCGGTATTGCATGGGGATTTGAAATTCGTGTTGATGGGTTTCGTAATAAGCGGCGATGTCGTCTTGAGAAACGGTGCCTATCTTTTCCAAGTGGCGTTTCAGGGTCTTGTCGATCAAGAGGTCATTTCGAAGCATGGTCTTCCATTCGTCGGGCGTTAGACCAATCTTCTTCAGGTAGGTTGTAAAATTGTCTCCATAATCCTTTGCGATGGTTGTGTAAAGGCGCTCGACTTCCCTGCCGCTCACCGTAATCCCTTCTCTGGCGGCTACTTTGAGGAGGAGTTTATTCTCGATTATCCTCTCGAGAATGGATACCTTCAGTTTTTCTGGGACGATAGGTTTTTTTTTACTCTTGGGATTGTCGGGAGGAACCATGCGCCGGTAATATTTTACAAGATCGCTAGAGGTGATCTCCGTACCATCCACTTCCGCAACCACCTTGTCTTGGGTGAAAAAGCCCGAATTGGCATTGCATGAGAGGAGGAAAATGTTACTGCAAATAAGAAGAACTATTGAGAATATCTTCGACTTAATTTTCCTAATCCTTTTGTGTGTTGTCGTTATCTTTTTTCTTCTGCGTTTCTATCATACCCCATGAGCTGCTTCAAGACAGAATAAAGTTTAGTAAGGTAGGAGGAGAAGTCCTTCGGCATTTTACCTCGGATGATGAGCTTTTGGGAGGGAGAGAGCTTGAATTGTGCAGGGTTGGTTTGAAGGAGGGATATGAGGTGTTGCCTATCCACACTGCTTTCTTCTGAGAACCCCACTATAATTTCATTTTCCTTTCCATGAAGCGTGATGACGCCGTGCTCTGACAGCCACATTTTCAGCCGCACCGTGTCGAGTAAATGTTGGGCATCGGGAGGGAGGGAACCGAAACGGTCTTCCATCTCTTCGCGAATATCCCGAATCTCTCCTTCCGTTTTTAAGGTAGAGAGCCTTCGGTAAAACGTTAGTCGAATTCCCATATCGGGGATATAGGAATCGGGGATAAAGAGCGGGAAGGGCAGCTTCAAATCGAGGGGAGGGGGAGGTTCTTTCCACTCCCCTTTTATTTTTTTTACCTCTTCCTCGATGATTTTGAGGTAAAGGTCGAAGCCCAGCTCGGCGATCCGGCCGGATTGTTTTCTTCCCAGGAGATCTCCGCCACCTCGTATATTCAAGTCCATCATCGAAAGCTTGAAGCCGGATCCGAGGCTGGAGAATTCTTGAAGGCTTTGAAGCCGTTTTATCGCCTCCTTGGGAAGGATGGCGCGATGCGGGATGAGGAAGTAGGCAAACGCTTGGCGGTCCGAACGGCCAATGCGGCCTCGCAACTGGTAAAGGGTTGATAGACCGAACTGTTCGGCGTGATGGACAAAGAGGGTATTGACATTGGGAATATCGACTCCCGATTCGATGATGGTGGTGCAAACGAGGACATCGATCTCATGATGCATGAAGGCGAGCATGACCTCTTCCAACTCTTTTTCGTCCATTTGGCCGTGTGCATAGGTGACCCTGGCGGAGGGAACGAGGCCTTGGATGAGTTTGGCCATCTTGGAAATGGTTTTGACGCGATTGTGGACAAAAAAGACCTGGCCTCCTCGGGCAAGCTCCCTTTCGATGCCCTCGGTGATGATGTCTTTGCGGAATCGAACGATTTTTGTCAGGATGGGGCGGCGCGTGCGTGGAGGGGTGTTGATGAGACTCAGATCACGGAGTCCAGAGAGGGACATTTGGAGGGTTCTTGGGATCGGAGTGGCGGTCAAAGTCAAAACGTCAACCGTTGCAGAGAGTTTTTTTAGGAGTTCTTTATGGGTTACCCCGAATCGATGTTCCTCATCCACGATCAAGAGTCCCAGATCTCTGAAGGCGATGTCCTTTTGAAGAAGGCGGTGGGTTCCTATGACGATGTCGACTTTCCCTTTCTTTAGATCGGATACGATTCCTTTTTGAATGTGTCGGCTCCGAAAGCGGCTGAGTAGCTCCACGCGTACGGGGTAGGGGGCAAAACGTTGGGAGAAGTTCACGTGATGTTGTTCGGCAAGGACCGTCGTGGGAACGAGAACGGCAACCTGTTTGCCTTCCATTACGGCCTTGAAGGCGGCACGCATGGCTACTTCCGTTTTGCCAAACCCAACATCCCCGCAAATCAGCCGATCCATGGGGGTTTCGGAAGCCATGTCTCGATAGATGTCTTCAATGGCGCGTTTTTGATCGGGGGTTTCCTGGTAGGGAAAGGAGGCCTCGAATTCTTCCAACCCTTCGGTTGTCGCGTGGAACGCGTGCCCTTTTACCGCCTTGCGGGTGGCGTAGAGATTCAACAATTCCTTGGCCATCTTGGCGACGTCTTCTCGAAGCCTTCTCTTCTTTCTTTCCCACGAGGTCGTTCCTAACGTGTCCAAGGGAGGCGGGGTTTCCCGGGTTCCCACGTATCGTTGCACCAGATCCAGCTTGTCGATGGGAACGAAAAGCTTGTCCCCCTTCGCGTATTCCATGACGAGAAACTCCCCTTGTTTCCCTAGAACCTCCATGGGCTTCAACCCGCGGTAGAGGCCGATTCCATAATCGAGATGGACCAAGGGATCTCCTTCTTTGAAGGTGGCGATCTCCGTGATGTCGATGGAATCGGATGATGATTTTGGAGTTGCCTTTTGCCTGGGGACCCAGGGACGTAAACGAGATAAGACCGCGAGTTTTAGTTGGGGGAAGACAAAACCCTGTGGAATATCCATGGTGAGGATACCCGGGGCTCCCGACTTGTCCGGAGACGGAAGGGAGGCGAAGACGGGGAGGAATTGATCGAAGGCGATCAGTTTTTTTCTCAATTCCTCCCGCTGCTTTTCGGACGGTTCAGCGATCCAGACTTCAAAGCCATGGGTTTTCAAGCGCGCAGTTTCCTCTGCGATCAGAGAAACAGGCCAGTGTTTTGGCTGGTGTCTTTTCGCGGTTTCGATCGAAAAGGGCTTTCCTTCAAACCTATCGTTGGTTTTTACCTCTTTTGTCATTGCGACATGAAGTCCAAACGTGATGAGGGGAAATATTTCCATGCGTTTCGAAAGTGTCTCAGGACGTAGAAAAAGGGTGTCGGGCCCTGGCAGAATGGGGAGGGATTCGCGCCTTTTTTCAAAGCGGTGGCGGGCGGTATCGAGAAATTTCGCGAGGCGGTTCAATCCCTCTTCTGGATCCCACCAGAGGATGGGCGTGGCGGGAGGGAGATAGGAATAAATGTCCGATTGAAGATCGTAAAGGAAAGGGGTCAGCCAAATGGCGTTTTCGATATTCTCGCCTGTGGAAAGAGCTTGTAGCAATCGGTGGATTTCTCTTTTTCCCTCTTTCGAGGTCTCAAGACCGTAAAGGTGTTTCCGAATATCCTGGAGGGGACGTTGGGGGAAGAGTTCCTGAACGGAGGAGATGGTATAGGAATCGATATGGCGAATGGTGCGTTGTGTAGTTGGATCGAAGAGTCTCAATGTGGCAATTTCGTCGCCTTCCAGCTCGATTCGCACGGGGGAATCTTCCGTGGGAGAGAAAAGATCGATAATACCACCTCTAACGGAGACATCTCCGGGCAGTTCCGTGGATACGGCATGTTCGTATCCCCGCGCGCTTAACAATGCTAGGAACTCCTCACGATTACCAAGCACCTCCCCTTTTTGGAGCGTAAGAAGGCTTTGGCGAAGATGGTTGGGTTTTACCAGTTTGATGGCAAGGGCTTCAGGTGTCGACAGAATGACGGTGGGACGTCTTTCTAAGAGGGAGAGAAGAACCTTGATGCGTGAAGAAGCGACGCGGGGATGTATCCATTCGTCCAGGTAAGGGGTCAATTCCCATGCGGGGAACTGTAGTATCCTCTTTTCCTTCAAAAGTGGAAGGGCATCTCCCATCAAGCATTTCAGAGATTCTAGCTCTCGCGCGACGCGCTCCCGCGTGGATGGATCCGGACAAATGATCAGCACGGGTGTGTCTGCGAAACCACAAAGCCCGCTACTCACGAAGGAGCGCGCGATTCCTTCGACTCCTTTTAGGTGAATGAAAGCGGAGGTGTCCCATTGGGCCTTGAGGGCTTCCACCTCTTGGAGGAAGCCCGTCCATCCCTGGAGCTTGTTAGAAGAAATTCTTTTCTTACGAATTTCCAGCTTTTTGTCCTTTCTCTTTGTTCGCTTTCGTGTCCTACCTTCTACACCCTTCCCAGTTCCTCCCACTCCTTCGCCAGGGCGTCGAGGTAGGTGAGGATACCCTTAAGCGCCGCCTCGTCGGTGTGGGCGAGGAGGGAGAAGGCATCGTCCCGGGCCTGCTTGAGGAGCTGGCTGTCCCACCCGAGGAAGCGGGTCATAAAAAGGGGGGAGCCCGACTGCCGGACGCCGACGAGGTCCCCGGGGCCCCGGATGGCCAGGTCGGCCTCGGCGATCTTGAAGCCGTCGGTGGTTTTCTCCATGATGGCGAGGCGTTTTTTGGCGTCTTCCGAGCCGCTGCCGTGAACGACAAGGTAGCAGGACGAGAGGGCCTGCCCC
>Ga0256914_1003983_pt1 | contig 11391 bp, 10 predicted proteins | sample HulkmetaG_FD_191571 | JGI IMG/M metagenome (GOLD analysis project Ga0256914, IMG submission 191571) | Hydrothermal chimney microbial communities from Main Endeavour vent field at the Juan de Fuca Ridge, Pacific Ocean - Hulk | ecosystem: Environmental > Aquatic > Marine > Hydrothermal vents ...
ATGGTACCGTGTAGGCTCTTTTGGATTATCATGCTGGACATAAATAGACCAATGCCTGTACCCACAGAGGAGTGTTTGGTGGTGAAGTAGGGTTCAAATATCTTCTCTAGGTTCTCATTTGGGATACCACCTGCATTATCTTCGATAATAATAAGAGCAAAAATCTCAGTGTTAAAATAAGATTTTGAGATTCTGATTTTTAGTTTTCTCTTGTGTATTTTTTGCTCTTTTATGGAGTTTGAGATAAAAGCATCTTTTGCATTTAATATTAGATTTACTATCACTTGTGTTAGTTCATTTGGTATGCCATTAACCTCTATTTTCTCAAAATTTCTTTTGAGAATAATCTTCTCATTTTTTATATCGTTGGAGAGTATCTGTATTGCATCATCAATAGCATCAGTGAGACAGAAATTGACCGTCTCTTTATTGGGGTTAAAAAAGTTTGAAAAATCCTCAATGGTTTGAGACATACTTTGTATAAGCTTTTTACTCTTTTTATAGTAAGTGGTAACCTGAGTATTGTCCTGTTTGTCTGAGGCTTTTTTTAGATTAAATAGAGCAAATTGAAGCTCAGATAGAGGCTGTCTCCACTGATGAGATATATTGGCAATCATCTGTCCTAAACTGGCAAATCTTGACTGCATAAAGAGTATTTTTTGTTTTTTATCAAGTGCCAATTTAAGTCTGAATTCGTTAGTAACATCATAACGAATTGCAATGAACTCTTTTATGTTATCATGATTATCAAGTATGGGAATAATTGTTGTGTTTAGGTAGAAATCTGTTCCATCTTTTGCTCGATTTTTTACAGTATCTTTATAGGTCTGTTTATTATTAATGGTATCCCATAGAAGTTTAAATTTTATCTCAGTTACATCGGGATGTCTTACAATATTGTGTGTCCTACCAAGAAGTTCATCCCTTGAGAATTGTGAGATATTACAGAACTCATCATTCACAAAAGTAATAATGCCATGAATGTCTGTTTTTGACACAATATTACTCTCTTCAATCGCTTTAATATATTGTTTTGATGACATTATTAGCCTTTCTACAATTGAATTTATTTTTTAAGAAAAATTTTATATTTATTACTATTAAAAACATAAAAGAACATTTTATATAGTAATGTTATTATGGGTTTAAAATAAAGTAAACACTCCTATTAGTATAACAAATCTTTATTAGTAATTTAAGTAAAAATTAATCCCTATAGTTATAAGATTTAAGAGTATAGTCACATTATGTCACTATTCTATCAAAATTTTTAAGAGGAGGTATTGATGCAAAGCAATGCACAACTTGAGTATGACTACTCAATAGTAAAAGCGTTTACTTTTACGACAATTTTGTTTGGTATCATAGGTATGACGGTAGGTGTAATCCTAGCTTTTCAACTCGCATTTCCAGAGCTAAGTAACTTGGCAGGAGAGTACGGTACATTTGGAAGGTTAAGACCAATACATACTAACGGCGTAGCATTTGGTTTTACCCTTAGTGGTATTTTTGCAACATGGTATTATGTTGGGCAAAGAACATTAAAAATGTCTCTCAAAGAGTCAAAATTTTTAATGACAGTAGCAAAACTTCATTTTGCACTCTATTTTATTACGATACTTTTAGCAGTAGTAACACTTCTTATGGGTATTACAACTTCTAAAGAGTATGCTGAATTAGAGTGGCCACTGGATATTCTTGTTGTTATATGGTGGGTTCTTTGGGGTGTAGCAATGTTTGGAATGATTGGTATGAGACGTGAGAGAACCATTTATGTTTCTACTTGGTACTACATGTCTTCATTCTTAGCCGTTGCAATGCTTTTCTTGTTTAATAACATGGAAGTTCCTACAATGTTCTTCGCAGGAGATGCTCCTAGTTCCGCAATGCACTCTATTTCAATGTATGCTGGTACAAATGATGCTTTAGTACAATGGTGGTATGGACATAATGCAGTTGCATTTGTATTTACAACACCAATCATTGGTATGATTTACTACTTTTTACCAAAAGAGTCTGGACAAAATGTATTCTCATATAAGTTGTCAGTTCTTGCGTTTTGGGGATTAATGTTTGTTTACCTTTGGGCTGGTGGTCACCACTTAATTTACTCTACTGTTCCAGATTGGATGCAGACTATGGGTTCAGCTATGTCAATAGTTCTTATTTTACCATCATGGGGTTCAGCGATTAATATGCTTCTTACCATGAAAGGTGAGTGGCAACAGCTTCAATCATCTCCATTGATTAAGTTTATGATTATGGCTTCTACATTTTATATGTTATCAACAATTGAAGGTCCTATTCAGGCTATTAAGTCAGTAAATGCTATTGCTCACTTTACCGATTGGATTCCTGGACACGTTCATGATGGTGTACTTGGTTGGGTTGGATTCATGATTATGGCTTCACTTTTCCACATGGCACCAAGAATATTTAAAAGAGAGCTTTACTCTAAATCTTTGATGGAGACACAATTCTGGCTTCAAACAGTAGGTATTGTTCTTTACTTTACCTCTATGTGGATTGCAGGTATTACTCAAGGTATGATGTGGAGAGCGTATGATGATTATGGTTCATTGCTTTACTCATTTATTGATACAGTAACAGTACTTCAACCGTACTATACACTTAGAGCTGTTGGTGGATTATTCTATCTAGTTGGGTTCTTGATTTTTGCTTATAATATGTTTAAAACAGCTACTTCTGGTAGAACACTAGACAAAGAACCAGCAAACGCATCGCCTATGGCGTCTTAAGAGAAAGGAGAGATTATGTTTCATTGGTTAGAACAGAGACCATTTTTCTTTGCTGTAATGCTTTTCTTAACAATCGCATTTGCAGGGGTTATTGAGATTTTACCAGATTTTGCGAAAGCATCACAACCACTAGTTGGCAAAAAACCGTTTACGGTATTACAATTAGCAGGTAAACAAGTATATATTAAAGATAGTTGTAATGCGTGTCATTCACAGTTGATTCGTCCATTTAAGTCTGAGACAGACAGATATGGTATGTATTCATTAAGTGGTGAGTATGCATATGACAGACCATTCCTTTGGGGTTCTAAAAGAACAGGTCCAGATTTACATAGAATTGGTAACTACCGAACTACAGATTGGCATGAGAATCATATGATGGCTCCTGCTGATGTTGTCCCTGGTTCTATTATGCCTAAGTATCCACATATGTTTACTAATATGGCAGATATTGCAACAGCGTATGCTAATGCAAATACTCAAAAACAAGTCTTTGGTGTTCCTTACGATACAGATGGTATGCCAAAACTTGGTGCTTGGGCAGATGCAGAAGCAGCCGCCAAAGAGGAAGCAAAATTAATCGCGGCTGATATGAAAAATCAATCAGTTAAAGATATGGTTGCTAAGGGTGAAGTTCCAGAGATAGTAGCGTTAATCGCATACTTAAACTCTCTAAAGTAAGAGGAGAAAAATATGAGTCAAGAGACATTAATGACACTGGCAGGATATGGAAAGTTTTTTATTCTTCTTTTTATATTTGTGGTTTTTTATAGCTACGCCTACTCTATTTATAAGAGACAGCGAACAGGAGAGAGAGACTTTGAGAAGTATACTAGCTTGGTTCATGATGACTCTATTGATTCTGCTCCTCTTGAAAAAAGAGACAATTAAATAGAAAAGAACGATTAGGAGGAAAAATATGAATTCTATGGTAAAAGGTGGTATTTTACTGGTCGTTGCACTAATGATGGCAACCTACTTTATGGCAGGTGATGCATTTACATTGGGCGATGACTATATAAATGACCTTACGATGTTGGGTGCTGTAGCCATTATTGGTATTACAGTATTTGTATCATTAAAATATATCAATCAGATTAAGAATGATACGGCAACAGGTGAGTTAGCAGCAGAAAATTGGGATGGAATTGGTGAGTATACCAATCCTGTTCCAATGGGATGGGCAATTATTTTTATCGGTACAATTGTATGGATGATGTGGTACTTCTTTATAGGATACCCAACCAATCAGTTTTCGCAAATTGGTCAATACAATGAAGAGGTAAATGAGTACAATAAGAAGTTTGCAAATAAGTGGAATAATATTGACGAAGGACAGATGGCTAAAATGGGTCAATCTATCTTCTTTGTACAGTGTGCTCCATGTCACGGTGCAGAAGCAGATGGTATGGACAATAAAGCCCAAGACTTGACAGCGAGAATGTCAAAAGAGCAGATTCTTGATATTATCAAAAATGGTTCAAGTGGAAAACTTGGTTATTCAATGGGTGCTATGCCTCCAATGATGGCAAGTGGTGAAGGTGCAGATAAAATTGCAACTTGGATTTCTGCTGGTATGAAGGGTGAACAACCTGCTGAGTTTGGTGCGTGTGCTTCATGTCATGGTCCTGATGGAAAAGGTATGAACGGTATGTCTCCAAATCTTACAACATATGACAATACTTTAATTTCAAAAGTATTAGAGCATGGTAAAGTAGGTTCAATTGGTACAATGCCAAGCTTTAAAAGTCGTCTAAATAAGACTCAAGTAACCTCTGTGTCTGCTTACCTTCAATCAATTCAAGGAGAATAGTATGGCAAACAATACACAAATAGACCCTCAAACTGAGGGAGGGCTTTTTAGTCTGCTTCATGGACTTACAGGTTATGCGATAGCAGTTATACTGTTACTAAGTATTTTGGGTGCATTAACATTTTTTGCCATTCAGGTTCAAAATGAGAATGCAACAAATTTTTATAAAATCAATCAAGATTTAGATGGATTAAAATTTAATAGCCCAATGAACCACGCACAGTGGAAGAATGAGAAGGAGTAGATAATGGATAAAATTATAGGAGTTTTACTTGTTGTTTCAGCAGTAGTAACGATTATGTTATCTTTTCTTGACCCAACCAGAGTATTTGTTGGCTAGATGAAAAGTTTTTTAAAAAAAACAGGAGTGCTTTTTGCACTCCTACTTACCCAAACATCTTACATAACAGCTGAGATAAATCAGAGTATTCCCCAAAAAATCAATATTAATTCTAAGTTTATTTTGGAAGGAAAAAAGAGTATTGACCCACGAGCTATTGAAAAAATAGATACCATGGGTAGTGAACTTTTTGTAAAAACAGGCGTTAACGTCTATATTTATGCAGTAGAGCGTTATGGAAATAGATTTCATGATGATACCAAAAGCAAAATTGCATTTATAAAAAGTTTTGAAAGCAATATTACCAAAGATTTAAAAGACCCATTTGTGCTTTTGACGGTTTCAGTTGAAGATACACACATCAATATCCTCTATAGCCGTGAGTTAGAGGGAGCATTAAATAGAGATGATATTCTTGATGATAATATCATCCCTGTTTTAGCTTCAAAAGACAAAAACTCTATCTATGCAAAGATGTCAGCAGGATTACTAAATGGATATGCAGCGATTACAGACTCCATAGCAGAGAGCAAAGGCTTAAAGTTAGAGTCTAGTATCGGTAGTGGAGGAACAACTTTTTCTGCAATTTGGAAAGTGTTTATGTACTTTATCGTGATTGGTGGTCTTTTGGTCTACACCTATGCCATTTTAAAGTCAAGGAAAAAATAGATGAAAAGTGCTAAAAAAGGGATTCAGAAGTACCATCTGTGGTTACTTTTCTTCTTTGCTATCTTTGGAGGTACATTCTCCATGATAATTTGGACGGTAAAAAGTGCTGTCAATACACCCGTGTATGAGGATAAAAGCTTTATGTCCTCTTATCAAGATGTTGATGATAACTACAATCAGATGTACCTCTCCAATGCAAAGTTTAATAGCCGTTACACCACAGAAGTGACAATAAATGGTAGAACTGTTGGGATGAATTTTTCAGATGTTCTATATGGTCAACGCTCTTTGGAGAAAAAAAGTACCAATCAAAATATGCTAATAACTGGTAAAAATAGCCTCTCTATCTCTATTAAAGAGAGAGAGAGTCAAGCTGTTGTAAAAGATGCCAATGTATCTTTTCAGTTGACCCGAGCGATTGAAGATATGTACGATATCAATCTTAATGATTTTAAATTTGAAAATAATGTTTACACCTCTATGGGCGAGATAACCCGTGAGGGAAATTGGAATATTATTGGAAAAATCATGATAGGTGAGGATACAGGCTATCTTTATATTAAAACAAATACAAAGAGATAATCTAATATCTCTTTATAATCTGCTACAATTCTTCTAACATTTTTAAGGATAATCATGCCACATTTACAACACACAGCGTTAATTCAAAAGTATAATATTCAAGGACCTAGATATACCTCTTATCCTACCGTACCATTTTGGAATAAAGAGGGAATAACAGAGAGTGATTGGGAAGATACTGTCAAGCGTTCTTTTAATGAAAGCAATACAGAAGAGGGGATTAGCCTCTATATCCATATGCCTTATTGCGAGAGTCTATGTACTTTTTGTGCGTGTCATAAACATATTACTAAAAATCACTCTATTGAGGATACATATATTGACACCGTATTAAAAGAGTGGAAGCTCTATATAGATGTTTTGGAAGATAAACCCAGAATACGAGAGATTCACCTAGGAGGAGGAACACCTACTTTTTTCTCTTCTGAAAACCTCAAAAGAATGATAGATGGTATCTTAGAGTATGCTACCAAGTGTGATGTCTATGACTTCTCTTTTGAAGCACACCCAAATGAGACCACCGAGCATCAGCTTCAAACCCTTTTTGATTTGGGCTTTACCCGTACCAGCTTTGGGATTCAAGACTATGACCCAACCGTACAAAAAGCGATTAACCGTATACAGACCTTTGAGACAGTACAGAGAATTCATGGACTCTCTACCAAAATAGGCTACGGCTCTATCTCTCATGACATCATCTTTGGTCTGCCTCATCAAAACAAAGAGAACATCAAAACCACCATTGCCAATACCGTAAAACTAAGACCCGATAGAATCGCCTACTATAGCTACGCTCATGTACCTTGGATAAAAGGGGTAGGGCAACGAGGATTTGACGAAAATGACCTCCCAAAAGATGAGTACAAGCGTGAACTTTATGAGCTTGGTAAAAAACTCTTCTTTGAAGCAGGATATGAAGAGATAGGGATGGATCACTTCTCTTTACCAACAGACAGCCTCTATAAAGCGATGAAAAATAAAAAGCTTCATAGAAACTTCATGGGATACACAGCAGGAAAAACACACCTTATGATAGGTCTAGGTATGTCCTCTATCTCTGATTCATGGTATAGCTTTGCTCAAAATGAGAAACGGGTAGAGGATTATGTGGCACGAGTAAATGAGGGCAAACTACCTGTATTTAGAGGTCATCTACTAACAGATGAAGATTTACTGGTACGAAAGCATATTTTAAATCTCATGTGTAACCTAGAGACCTCATGGGAAGATGAGAGCATGAAACTAGCCGATATAGATGAGATACTAGAGCGACTCCAAGAGATGAAAGATGATAATCTAATAGAAGTTTATAAAAATAGATTGGTGGTTAAAGAGGACAGTAGAATGTTTGTAAGAAACGTCTGTATGGCATTTGACCTCCGACTCGCCAAAGCCAAACCTGAAGGACGTATTTTCTCTATGACGATATAGATTTTTACTATAGTTAAGCTTTATCTCGTGTTTATAAGCACAGTAATTCTAAGTTAGAATTGCTGTTATAAGTACAATTCACCAACCCTGTCACAGCTTTTGAGTATAATAAGAAAAAAAATAGAGAGTTCACCATGTCATTTACCCATCTAGGATTATCTTCTGAAATTATCAACGCACTACAAGACAAAGGGTATAACTCCGCTACCCCAATACAAAAAGCTCTCATCCCTGTGATGTTTAGTGGAAAAGATATTATGGCAGGGGCTCAGACAGGTACAGGAAAGACGGCAGGGTTTGTTGTGCCAATACTCCAAGAGATAGCCAAAGATTTTCAAGAGGGAAAACATCATCTCAAAGCTGTTATTATTGTACCCACACGAGAGTTAGCCCAACAGGTTCATGCAAGTGTTGAAGCCTATGCAAAATATCTTCCTTTAAAATCAGTAGTGCTTTATGGTGGGGCTAATATGACATCACAATCCAATAGATTAAAAGGGGGTATTGATATTATTGTGACCACCTCGGGGCGTTTTTTGGAACATATGGGACAAAAAAATATTACTCTAGATACTGTTCGATATCTTGTTTTAGATGAAGCAGATACGATTTTGGATATGGGGTTTGTACATGAGGTAACGAAGATTTTAGCACATCTTCCTTCTAAACGACAAAATGTACTTATCTCTGCAACACTATCAGGTTCAGTGAAACGATTAGCAGAAAAAATATTGTATAAACCAAAACTTATCGAGGTAGACAGTATGGGAAGCTCTGCTATCATGGTAAAACAGGTGGTTTGTCCTGTGATAGTTGAACTAAAAAGTGAACTGCTCTCTTATCTAATTGGCTCCCGAAACTATCAACAAGTTTTGGTATTTGTGCGAAAAAAAGAGGTGGCTGATGAGGTGTTTAGAGAGCTAAACCTAAGTGGATTAAAAACCTCTGTGATTCATGGAGGGAAAAGTTCTGGGGTTCGTACTCGTGCTTTAGCTGATTTTAAAGAGGGTAGGATTCGTGTACTTGTAGCTACTGATATTGCGGCGAGGGGGCTAGATATTCCTACTCTTCCTGTGGTAATCAACTATGATATCCCTCATGTAACTGGGGATTATATCCACCGTATTGGGCGAACGGGTCGGGCAGGAAAGAGTGGTCTTGCCATTACCTTGGTCTCACCCAAAGAGGAGGTGGCTCTAAAAGATGTGGAGCGACTTATGGGTAAGATGATAGAAAGAGAGTTGGTCGAAGGGTATGTTCCAAAAGTGGAAAAGGCTCAACGGGGAGCCAGAAAAACAGTGGATAAAAAGAAAAAAATAGATGGTGCCTTTGGTAAAAAAAAGAGTAGCTATACACCCAGTCAAAAGAAGAGAAAAACCACCAAACGAGATGGGTACAGGTCGTTTGATGTGGAGAAAGAGAAAAAGAGTCAAACTAGAAAAACTAGACGAGGCTAATTTTCTATTATATTATATTCAATTAAGCTTACTAACGAAATTTATTGACCACTCTGTTAAAAAAAGAGTCTTTTACCAAGAGTGTTTTTTGTGTAATATCCTCAATGTGGACATTAGGAAAAAGTATCTTTTGAAGGGTTAATCCATAATAGTTATTAATATACATCTCATGTACCTCTATTCCTTTCCCATAATTATAGTTACTTATTTCTGAACTATATTTTAGTATAGCAATAGAGTTGAATCGACTCATATCAAACTGTTTTGAGAGCATATTTTCAAAACAGAAGAGATGGAAGAATGTTGTACTGTTGATTTTTTTATGGTTTTTAAAGAGAAGGATATTCTCTTTTTTAATACCCAAACTTAGCAGATATCGTTCTACATTGAGATAGGCGTAGAGGTTTGACTCATTCATCAATATACCCACTTTTTTATCATTTTTATCATTTTTATATGGAAGTACTTTTCTTATGGATTTCTCATCAATTTTGATAGGGATATCTATCCTAAATGAGTGTTCATCCCCCCCAATGGTAGTGAGTTTGAGTTTTGCTTCCAAGATGGTAATTAAATTGCTACAGATCGTAAGCCCCAAGCCACTACTACTTGTAGTGAGTTCATGTGAGATTTTTTTATTTTGAAATAATCTCTTAATCTCTTTTAATTTATTGGGTAGTAGCCCTTTAATCTCAATGGTTAAACTTTTAGTTGGTGTCAACAAAGATACCAACAGCTCAATAGCTCCACCATTGTCAACCAATCCATATAAATTATTTAAGAGATGAATCATAAGACTCTTGATTTTTTCCTCATCTCCTATAATCCAATTGGGTAGTTGTGGATTTATAAAAATATTAAAGGTAATATTTCTATTTGAAAATTCATGACTGTAGAGATTAGCCACCTCTGCTACGGCTTGAAAAATATTAAAAGAGTTTTCAATTAAAGGCAGTTTTTCTACTGTATAGAGAGTCTGTGACAAGTTATTTAAAATAGAAGAGTTCTCAAGTTCATTATTGATGAATGATAACTGTTTTGGATTGTGTATGGAGTTTTTAATAATTTCTAAAAAAAGATATATTTTATCTTTTTCCTTGAGAAAATAAGTTACTTCATTGGTTAAAAAATTTAAAATGATTTTTATCTCATTTTCCCTTTTTATCTCCTCTTTCTTAAAAAAACTCTCTTCTAAGAGAAGCTCGTATTTAGAAATCTGTTGTTTGTTCTTTTTTAGCTCTTCAGTTGTTAAGAAAAGAGACTCTTTTAGCTCGGAGGTTAATATCTTTTTTGAATTTAATTCTATTTTTAATGCGTTAATTTCCTCTTCATAACATTTAACTTCTGTCTCTAATTCATTTTTGGTTTTTCTTCGTACTATTTTGAGGGGAGGAGTCGGGGATTTCTGTTTTGTTTCTACTTTGTGATGATTGTCACATTCAAATGTCTCACGAGCATAGGTTTCTAAAAGGCTCAGTATTCGTAGGTCATAACGCCCGAATTTTATGGGATTATTTAAACTATTTACTGCTTGAATAAAGCCAAGGATATCTGTTTTTTCTCGATTTAAAATTGGCATAATTAACATCGATTTAATCTCTATTTTTAGAGGATTATCAATTTTAGGATTATATTTTTTATGGCTTACTGTGTAATTTTCAAAGAGAGGTTTTTGAGAGGATAGAGCTGTTTGGAGAATACTATCAGCCCCTTTCATTATCTCAAAGCTTATATCTCTATTAAGGAGTTTTATTTGTTTTCCTCTTTTATCAACCATTCCAATCAATCCATATTCTGCACCACTTATCTCTTTTATACTCTCTTCTAGTGCTATAGACAACTCTTTAAAGAGTTTGGTTTGTTCCATATTAGCAAATTTTTGAGAGATGATATTTAAAGACTGCTCTTTATTTTTACTCATCTTATTAAATAGCTCCTTTCCTAGAATTTATTAAAAAATATTCTATCATAATTTTCTATAATAAATAATTATTTATTAAAAAAAGTTAAATTATATTATATTAGTTTTTATTTTATTTAGATACAATACTATCATATTAAGTTATAAAGGATAATAAATGTTACGACCTACTCCAAACGATACGGAAGTTGAAGTCAAACCTGTGGATATTGTTGTCTCAAAAGCAGATGAAGAAGGAAATATTGAATACGCCAATCCAATTTTTTACAAACTCTCAGGCTATACCAAAAAAGAGTTAACTTTTGCCCCTCACTCTATATTAAGACACCCTGATATGCCAAAAGTTGTCTTTAAATTTCTTTGGGATGAGTTAAAAAAAGGCAATGAAGTTCACGCTTTTGTAAAAAATATGACAAAAA
>Ga0256914_1003984_pt1 | contig 11389 bp, 10 predicted proteins | sample HulkmetaG_FD_191571 | JGI IMG/M metagenome (GOLD analysis project Ga0256914, IMG submission 191571) | Hydrothermal chimney microbial communities from Main Endeavour vent field at the Juan de Fuca Ridge, Pacific Ocean - Hulk | ecosystem: Environmental > Aquatic > Marine > Hydrothermal vents ...
CCCACGCAGAAAAAAAAACCGGCAAATTTGACGCCGAGGAGCTGATCATGGGTCATGTGCTTGACGCTTATGAATGGCATCTGCTCACCATCGGCGACAAGCACATCAGTATTCCCTTGCCCGTGATCCTGTACAGCAAGGAGAAGGGGCTCAACATTTTCCTCAGTTCGAAGTTCCATCACGGACACAGTTCTTACAAAGGTTTTCACATCGCTGAAAGCGGCCAGTATGCCGGCAAGATCGTAGAGGAGACCGGCGGCGGCGAAGAGGTCCGTCCGCTCGACCTCTCCCTGACCAAAGTGGCTGTGGCTTTGATCTTCAGCATCTTCCTTCTCACGTGGATCTTCATTTCCATTGCCCGCCGTTACCAGCAACACCCCAATGAACCTCCCCACGGCCTGCAGAACCTGCTGGAACCGCTCATCATCTTCATCCGGGATGAGGTGGCCAAGGCTTCCATCGGGGAAAAGTACGAGAAATATCTCCCCTATCTGCTGACACTGTTTTTCTTCATTTTCTTTAATAACCTTCTGGGCTTGGTACCCATCCCCCCGGGCGGGGCCAACGTCACAGGCAACATCGCCATCCCCCTCGTGATGGCCCTTTTCACCTTCGCCCTGGTGGTGATGAGCGCCACCAAATATTTCTGGCTGGATATCTTCAACACCCCGGGGGTGCCCTGGTGGCTGAAATTCCCTTTCCCCCTCATCCCGCTCATTGAGTTCTCCAGCCTCTTCATCAAACACATCGTCCTGGTGATACGACTTTTTGCCAACATCGTCGCAGGGCATATCGTCGCGCTTGGTTTCTTTTCGCTCATCTTCATCTTCGGAGCGATGAAGATCGGTTACGGTTACGGGATCTCGGTGGTCACCATTCCTTTCACCGTGTTCCTGACCCTGCTCGAAATGCTTGTGGCATTCATCCAGGCTTATGTTTTCACACTTCTGTCGGCCCTTTACATCGGACTGGCTCTGGAAGAAGAACATTGATCCTTTCATGTATTTTTAACCAAATTTTACGCTTATGTTAACTTTAATGATTTTGCTTCAGGCAGCAGCTTCGACCCTCGGGATCATGGGTGCCGGGTTCGGTGCGGGACTGGCTGCCATCGGTGCGGGTATCGGCATCGGCCAGATCGGCGCCAAGGCCATGGAGGCCATCAGCCGCCAGCCCGAAGCCGTCGGCGACATCCGCTCGAACATGATCATCTCGGCAGCCCTCATCGAGGGGGTGGCTTTCTTCGCCGTCGTGATCTGTCTGCTGATCCTGTTCGCAGTATGACACTGCACACGCGGTATCACCCTGCGATTGGCAGGGGATACCGCTTTGCCTCGTAAAAAGTAAACAAAACAAAATACCATGGAACTCGTAACTCCTGAAGTCGGGTTGTTGTTCTGGATGCTCCTCTCTTTCACGATCGTCCTGATCATCCTGAAGAAGTTCGCGTGGAAACCTATCCTCAACTCCCTGAAAGAAAGGGAAGACTCCATCGCCGACGCCCTCCATGCTGCCGAACAAGCCCGCGAAGAGATGGAGAAACTCCGCGCCGACAATGAGGCCATCATCCGGGAAGCCCGGGCCGAAAGAGAGAAGATCCTCCAGGAAGCCCGCGAGATCAAGATCAAGATCGTCGAAAAAGCCAAGGAAGAAGCCTCGGAAGAAGCCCACAAAATGATCGAACTGGCCCGTGTCAACATCCGCAACGAAGAGGCCAAGGCCCTCGAAAAGATCAAGGAACAGGTGGCCGAACTCTCCATCGAGATCGCCGGCAAGATCCTCCGCGAAAAACTTGCCGACGACGCCGAACAACAGAAACTGGTCGAAAAATACCTGAAAGATATCCAACTCAACTGACATCGGCCCCATGAACACCAGCAAGATATCGGTCAGGTACGCCAAAGCCCTTTTCCTGGCAGCCCAGGAGAAGGATCTCCTCGAACGCATCTTCCGGGATGCCACCCTCCTCGACCAGGTGCTCGGAGAAGTGCCGGAGTTCCGCGAAACACTCGGCAATCCTGTACTTACCGAGAAAGAGAAAAAAGATATCCTGGAAAAGACGTTCGCCCCCTATCTGGATGACCTGACCCTGCGTTTCCTCGACCTGCTCGCCACCAACAACCGGCTCATCTTCCTCCCGGACATGGTGCGCGATTTCATCGAGCTTTACAAGAAAGAACAGGGCATCTCCTTCGCCCGTCTCATCACCGCCGTACCCATCTCCCGGGAGACGGTCGACAAGATCGCCGCGAACCTCAGGAAAGCCTTGGGCAACGAGGTCAGGCTCACCCCCGAGACCGACCCCGACCTCATCGGCGGCTTCATCCTCCGCATCGACGACCTGCAGTTCGATGCCAGCGTGGCCTCCGCTCTTAAAAAATTCAAGAAAGAACTGACCAAAGGGAAATAATAAAAAGCTTCTGTTATGGCAACCATCAAACCCAGTGAAGTTTCCAGGATACTGAAAGAACAGCTCGAAGGGATCCAGTCCCGCGTCGAGATGGAAGAGGTGGGAACGGTGCTGCAGGTAGGTGACGGCATCGCCCGTATCTACGGGCTTACCAACGTCGAATCCAACGAACTGATCGAGTTCGACAACGGCGTCCGTGGCATCGTCATGAACCTGGAAGAGGACAACGTAGGAGCCGTGTTGCTGGGCCCCTCCGAAGGGATCCGCGAAGGCACGCAGGTCAAGCGACTGCACCGCATCTCATCCATCATGGTGGGCAAACCCCTTCTGGGCCGGGTGATCAACCCACTGGGTGAGCCCATCGACGGCAAAGGCCCCATCGAGGGCGACCTCTATGAGATGCCTTTCGAGAGAAAAGCGCCGGGTGTGATCTACCGCCAGCCGGTGAACGAACCCGTACAGACCGGGATCAAGGCCATCGATGCCATGATCCCCATAGGCCGCGGACAGCGCGAGCTGATCATCGGTGACCGCCAGACGGGCAAGACCGCCATCGCCATCGACACCATCATCAACCAGCGCCAGAACTACCTCGACGGCAAACCCCTCTACTGCATCTATGTGGCCATCGGCCAGAAGGGCTCGACGGTGGCCAACATCGCCAAGACCCTCGAGGATCACGGAGCAATGGACTATACGGTGATCGTCTCGGCCACCGCTTCCGACCCCGCCGCCCTGCAGTTCTATGCTCCTTTTGCGGGAGCCGCCATCGGCGAGTTCTTCCGCGACACCGGCGAACACGCCCTCATCATCTACGACGACCTCTCCAAGCAGGCCGTCTCCTACCGTGAGGTCTCCCTCCTGCTGCGCCGTCCACCGGGACGCGAAGCCTACCCGGGCGACGTCTTCTACCTCCACTCCCGCCTGCTGGAAAGAGCTGCCAAGATCATCGAATCGGACGAGATCGCTGCACAAATGAACGACCTGCCCCCCAGCATCCAACACCTGGTGAAAGGCGGCGGCTCGCTCACCGCCCTGCCCATCATCGAGACCCAGGCAGGCGACGTCTCGGCCTACATCCCCACCAACGTCATCTCCATCACCGACGGCCAGATCTTCCTCGAGTCCGACCTCTTCAACGCCGGCGTGCGTCCGGCCATCAACGTGGGGATCTCCGTCAGCCGCGTGGGAGGAGCCGCCCAGATCAAAGCCATGAAGAAAGTGGCAGGAACCCTCAAACTTGACCAGGCACAGTACCGCGAACTCGAAGCTTTCGCCAAGTTCGGCTCCGACCTCGACGCTGCCACCATGGCCGTCCTCGACAAAGGAGCCAAGAACGTCGAGATCCTCAAACAGAAACAATATTCCCCCATGCCGGTAGAAAAACAGATCGCCATCATTTTTGCCGGCACACGCGGCCTGCTGCGGGATGTACCCGTAGACAAAGTGAGCGAGTTCGAGAAAGAATATCTCGAACTGCTCGAACTCAAACACAAGGACATCCTCCAGACCCTGCGCGAAGGGAAATTCCCCGACGAACTCGAAGAGAAACTGCGTGAGATCGTCCTGGAGGTGGCTGCCAAATACAAAACCGAATAAGCCCGCTAACCGATCATGGCAGGACTGAAAGAAATACGGAACCGGATCGCCAGCGTCAAATCCACGCGTCAGATCACCCAGGCGATGAAGATGGTGGCGGCGGCCAAGCTGCGGAAGAGCCAGGACAGGATCCTCCGCCTGCGGCCCTATGCCAACAAGATGGCCGCCATCATGGCCAGCATCCGCCAGGGGCTGGAGAACGACCTGGAGATCCCCCTGATGGAGGCACGCGAACCCGGAAAGGTGCTCGTCATACTCGTCACCTCCAACCGCGGCCTTTGCGGATCTTTCAACGCCAACGCCATCAGCAAGGCCCTCGAGGTGGCCACCACCGTCTACGCCGAACAGTGGAAGAAAAATCAGGTGAGATTCTTCGCCATCGGCAAGCGGGGAGCCGACTTCCTCAAACAGAAAGGCTATCCCCTCGCCGGCAGCGAAACGGAGATCTTCGACAAGCTCTCCTTCCGGAACGTCGTCGAGCTGCAGGAACGTTTCGTGCAGATGTTCCTGGACAAAGAATACGATCGCATCGACTTTGTCTACAACCGCTTCAAGAACGCGGCGGTCCATCTGCTCACCCACGAGACCTTCCTGCCGGTGAGCGAGCCGCCCGCCGTCGAGGCAACACCGGCCACGCAGGAGAAAAAGACCGTGGCCGACTACATCTTCGAACCGGATAAGGACAGTCTCCTCGGCGAACTGGTGCCCAAGACCCTGCGTATCCAGTTCTTCAAGGTGCTGCTCGACTCCTTCACCGCCGAACACGGGGCACGGATGACCGCCATGCATCAGGCCACCGACAATGCCAACGAACTGATCCGCGAGCTCACGCTCCATTACAACAAGGCCCGCCAGGCCGCCATCACCAAGGAGATCCTCGACATCGTGGGAGGTGCCGAAGCTCTGAAATAAAATAAGAAAGGAAGAGAAAAGGGAATGTACACGTTCGACCAGCTATCGGAAAAGATCAACGGGATCATCAGGGAACTGAAGATCCCCGAGTATCCCGTCGAGCTGTACGAGCCCATCCGTTACATCCTGGGCATCGGTGGCAAGCGGGTGCGTCCGGTACTGGCTCTCATGGCCGCCAACCTTTTCAAGGACGACATCGAGGATGCCCTGCCGCCGGCCGTCAGCATCGAGCTCTTCCATAATTTCACCCTCATCCATGACGACATCATGGACCATGCGTCGCTGCGCCGCAACCATCCTACCGTCCATACCCGCTGGAACACCAACATCGGCATCCTTTCCGGCGACGCTCTCAACATCTATGCTTACGGTCATCTCCTCACCTCACGCAAGGACAAACTGTTCCGTCTCCTGCAGATCTTCAACGAGACCGCCCTGGAGGTATGCGAGGGCCAGCAGCTCGACATGAACTACGAGAACATGCGGGAGATCACCATGGAACAGTATCTGGAGATGATCCGCCTCAAAACGGCTGTCCTGCTGGCCGGAGCGATGAAAATAGGTGCCCTCGTCGCCGACGCTACCGAAGAACAGATCCGGCATGCTTACAACTGCGGCATGAACCTCGGTATGGCCTTCCAGATCCAGGACGATTATCTCGACACCTACGGCGATGTCAACCTCTTCGGAAAGACCATCGGCGGCGACATCCTCAGCAACAAGAAAACCTTCCTCCTGGTCCACGCCATGGAACATCTGCCTCCCGAGCTCAAAGAACAACTCTTCCGGGAGATGGACGTGGCCGAACCGGACGAAGAGCACAAGATCAAGGCCATCCGCGAACTCTTCGACCGGGCAGGCAGCCCCGACGAAGCCAGAAAGAAAATGTACCAGTATTACGTCCGCGGCATGGAAGAGCTGCAAAAGATCGGAGTACCTCCCGAAAGAAGGGTCATCATCGAAGACCTGGCAGAAAAACTGGTCTCACGAAAGAACTGAATGTGTCACAACATAATTTTTACATAAATGGCTAAAGTGAACAAAGGCATCATCACCCAGATCATCGGTCCCGTGGTGGACGTCAGCTTCGAAGGAGAAGGATCGCAGCTTCCCGACATTTACGATGCGCTTGAGATCAAGCGTCCCGACGGCTCCACGCTGGTGCTGGAGGTGGAACAGGAGATCGGCGAGAAGACCGTCCGCACCATCGCCATGGACTCCACCGACGGTCTGCGTCGCGGCATGGAGGTGATCGCCACGGGCGCTCCCATCCGCATGCCCATCGGCGACCAGATCCGCGGACGCCTGATGAACGTCACGGGCGACCCCATCGACGGCATCGGCCCTCTCGACAAGAGCAAAGGATACCCCATCCACCGTACCCCGCCCAAGTTCACCGACCTATCCACAGAGAAAGAGATCCTCTACACCGGCATCAAGGTGATCGACCTCATCGAGCCCTATTCCAAGGGGGGCAAGACCGGACTCTTCGGCGGTGCCGGCGTGGGCAAGACAGTGATTATCCTCGAGCTGATCAACAACATCGCCAAAGCTTACTCCGGACTCTCGGTCTTTGCCGGCGTGGGAGAACGTACCCGTGAGGGCAACGACCTGCTGCGGGAAATGCTCGAAGCCGGCGTGATCGACTACGGAGAAGAATTCAAGAAAAGCATGGAAGCCGGCGGGTGGGACCTCTCCAAGGTCGACCCCGAAAGGCTCAAGGAGTCCAAGCTGGCCCTTGTCTTCGGCCAGATGAACGAACCTCCCGGAGCACGTGCCCGTGTGGCTCTTTCCGGTCTTTCCATCGCCGAATATTTCCGCGACGGCGAGGGCGACTCGGGCGGCCGTGACATCCTCTTCTTCATGGATAACATCTTCCGTTTCACGCAGGCGGGTTCCGAGGTGTCGGCCCTGCTGGGGCGCATGCCCTCGGCCGTGGGCTACCAGCCCACCCTCTCCACCGAGATGGGCGAGCTGCAGGAAAGGATCACTTCCACCAAGCACGGCTCCATCACCTCCATCCAGGCCGTCTATGTCCCTGCCGACGACCTGACCGACCCGGCGCCAGCCACCACCTTCGCCCACCTCGACGCTACCACGGTGCTGAGCCGTAAGATCGCCGAGCTGGGTATCTACCCCGCCGTCGACCCGCTCGACTCCACCTCGCGCGTCCTCACCCCGGAGATCGTCGGCGAAGAACACTACAACACCGCCCAGCGCGTCAAGGAGATCCTGCAGCGCTACAACGAACTCACCGACATCATCGCCATCCTCGGGATGGACGAGCTCTCCGAAGAGGACAAACTGGTGGTACACCGCGCACGCCGTGTGCAACGCTTCCTCTCCCAGCCCTTCCACGTGGCGGAACAGTTCACAGGCATGCCGGGAAAATGGGTCTCCATCGAAGATACCATCAAAGGCTTCAAGATGATCCTCGACGGCGAGGTGGACGACCTGCCCGAAGCCGCCTTCCACATGGTGGGTACCATCGAGGAAGCCATCGAGAAAGGTCAGAAGATCCTGGCCGAATCGAAATGAGCACACAAAACTAAAAACGACGAACGTTGTACCTCGAGATCATCACACCGGAAGAGACCCTGTTCACGGGCGACGTGAAGCTGGTACAGGTGCCCGGCACAAAAGGCTCCTTTGAGATCCTTCACAACCATGCCCCCATCATCTCTTCCCTGCAGGAAGGGGCGGTAAGGCTCATCACCACCGAAGGAACGGAGAAGTCCTTCGCCATCAAGGGAGGTGTCATTGAAGCGCACGACAACCATATTACCATCCTGGGCGAGTCGGCCTGAACGCTTCCTGACCGCCCTGCTACTGCTGTGCAGCCTCCTGCCCTTGCGGGCACAGACCACTGTCACCTTCCCTGCATCCGACTCTCTCCCGGTCACAGCGGATCTCTACAAGGGAAAAGCCGGTGAACCGTGGCTCCTTCTCTTTCACGACGAACAAGGCAGCCGGGGGGAATACCGTTCGCTGGCACCCCGACTGGTCAAGATGGGTTACCACTGTCTGGCTGTCGACCTGCGCACGGGTCGTGAAAGCAACTATGTATCCAACCTCACGACACGGCGTGCCGACACGCTCCGGCCACACCCCCGTCCTCTTGACTGCCTCCGGGATATGGAAGGAGCCATCCGTTATGCCTACGAGAACAGCCACCAGCCCGTGGTGCTCCTGGGAAGCTCCTTTTCCGCTTCGCTCGCTCTTCTTCAGGCCACCCGCGATACCCTCGTCCGGGCCGTCATTGCTTTCAGCCCCGGAGAATTCTTCCGGCCTTTCGTCACTGTCCGCGACAGCCTGCAAGCTGTCCGCGTCCCTGTCCTCATCGCCGGCACGAAACAGGAATATCCCTATCTTCAGGAGCTCTCTTCTCTCATCCCGGCCTCTTTGCTTACCCTCTACACACCTGTCCGGTACGACGGCCTGCACGGTGTGGCCGCCCTCCTGCCGGATGATCCGGCTTCCGGCGACTACTGGCTCTCCCTCCTGATGTTCTTCCGCAAAATCAGAAAAACGGCTCCATGAACGACCTGGATGCTTTCCGTGAACATGCCCACCGCATGGTCGACAAGTTGGTCGACTATTTCCGCAACATAGAGAAATACCCTGTCAAGGCCAGGGTGGAGCCGGGGGAGATCATCAGCCGGCTGCCCGACCTTCCGCCGAAAAGCGGAGAAGCCATGGAAGAGATCGTCCGCGACTTCGACAGGATCATTCTCCCGGGGATGACCCATTGGCAAAGTCCCAACTTTTTTGCCTATTTCCCCGCCAACAGCAGTTATCCGTCGGTACTGGCCGAGATGCTCACCGCCACGCTGGGGGCCCAGTGTATGATCTGGGAGACCTCGCCTGCCGCCGCCGAGCTCGAGGAGAGGATGATGGAGTGGCTCATTCGTATGACCGGCCTGCCCTCTTCCTGGGAGGGGGTCATCCAAGACACCGCCTCCACTGCCACCCTGGCCGCCCTCCTCACGGCACGCGAACAGAAAAGCGGTTACCGCATCAACAGGGAGGGCTTCCGGGGCGACGAACGATACCGCATCTATGCCTCTTCCGAGACCCACTCGTCGGTGGAGAAGGCTGTGGGCATCGCCGGCTTCGGCCGGGAGAACCTGGTGCATTGCAATGTGCGCGACGACCTGGCCCTCGACCCTGCCGACCTTGAACGGCGTATCAAAAAAGACCTGGAGCAGGGCTATACTCCTCTGGCCGTTGTTGCCACCCTGGGCACCACCTCCACCACCGCCGTCGACCCTCTCCGCGAGATCGCCCCCATCGCCCGCCGGCATGATCTGTGGCTCCACATCGACGCCGCCCTCGCCGGCTCTGCCCTTATCCTGCCCGAATACCGCTGGATGATCGAGGGCATCGGAGAGGCCGACTCCTTCGTCTTCAACCCGCATAAGTGGCTCTTCACCAACTTCGACTGTTCCGCCTACTTCGTCCGTGACAAGGAAGCCCTTATCCGCACCTTCGAGATCCTGCCCGAATATCTCAAGACAGGCACCCGCGGCAAAGTGAACGACTACCGCGACTGGGGGATCCCACTGGGACGCCGTTTCAGGGCCCTGAAGCTGTGGTTCGTCATCCGCTCTTTCGGCGTAGAAGGTTTGCAGAAGATGCTCCGCGAACATCTTCGTCTGGCCCGCTGGGTGAAGGAACAGGTCGATGAACATCCCCGTTTCGAACGCCTGGCTCCCGTACCGCTCAACACCGTCTGTTTCCGCTATGCGCCGGAGGGTGCCGGCGAAGAGGAGCTGGACCGCCTCAATGCTGCCCTCCTGAAAATGGTTAACGAGACGGGCAAAGCCTATTTCACCCATACCCGCGTACGTGGCAAATACGCCATCCGTTTCATGGTGGGGCAGACCCATACACGGGAGAGACATGTCCGTGCCGCCTGGCAGCTCATCACTGATATTGCTGCCACCCTGACCTGAGAGAAGTGGTTCTCAGTACACCCCTGCAGCCCCGGCCGGCAGAAGCGGCCGCTTCCCCCGGCGGTTGATGCTGAACCCGTATATGTTCACACTGAAATGCACGCCCGTGTGCACCTCCTCCTCCTGCGGCAGATAGGAAAACCAGAAACCCAGCGTGAGGGGAAAATCGATGCGCAACACCATGAAATCACTCAACACCTCCGCACCATAACCGTAAAAAGTACGCTCCTCCTTCCTCACATCATGCAGGTAATCATAACTGTTGGTCCCCTTCGCATTCTCAAAAAAGAGCTGACCCCGGAACCGCGGCACATACAGAAAACTGCCTAACGAAATATCCGGATAGAAAAGGGGAAACTCATACTCTGCACTGAAGATCTTCAATCGCTCGGAGACCCAGCCCTCATAACCCCGCGGATAGGAAAGCTGGTTGGCATAATAGTATTTGCCGCTTCGCTGACGTTCATATCCGGCATTCAGCACCACTGAATGATGTTTCATCGCACCGGGCAGGTACAGGTTACCGTTGATGTAGGCCTTCTGCCCAAAATCTCCACGGTCCCACGGAGAATGAAGATAATCCAGGTCCAGCACATACCCCAGACGGGGCTTCACATCCCGGTGCCCCATCTTCAGCAGCGAATAGGTATAGACCCTGTAAGAAAAGAAAAGCCTGTCACGATGATAACTGTAAGTCTCATCCGACCAGGTGAGATTGTTGGAGTACCGGATCTCAAAAGAAGGGATAAAGCCTTTGCTGAAACGGTTCGTCGTCAGGTTGAGCGGGACATACATCTTCCCCGTCAGCTCCTGACGCACCGGCAGGTAAGACGGCATGGGCACATTCGAGGGACGCCCGTAAATATATACCCTTCCGCCCACCTCGTAACTCAGGTCCACCACCGGATATTTCCCGCGATAGGTCAGATGGTTGATCAGATGGTGTTCACCGTTCATATAGGCATAACCCAGTGACCCGTCCATCGTGCTCAGGAAATTTTGCGTATAAAGCACCACTCCGGGATAGACAGGCACCTCATCCAGATGCAGGTTGTCAATATCAAAATAGAAAGGAAGCCAGCTGTGTATCTTGAAAAGATGGGCGGCCTTGGAATACCGCTTTACAGGATAGGTCGTATCCGGGATATCTTCACGCCCGAAAAGGCCTTTCTCCTGGGCTGCAAGTGAGTCTGCCAGGTGAAGAGAAAGGTCAGGAACCTCTTCCACCGGCACCCACCTTGAAGGGTCGGTCTCCATCTCTCCCACATCGTATCCACGTGAGGTATAATCAGAAAAAAGGATCCTGCTCCCGTCGGGAGATACCGTCACATCGGTCGCCCCAAAACGCGAGGCAGTCACCCGGTAACGCTGTTTTGTGAGTGTGTCCAGAGCGAATATGTTGTCGATACCCCCATGGGTGCTGTGATAATAAAGATAACGTCCCCCCCACGCCACCGACTGGATGTCCTCCCACGACGGGGGCAGCCATACACGCCATTCACCCGTGCGCACG
>Ga0256914_1003985_pt1 | contig 11388 bp, 9 predicted proteins | sample HulkmetaG_FD_191571 | JGI IMG/M metagenome (GOLD analysis project Ga0256914, IMG submission 191571) | Hydrothermal chimney microbial communities from Main Endeavour vent field at the Juan de Fuca Ridge, Pacific Ocean - Hulk | ecosystem: Environmental > Aquatic > Marine > Hydrothermal vents ...
CGATGAGCATGAGGATGTTGGGCAGCGACTTCTGGGTGCTCACCCCGAAGCGCTTGACCTCCTCGGGCAGCTTGGCGGTGGCCGCGGCCACGCGGTTCTGGGTGAACACGGTGTTCATGTCCGGGTCGGTGCCGATCTCGAAGGAGACCTGGATGGTCATGGAGCCGTCATTGGCGTTGGTCGACTTCATGTAGATCATGTTGTCGACGCCGTTGATCTCCTGCTCCAGGGGCGTGGCCACCGACTGCTCCACGCTGATGGCGTTGGCCCCGGTGTAGGTGGCGCGCACCTCGACGATGGGCGGCGTGATGTCCGGGTACTGCTCGGTGGGCAGCCCGCCCAGGAACACCAGTCCCACGATTACCGTGATGATGGCGATCACCATGGCCACGATGGGCCGCGAGACGAAAAACTTACCCATATCGGATCACTTGCTTTCTTTGGCCCGTTTTTTGGTGTCCGCTCTGTCCTTCGATGCCCCGTCCTCCCGGCCGGCGGGTTCCAGGATGGCGACCACGGGTTTCACGGTCAAACCGTCCTTGACCACCTGGAGTCCTTCGTAAACGACGTGTTCGCGGGGTTTGAGCCCTTCGATGATCAGCCAGTTCCCCTTCACCTTGGGGCCCACCTTGACCTCGCGATTCTGCACCTTGTTGTCACTGCCCACCACGTAAACGCTGTGCAGTCCCTGCAGTTCGATGACGCAGCGCTGGGGGACCAGGATGCCGCCCTTGACCTTCTCGACCATGGCCCGCACTTTAGCGAACTGCCCGGGACGCAAAAGCTCGTCGGGATTGGGGAAAGAGGCCTGTACCAGCATGGACCCCGTGGTGGGGTCCACCTCGCGGTCAATGAAATCCAACTTCCCCCGGTGTCCATATACCGACCCATCCGCCAGGATCAGGTCGAGGGGAGGCTCCTTGGCTGCGGCTCGGGAATTGCTGCTGCCCAGTTTGAAACGGCGTGCAAATTTGAGATACTCCACCTCGGTGATAAAAAATTGCACCAGCACGGTGTCGATGCGTGACACCGTGTTGAGCAGCACCGGGTTGGGGCTGCGCCCCACAAAATCGCCCACCTTGGCCTGGGTCTTGCCGATGATACCGGTCAGCGGAGAATAGATCCTGGTGTAGCCCAGCAGGATTTTAGCCGCCCTGAGATTGGCCTGGGCCGCCTCCACCGAGGCGATGGCGGCCTCGTAACGGGCCACGGCGCCGTCCAGGTCGCTCTGGCTGACCGCCTTTTCGGCCGCCAGGGGCTTGATGCGCCCCAGGTCGCTCTTGGCCTTGGCCAGCATGGTCTTGGCCTCGGCCACCATACTCATCTTGGCAGCCACTTCGGCCTCGAAGGGCTGGCTTTCCATGGTGTAGAGCAGCTGCCCCTTTTTGACCCGCGACCCCTCCTTGAAGTGGATGCCTTCCAGGAAGCCCTCCACGCGCGCGCGGATGGCGATGTCCTTGAGGCCGAAAACCTGCCCCACGAACTCCTGGTAGATGGGCACGTCGACCGCCTCGGTGCGGATCACCTTGACCTCCGGCGGCGGCGGTGGCGCCTTGGCGGTTTTTTCGGATTTACAGGAAACGACAGGCAGGCAGAGGAAAAGAAACAACAGGCCGTATGATAGTTTTTTCATGTTCTACTCTTTGCGATCCGGTGGGCACCCGATGTTGTAATGCATAAAGATTTAAACATATACCTGAGCGGCGGCGACGTGTCAACCAATACAGTCCAAATAAGATATTTTTTATCCTAAAAACAGCCCGTACCCGCACACCACCGGACCGCCGGCGATGGAACGCACGCACCACGGATACGCCGCCGCAACCTGCGATCGTCCCGGCGCCGGTTTGACAGGAAGGTGCCTTTTTATGTATAGGGTTCGGACATATCCCCGGCGCCGGTACCGGTTTCGGCCCGAAGGGCCCCCGCCGCCCGCAGGACCGAGGGCGCTCCGTGAACGCCCGGCCGCGGGGATCCCCCGCCGGAAACCGCCGTCCCGGGTGGACGGCGGGACATTCTGAAAGGAAATACCATGAGCGACAGTCTGGTCAACGATCTCAAGCAGGACGGCATCCGTTTCGTGCGCATCATCTGGTGCGACAACGCCAACGTCATCCGTGCCAAGGCGGCGCACATCGACAGTCTGGACATGTTCATCGAAAACGGCGTGGGCATCACTGTGGCCCAGCAGGCCCTCCCGGTGATGGGCGACAGCGTGGTGCCCGAAACCGGGCTGGGGCCGGTGGGCGAGGTGCGCCTGATACCGGACTGGTCCACCCTGAAAAGGCTGCCCTACGCCCCCGGCAACGCCCTGGTGCTCAGCGACATGGTCGGCGGTCCCGAAAAGAAACCCTGGTCGCTATGCCCGCGTAACTTCCTGCGCCGCCAGGTGGAAGCGCTGGCAGCCGAGGGGCTGCGCCTCAAGATGGCCTTTGAAAACGAGTTTTTCCTGCTGCGCCGCACCGAACGGGGCAACCTGGTGCCGGCCGACGACAGTGTGTTCGCCGCCACCTCGGCCATGAACCTGCACTGCGAACTGATCAACGCGCTGGCCGACGCGCTGACCTCCCAGGGCCTCACCGTGGAGGGCTATTACCCCGAGTCCGGCCCCGGGCAGCAGGAACTCATCATCGGCTACGGTGAGGCCATGGAAGCCGCCGACCGCCAGGTGATCTACCGCGAAACGGTACGCGGCGTGGCGCTGAACCACGGCCTGATCGCCTCGTTTCTGCCCAAGATCGTGGAGGACCGGGCGGGTTCCGGCTGCCACATCAACATCAGCCTGTGGCAGGAGGACAACAACATCACCGGTGATCCGGGCGCGCCCGACGGGATCGACGCCCGGGCCGCCGCCTTCATTGCCGGCCTGCTGGAGCACCTGCCCGGTCTGACGGCCCTGACCATTCCCAGCAAGAGTTCTTTCCGACGCATCCAGCCGCACTTTTGGGCCGGGGCCTTCACCTGCTGGGGGTACGACAACCGCGAGGCCGCCGTGCGGGTCTCGCGCAATGCCGCCGGCACCTGCGCCGGCCGCTTCGAATACAAGGTCTCCGACGCCACGGCCAACCCCTACCTGTGCGCCGGCGCGCTGGTTGCCGCGGGGCTCGACGGCATCCGACGCAAGCTGCCCCTGCCCGAAGAGGTCTGCGTGGACCCCGGACGCATCCCCGAGGCGGAACGCCGGCAACGGGGCATCCACCTGCTGCCGCGCAACCTCGGCGAGGCCGTGACCGCCCTGGAGCGCGACGAGGTGCTGTGCGCCGCGCTGGGCGAAGACCTGGCGCGGGCCTACCTGGCCATCCGCCGTACTGAATGGGCGGCCTTAAAGAACCTGAGCCTGGAAGAAGAAGTCGAGATGCTGGCCGAGCGGTATTAGGACCCTCGGCCCGTGACGCCGTGCCGGGGAAATGCGTCCCCCCGGCACCGGCCGGTTTCGCGCCACGGGCACGGGGGATCACAGTGTTACAAGGAGAGATGCAATGGCCCATCCGCTCAGCCGTGAGATCCCGGTGGAACCCGATAAAACCGCCCTGCTGTTCATCGACGTGCAGAACTACAACGCCCGCCCTGACGGGGGGGAGTACCGTGATATGGGGCTGTCCCCGGAAGAGGCCCGCAGCCGCCATGCCTATTTTTTCGAGCGGTTGGAGGAGGTGGCGCTGCCCGCCATGCAGCGCCTGCAGCGGGCCTGCCGGCGGGCGGGCATCGAAGTCATGTATACCGTCATCGAGAGCCTGACGGCCGACGGGCGCGACCGCAGCCTGGACTACAAGATCACCGGATTCAACGTGCCCCGCGGGTCATGGGACGCCCGGGTGCTGGACGTCATCGCCCCGGGCGAAGACGAGATGGTGTTTCCCAAGACCTCTTCGTCGGTCTTCATCTCCACCAATATCCACTACATCCTGGGAAACCTGGGCGTGAAATACCTCATCGTGGCCGGCCTGCTCACCGACCAGTGCATCAGCTCGGCGGTTCGCGACGCCTGCGACCTGGGCTACCTCGTCACCCTGGTCACCGACGCCTGTGCCACCTTCAGCGAAGCGCGCCACACCTCGTCGCTGAGCCACATCCGGGGCTACTGCCGACAGCGCACCACCGACGCCCTGCTCGAAGAACTGCGGGCGTCCGCGGGGGCGTAAACGGCTGTCAACCGGTCGGGGACGCCGGGGTTTCGGCCGGGGGCAGGGACAGGGAGTCGTCCGCGATCTCTTCGAAACGCTCGCCCTTGATCTTCAGCAGGTAGAGCCTCTTGCGGGCCTCGCCGTCGGGGGCGAACTGCGTCAGGCCGGTGACGCCGGGAAAGGGGTGGATGCGGAGCAGCCGCTCCTTGAGCGTCCCCCTGAAACGCACGCCTTCCCGGCCGATCAGGGTCAACAGCAGCGTGGCGTTGTCGTAAGCCACCGCCTCGACGAAGCCCGGCATGCGGTTGAAAGTCGACTGGAAAGCCCCCACAAAAGTCCGCACGGCCGGGGAGGGGCTCTCGGCGAAGAAGCCGTCCGGCATCATGGCTCCCTGGGCGTACTGCCCCGCCATCTCGATCAGCCGCCGGGAGTGCCACAGGTTGGTGCCGAAGAGGTAGACGCCGCGCACGTCGTAGAAGGCCAGCTGGGGGATGATCAGGCCGACCGTCGCCGGCGCATCCGGAATGAAGAGCACGTCGAAGTCGATGATGGGGCGCGGTTTTTCCTTCCTGCCCTCCGGCGTGTCAGGACGCCGGCACTCCGGCGGCTTCAGCGACTCCGGCACCGGATAGTAAATGCCCGCCAGTTTCTTGATATTGTCGGCGAAGTCCGTCTGGTCCGGCTGGTAGGACTCCGCCGCGGTCACCCGCCCCCCCCGTCGGGTGACCTCGTCCCAAAAAATCTGCATGAAGGTGGTACCGTACTTCTCGCGCGGGTAGAAGATGGCGAAGCGGCGGGCGTTGAGCCGCTCCATGGCGTAACGCACGATGCGGACCGCCTGCATACGGGGGGTGATGAAGTTGCGGAAGACGTAGTCGCCGATGGCCGCAATGCCGGATTTCTGGGTCATGGCGATCATGGGGATGCGCAGGCGCTGGGCCTCCTCGGCTGCCGCCCGCACGGCCACGATGGGCCCCATGATGGCCGCAACCTGCTGCCGGGCAAGCTCCTGCACCGCGGCCACCGCCCTGGCGGGGTCCCCGGCCGTGTCCCGGACCACCAGTTTCAACGGCGAGGCGCCCTGTGCACCGGTGATCTGGCTGAAGGCCAGTTCCACGGCGTCCAGGGCCTTCTGGCCGATGGCGGCATAGGGACCGGTCAGCGGTAGCAGGCAGCCCATGGCGTAGCGGGCGCCGCCCGCCTTACCCTGCAGAGCGGCCACCTGTTCGCGGATCCGCTGGGCCTCCGGGTGCTGGGGATAGTCCGCGAGGAACTGCTCGAAGGTCGCCAGCGCCTCGTCGTAGCGCTCCTGCTCCAGGTAAAACTCGCCCAAACGGGCCAGCAGAGCGCCGCGGGTGAAATCATCCTTCTGGCTGCTGAGCAGCGACTGCAGCTCGGCCAGGCTCAGGCGCGGCAGGATCTGCTGAAGGGTGTGGGCGATCTCGGCCTTCTGCTGCTCGTCGCCCAAGGCATGGGCCCTGGCCAAGGCGGGCACGGCTTTGGCCAGGTCACCGATCTCCAGGTGCGCCTTGGCCAGCAGCATGTACGCCCGGTACCGCTGGGCGTCCGTCCGCAGGGCGTTGATCACCGTCGGCGCCTGTGCGATCACTTGGCCGTAGTCCTCTTCGCGGGCATAGGTCGCCAGCCGGTTGACGCGTGCCAGGTCGGCCAGCGGACTGTCGGGAAAGGTATCAACGAGCCGGCGGTAGGCAGCGCGGGCCTCTTCGGCCTTGCCCCGCTTTTCGTAGATGGCGCCCATTTTCATCAGCGCGGCGGGAGCCTGCAGGCCCCGGGGATACTGCGCCAGGTATCGGGCGTATGCCTGCAGGGCACTATCCTCCGAACCGGCTGCGTACAGCTTTTCGGCCTGGTCGAACAGGCGCCTGGCTTCGGCGGTCTCCCCGGGCATGGGTGGCCCCACCGTCACCCGGCCGCAGGCGGCCAGCAACAGCAGCGGCAGGACCAACAGGGGCAACAGTCTGTGTCTCATGGCAAATCCCGTCTGCTTCAACTCTTGATTTCCGACAGACCTTCCGAAGGGCCGATGACGATCATGATGTCGCCCTCGCCCACGGTATCGTCGGCCTTGGGAATGAAGTGGAAGCGGTTGTCGCCGGCCTTCTTGACGGCGATGACCTGGATATTGAAGCGGTTGGTCAGGTCGATGTCGCGCAGGGTGCGGCCGGCCCACTCCTTGACCTTGAGCTCCTTGAGCACCATGGTGTGGTCGAAGGGCAGGTAGTCGATGAAGCCGGGCATGGCCACGCGGTTGGCCAGCTGCTGGGCGGCCACCTGTTCGGGTATGATGACCTTGTCCACGCCGATCTTATTGAGCAGTTTCTTGTGGTCGGAATGCACGGCCTTGACCCACACGTTGGGAATCTCCAGTTCCTTGAGATACATCGAGATCATGGTGGAGGCCGAAATGGACTCGCCCACGCTGACCAGGGCGTGGGTCACGTCGGTGAAGCCGATTTGCTTGAGCGCCTCCTTGTCCATGGCGTCGGCCTGGTAGACCTGGCTGAAGATGTTCTGGGCCCGCCGCACATTGTCGGGATTGACGTCGACACCCAGTACCTCGTGCCCCAGTTCCACCAGGCTCTGTCCGAACCAAAAACCAAATTTGCCCAGACCGATGACGCCTACCAGCAGTTTGACCGCCATACTCGTATCCCCCTTTTCTACACGATCGCCGACCGCCGCAGCGGATCAATCGCGGCACCCGGCCGTCCGCCCGCGCCTTTCCCCCTGCCCAGGGAACGCGCACTCGCCCGCGGACGGCAACCGCCTCCGGGTGACGCACGGCCGCTAACCGATCAGCAGGCTTTCCTCAGGCTTGCGGTAGTACTGTTTCTTCTGCAGGCTCTGGATGGCCGACAGGAACAGGATGGGCCCTAGCCGCCCGATGAACATCAGCAGCATGATGACCACCTTTCCCGCGGAGCTGAGCTTGGGGGTCAGTCCCGTGCTGAGCCCCACCGTGCCGAAAGCCGACACCACCTCGAAGAGAATGTCCAGGCCGATGCCATGGGCCTGGGGATGAGGCAGATCGGCACCTTCGGTGAAGTTGAGCAGCAGTGTGGCCGAGGCCAGGATGAGCACACCGAAAACGGTCAGCACCAGCGCCTTGTTGAGCGTGGACTGGTCCACGGCGAACCGGCCGATCTCGGTCTGTTCACGGCCCTTGATCTGGGCCAGGCCGAAGGCGATCATGGTGCGAAAGGTGGTCACCTTGACACCGCCGGCACAGGAGCCCGGGGCGCCGCCCACGAACATGAGCACCATCATGATCAGCAGCGACACGTTGGTCATCTGGCCGATGTCCAGGCTGTTGAACCCGGCCGTGCGGCAGGTCACCGACTGGAACAACGCCGACAGCACGGCATCGTTGACCGGCAGGTCGCGGTGAAAGCCGATGAATTCCCCGAAATAGATGCCCGCCCAACCGATGACGATCAGCGCCAGGCTGGTGCGCAGCACCACCGTGGCATACCAGCTGAAGGGACGCGGCGATTTCTTGCGTCCGCCGGAAATGATGCGCCGCCCGGCGTGGGAGTACAGTTCCACCAGCACGGAGAACCCGATTCCGCCGCTGATGATCAGGGCCATGAACACCAGGTTGATGCCCCAGTCGGAGCGGAAACCCATGAGGCTGTCGCGGTTGAGCGAAAAGCCGGCGTTGCAGAAGGCCGATACGGCGTGGAAAAGGGCCGAAAACGGCCGGAAACCGTCCGGCGACTGGATGTAGATCAGCACGGCGCCGGACAGTTCGATGAGCATCGTCCAGAGGACCACCTGCTTGAGAAATTTTCCCAGGTTGAAGGACTTGTCGTGCCGCAGGCTCTCCCCCACCGCCACGCGGTCCAGCAGTGATACGCGCTTGGTCCACAGGATGAACACCAGACTGGTGAGGGTCATGATGCCCAGTCCGCCCAGTTGGATGAGTACCAGGATGACCGCCTGACCCAGGCCGTTGAAGAAGGAGCCCGTGTCCACCACCACCAAGCCCGTTACACAGGTGGCCGATGTGGCCGTGAACATGGCGTCCAGCCAGGAAATGGGCTCGCTGGCCGCGTACCCGGAGTAGAGCACCGCCGCCCCGGCCAGGATCACCAGACCGAAAAAGACGATGGGGTACATGAACGGTGACAGCCGGGGCTTGCGTCTCATGGCGTCCGATCGCTGGGGGTTGTAGCGTGTGTCCGTGCCGCCGGTCACGGGTGCGGCACCACCCGTCTTTCATAGGAAAGTGCCCGCCCAATATCAAGGCCTTTCTGGGCGCACAGACGAGGAAACCCTGTCCCGCGGCTTCCGCCGCCGGGGACAGGGTTCATTGGACTTGCGCGATACGGGGATCAGGCGACATCGGGGCGCGGGTAGAGTCCGGCGCCCTTGACGATTTCAGGGACCTTCTGTTCCCACTCGATGGCCATGATGTGAAAACCGGCCACGCCCTCGACCTCCTTGAGCCGCTGCATGTGCTCAATGCAGATCTGGATGCCCTCGTCGGCCTGTTTGTCCTTGGGCACCCCGGAAAGGCGCTGGATGATCTCGTCGGGCACGTCCATGCCCGGCACGCGGTTCTTCATGTACTTGGCCATACCGACCGATTTCATGGGGGTCATGCCCGCCAGGATGTAAACCTTCTCGTGCAGCCCGCGGTCGCGCACGCCCTTCATCCACTCCTCGAACTTGTCGATGTTGTAAATGCACTGGGTTTGGATGAACTCGGCGCCGGCTTTGACCTTCTTGGCCAGCCGCGGCACGCGGATCTCGAAGGGGTCGGCAAAGGGGTTGGCCGCCGCCCCCACGAACATCTGCGGCGGACGCTTGATGTCGTCGCCGCCCAGGAACTTGCCCTCGTCGCGCATGCGCCGCACCGTCTGGATGAGTTGCATGGAATCGATGTCGTGTACGTTCTGTCCCTGGGGGTTGTCGCCGAAGCTCTGGTGGTCTCCGGACAGACACAGGATGTTGTGGATGTCGAACGAAGCCGCCCCCAGGATGTCGCTCTGCAACGCAATGCGGTTGCGGTCGCGCGTCACCATCTGCAGCACCGGGTCCAGTCCCATCTGTTTCAGGCGGATACAGGCCGCCAGGCTGCACATGCGCGTCACCGACGTCTGGTTGTCGGTGATGTTGACGGCGTCCACGTAATCCTTGATCAGGTTGGCCTTTTCCTCGATGACCTGCGGGTCGCTGCCCCGCGGGGGCCCGCACTCGGACGTTACGGCCAGGTGGCCCGCGGCGAGTACCTTCTCCAGCCTACTCGGTGTCTTCACATTCATAGCTGCACGTCCTCCCTGACAACTTTTCGCGGTCCCCCGGCCCTGTCCTTGGACCAGTCCTTGAGGGGACTCAGCTCTTCATAATCCTCCAGCTTGCCCAGTGCTTTGAGTCGTTCGATGATCAGGTGCCAGGCACAATCGACATCCTTGTTGATCTCGCACCTGCCGGAGCTGGACCCGCCGCAGGGGCCGTTGAGCAGCCGCTTGGCGCAGCGCGCGATGGGGCAGATGCCGCCGGTGCGCGCCAAGATGCAGGAACCGCAGGCCTGGCAGCGCTCGGTCCACAGCCCGCGCTCCTCGGTGGCCCCCAGGAAGGTGGTGTTGACCCCCGGGTAGATGGGCGTGCTGTGGTATTTCTCGGCCATGAACTGCACGCCCACGCCGCAGGCCAGCGAAACGACGGCATCGTACTGGTCGATGCGGTCCCGGATCTCCTCCAGGTACTCGTGGTCGCACTGCCGCTCCAGCGTGTGTTCGTCGATCTGCACCTCACGCCCCTCGTTCATGGCGTGCATGCGCAGGGCCGAGGCCAGCACACCGACCTCTTTCTTGCCGCCGGCCTCGCAGACCGTGACGCACTCGTTACAGCCCAGGACCAGAATGTGCTGGTAGCCCTTGACCTCTTCGATGATCTCTTCAATGGGTTTTCTGTCCGCGACAATCATAGGAAGCGACCTCTCTTTCTTTGGATTTGAAGTCCCCCCGCCGTCCCGTCGGGCACCGGGATGGGGAATCTTCCCCGGAGCCGGCTTCAGAGCGGCTTCTTTAAAGTGTTCGGTTTGCGGCGCCCTGCCCCTCCGCCCTTCAGGCGGCTTTTTTACGCCCGGCTTTGATGGGATTGGGCCCCATCTCCAGGATGCGCTCGTGCATCTCGGTGGCGTACTTGGCGAACAGCGGCCCCTCGCCCGAGGACAGGTTGTACATCTGCACCCGCTCGCCGCCGATGCCGATGGTGTCCAGGATCTTCTGCACCTGTTCGACCCGTTTGCGGGCCCGCAGGTTGCCGCTGTTGTAGTGGCAGTCGCCCTCCAGGCAGCCGACCACGTATACGCCGTCGGCGCCCTTTTCGAAGGCCCTGAGCATGTGCAGCACGTCCACCTTGCCGGTGCAGGGCACCCGCACGATACGGATGTCCGTAGGGTACTTCAGTCGCATGGTACCTGCCAGGTCCGCAGCGTTGTACCCTCAGTAATTGCAGGCAAAGGCGATGATGATCGGTTCGAACGTCTCTTTCATAATACCCCCTCGAGCAAGGCGTCCACCTTGCACAGAATCTGGTCGTCCTCGTACCAGTTGAGTTCTATGGCCTTGGCCGGGCACTCGGCGGCGCAGACGCCGCAACCGTGGCACAGGGCCTCGTCGATTTCGCTGACACCGTCTTCGTTGATGCGCGGCACGTCGTAGGGGCACGAGCGCACGCACACCAGGCAGGCGGCGCACTTGTCCGGGTTAACCACCGCCGTGACCGCCGACAGCTTCAGGAAGGGCTGCCCCAGAAAGGTGGTGGCCCGCGAGGCCGCCGCCAGGGCCTGGGCCGTGGCTTCCGAGATAAGCTGCGGCGAGTGGGCCGTGCCGCACAGGAAGATGCCCTCGGTGCCCATGTCCACCGGCCGCAGTTTGACGTGGGCCTCCATGAAGTGGTTCTGGGGTGTGCGCTGCAATTTCATGATACCGGCGAACTCGTCGGTGTCCGATGCCCGCATGCCGGCCGACAGCGCCAGCAGGTCGGCGGTCACCTCGATGTCGCGGCCCAGCACGTGGTCACGGAAGGTGACCTTGATGCCGTCCTCCCCGGCTTCGGCCGTCGGCGGGTTTTCCGGCGTGAAGCGCGAAAAGATGACCCCCAGCCGGCGGGCCTCGGTGTAGTAGTCCTCCAGCAGCCCGTAGGTGCGGATGTCGCGGTAGAGGATGAATACCTGGGCGTCCGGGTTCTCCCGCTTGATGTGCAGGGCGTTCTTGATGGCGCTCTGGCAGCA
>Ga0256914_1003986_pt1 | contig 11387 bp, 12 predicted proteins | sample HulkmetaG_FD_191571 | JGI IMG/M metagenome (GOLD analysis project Ga0256914, IMG submission 191571) | Hydrothermal chimney microbial communities from Main Endeavour vent field at the Juan de Fuca Ridge, Pacific Ocean - Hulk | ecosystem: Environmental > Aquatic > Marine > Hydrothermal vents ...
CACACGCTCTACAAGCAGTTGTTATCATGGGACTGTTAGCATATAGTTTGGCTTTTGGATAAGAGCTATTGAGTGCAATAGCAGAGTTTTTGGACTCTAATTTTTTAATCTCTATGGCATCAGAATTTTTTAAAATCAAATCAGGTGGATTATTTTTGTTACCTTGGTAGGAGAAAACATTAGAGAGAGTCTCTAGCTTTTTTTGAGTATTCTCTTCATTTAGCGTATTGGCAAACACATCTTTGATATAGGTCTCTAGCCCCTCACCCATGTTGTTGGCTCTGTTGTTTCCTTGGGTTAAGGTTTGAACATTGGTTTTATGGTTGTTTACTATGTTTATAAATGCTTGTAAGATGTTTGACATATAGACTCACTTATTTTTTAATATTTATATTTTAACTAAAAACTTTATAGAAAAGTAGAAATCTTTCAAATTGTCATATTTCTAACTCTCATACTTTATCACCCTCTCCTCAAACCTCTTAATCTTAAAACTCTTAGCAATACCTGTAGCTGTTAGGTAGGCTCTTCTTGGTATGCCTAGGGGCATGGTGGTGGGGATACCCATATTTGTTTTGGTGCTAAAGAGATCTCTTTTAGGAAAGTTTGGCTCAGTACATCCTAAACATGGGGTTCCTGCGATAGTTTTAGAGCTAATATCATTCCATAGAATCTTGTTGCAACTACCTCGTGTATAGGGTGCTTGACAACCATTTTCATAAAAGAGACACCCCTCCTTTAATCCCCACCCTTTGGTATCTACTTTCCACTCAAAGTACTCATTTCTTGTGCATCCTGTATGTACGGTAATACCATAAAGCTCTTGAGGTCTGTGCATCTCATCTAAAACTATGCGTCTCTCTTTTGCCAACATCAAGAGAACAAAAGAGAGCCACTTTGGGTGAATGGGGCAACCTGGAAGGGAGATGAGTTTAGCATTATAAAGCTCATAGCGTTTGGTCTTCTCTTCTATATCAAAAGCAAAACCTGTAATATTTTCAGGGTCACTCTGCTTAAATACTCCTCCAAAGGTGGCACAGGTTCCTGCTGTGATGATATGTTTTGCTTTTTGAGCATATTTTTCTATAACAGTAGAGAGTTCAACTCCTAGTTTTACCATATTTTGCTCTTTAAATGAACCCTCTAAAATAAGAATATCACAATCTAAATTTTCAAAAATAACATCTTCAAGAGTATGGTCTGTATCTAACAAAGGGTGATAGAGAAGTTCAAAATGAGAGAGTATAGAGAAGAGCTTAGGGTGGTTAAAAAAAGAGTGAGTATTACCATTACAGCTAATGCTTTGAAGCCAGAGAAGTTTTGGCTTACTCATGACTTATGCTTTAAGTGCGTTATAGATATTGCGTGAGATATCTTCGACATAAAACTCAATATCATGAGGCAAAACATCTTCACCCTTTAAGAAGACCATACCACCTAAATAGCCCATAAAGAGCCCAAAGGCAGAGAAGAAATCTTGGTTGCGTAAATCTCCAGATGCTACACCATCATCAAAGAAAATCATAATCTCCGTGATAAATTCATTCACACAAATCATCCCTTCACAACCATCGTTGAATACCTCTCGGTTTGAGAGGTAGACTCTTAGAAAATACTCTATCATCTCTGGTCGCTCTTTTGCCATACGAAAATAGAGTTCGACTATCTTTTTTATCTTCTCTTTAGTTGAGATATCCATTAGATTGACTATGCGAATCTCTTTGCCTAAGACCTCTGAGGTATACTTGATAATCTCTTTTGCAAGAATATCCTTAGAGGAGAAGTAGTTATAGAGGTTTCCCACACTCATTTTGAGCCTCTTGGCAATATCTGGAATGGTGGTTCTGTGAAATCCATTGGTCGAGAAGAGTTGCAGTGATACCTGTATAATTGACTCTCTTCTAAGTGCTTTTCTATCGACTGCTTTCAATCCAATCCTTTACTTCTAAATCACTACTTGATTTAGGGTACTATTTATTTAAAAAGATTTTAACATATTTAGAGTAATGTATTGGATAAAAGTTTTTAACTTCTATCCACATTTTTTTAATGTTTCAGAGATCTCATTGGCTGTTCCTACTGGTTTGAGATATTCACACTCAGAGTGGTTACTTCCCTCTTCCACAAAAGCAATAGGCGTAGCACCACTATCACGAATAATATCGATAATAAAGTTATCACTATTAACACTACTAAAAGGTTTTGCATCAAAAAGGGCAAACTTATAAGCATAATTATCCAACTGCTCGATAAACTCATTCTCTGAGCTATAGGTATCTACATTGTAGCCTAAATTATTAAGTACAGCAGAGTAGATCTTGGCCGTTAGCGGGGTCTCTTTGTAAAGAATAATACGCCCCTCTTCACGATTACTATCCTCAAAGGAGACCATTTTTCTAATCTTCTCTAGTGGGAAATACTCCTCTAATATAGAGGTTAGATCTTTGAGATCAATAGGTTTTTTGAGATACCTATCCATTCCTATTGACAAATAGTAATCTCGATCTGAAGTGGTTGTATTGGCTGTCAATGCAACAATAGGAGTATGATCAATCTTGGCTATCTTCTCATATTCCAAAATCTTTTGTGTCGCCTCTTCTCCATCCATAATAGGCATCTGAATATCCATAAATACAATATCAAAAGACTCCTGTTTGTAGAGATTTAAAGCCTCCAATCCATTGTTTGCCAAAGTGACATTTAATCCAAATTTGCTTAAAAGATTTTGAATAAGCTTCTGATTGATAATATTATCCTCTGCAACAAGGGCATTGATATTTTTAAAGGGATGCTCTAGCTCTTTATCACTTATCTTGGCGATCTCTTTTTTGCTTTTGCTCTCTTGAGGATCATTTGTCTCAATAATCTTCAATGCCCTTAACATCTTATTATAACTCATGGGCTTATAGATCACTTTGGAGATATGATCCTTGAGAGGACAACTACACCCCTCAATCTCAGCAGTGCTTATTAGCACCGTTTTTATCCCCAACTCAAGCAGAGGTGTCATCATCTCCTCCTCTTTTAGATAGGAGTGATCAACAAAAAGGATATCAGGATACTCAGATCGATCCAAATCTAAAAGATCTTGATAGGCAATAGATCTAAACCCTGCACCCATATAGTTTAGATAACTTCTGAAGTTCTCATCAGCCTTCTCTTCATCTATAGTAACATATCCTACATCAATATGCTTAAAATTGGGTTGAACTCTTATCTGTTTAGAATCACTTCGTTCAAGATTTAAGACAAAACTAAAAGTTGATCCCTCATTCTCTACACTCTCTACATCAAGCTCTCCCCCCATCAAGGAGACAAATTTACGAGAGATACTAAGTCCTAGACCTGTTCCACCAAATTTACGACTGGTACTGGCATCTGCTTGAGAGAACTCATCGAAGATCTTATCCTTCTGATCCTCTGCAATACCAATACCTGTATCAATTACCATAAATTTGACACCCACATACTCCTTCTCATCCAAGACTTTTTCGATACGAACTTCAACCCATCCACCCTCATTGGTAAACTTAATTGCATTACTCAATAGATTGATAATGATCTGAGAGATCTTAGTAGGATCGCCTTTGAGTTCGACAGGCAATGTGGGATCGATAAAGAGTCTAAGATCAATATTTTTTTGAGCAGCTCGGGCAGCATAAGAATCGATACTAGCCTCAAACTTATCCATGACATTAAAAGAGATATTCTCAAACTCTATCTTGCCTGAGGTGGCTTTGGAGAAGTCCAAAATATCATTAACAATACTAATAAGATTATTTGAACTCTCCTCTATAATATTGAGAAACTCTCGTTGATCCTCTTTGAGATCTGTCTCTTTGAGAATATTGGTAAAACCGATAATTCCATTGAGAGGTGTACGAATCTCATGAGACATATTTGCCAAGAAGTGATCCTTGGCACGACTAGGCTCTTTAATCGCATTGGCAAGAAACTTATAGATCTCAATGGTGTCATTTTTTCGTAGTACCTTGGCGATCTCTCGCTTCTGCCTCTCATCCAAGTCAGCCTCAATATCCTTAAGTGTATACTCCAAGAGTCTGCTGTTTCGGATATTAATTCGAAAGAAATAGATCAAAACCATAAGTATCACAAAGAGGAAAATAGAGATAGCCATATAGTTACTTGTCTTCTCTTTGATATTATCAATATCATGGTTAATACGATTTTCAACCTCATCAAGTAGAAAGTTTTGAGCATTATCTATTTTGATAATTTTATTGGCAGAATTGCCTAACCACTCCTTTAGAGCAATAGGGTAATCTCCACTCATCGATCCTAAAAAAATAGCCCCTCTCTCTCTTTGATTAAGCTCAGAGAATGTCTCAGGTTCGATGATGCTGGTCAATTTAGCAATGATTGCAATATCGCTAAATTGACCATAAAATTTTGGATTCTCATCATAATTCAAAAAGCTCTCCCATAGCAATAACTCCTCTTGTTGCATCGATTTTGCATGACTTAGCGTATAGGCAATTAGATCTCTCTCTAACAAAAGGTTCTCTCTAAGATTAAATAGTTTGTGATAGTACTCTCCATTATACTCTTGTACAAAAGTATCTTGAGTCAATAGATGTCTGAAAGAGCCTAAAGCGTTTATAATCTTATGTTGATACCCTGATACCAAAATATCCTTATAACTCTGATCCAATATCGCAACACTATGACGTATCTCTTTAAGCTTACTTGAGAAGGTATTAAGTATTTTATGGTAGTTTTGCATCTCTTTACTCTTATCTACCATCTCTACAAGATCTTTTAACTCCAAATCAACCAATTTTTGAGAGACATTAAGTCTCTTGAGATCCTTCTCCTTTGCTGTTCCCATATAGATTGCAGATCCAAGCTTCTCTTTGTCGATTTTGTTAAGTAGACTATCGATCTTCTTAATAATTTTAATATTATCAATACTATGCTCCATCTCTTTGTATTGACCATAAGAGAGATAAGTATAGTAAAAAAGAAACAACAAAATACCCGTTACCGCTAAAATAATCAAAAGAAAAGAGAGACCTTTATTGTTATTAATTTTCATATCAGTACCTCTTTATTGATTTTTCTTGTGATAGAGTGCAATCTTTTTGGTCATCTCTCGTAATGTCCCCATAGAGGAGAGTAATAAATTAGGAACAAAAAGATCTGTTGATCTATAGAGATATTTTTTGTAAGTCTCCCAACTACTATTCATCTCTTTGACACTCTTCAATAGATTATCAGGATAGGGATAGTGATTGATCTTCTCTAAATTTTGGTTAATATTATTAATCGCCTGTTCCATATTATTGCGATTGTTAACCTTATCAATCTCCAGAGTTGATGCGATATAATACTTTAATGCTCGCTCCAAAAGGTACTCAACCTCCTTAAATACCATCAACATCTTCTCCTCTTTAGAGAACGCATACTCATGTGCATCTTCAATAGAGTTTGCAGCCTCCAAAAAACTCTCACTATAATCTAGCATCAAGATACTCTTCTCCCGATCAACTTTCTCTTTGAGTAGAGATTTGATCTCCTCTTGATTATAGATCAAAAAATCCAAAATATTTTTACTATCTTTACTATTGGTAATTGAAGAGATATCACTAATCGATCGCTCCATACTCTCAATATCTCGGTAGAGACGCTCTTGAATCTCTCTCTTTTTTGGGTTATGGTAGAGAAGTAGATACTCCTTTGAGATCTTCTGTCCTAAATATCGAATATTCTCTGACGCCTCAATAACCTTTACATCCCCACGGGTTGATGCCAGAAGGGATGTTGCACCTATCATTCCTATTATCATTATATAGCATATTTTTTTCATTTTTTACTCTCAATTAAAACATATTTTTTTGTTACAATATCCATATCTTTTAGAATCTCATTTGATTTTTGATAGATCAAAGTAGGAATAAACTTTGTACTAGAGCGACTCATTATCTCAAAAAACATAAAAGAGTGTTTTACCCTTTTTAGATAACGGTTGATCTCATCACTATTTAAAGGATAAGACTCTAATTTTAATAGTGCGGTTTTAAACTCATCCATACTCTTTTTCATCTTCTCTTGAAAGGCACTATCTTCGACACCCCATACCTTTAACATATAGAGACTTGCCATGCGTTGAGAGAGCATTCTCTCTCTTCCAGAGAGATTGACAATCTCCCCTTGCTCTTTGCCACTCTCACTTACAAAAAGGTTGGTAATCTCATTTGAAGAGGCAAGAAGCTGATCAATCTGCTCTTGAAATTGGATTATCTTCTCCCTATTTGCTTTGGCTTGAAGTCGCTTTTTAATAGGTCTCCAAAGCTCCATCTCCTTACTTATTTTGGCTTTTATCTCACTCTTTTTGGTATAGGCTTTTAGAAGTTTAAGATTCTCTTCAAAATCATTAATAATCTTTTTCAAATCCTTGCTAGGATTACCAAAACTGTTTTTCATCCCAATCATACTATAGTCTTTGAGCATCCTTTGTGTAAACATTCGCTGTTTACCTGCAATATCTATCGCTTGATGACTACTATTAATTGCTAACGCAAACGTAGTTGTGCTAAGAAGGGATGATAGCAGAGAATATTGTATAAGCTTTTTGAATATCATAACCGTTCCTGCTTCTTAGTTTATCTTTTACTGTTCGCTAGATAGAGCTTAGTTATCTCATCCATCTTTTTGGTAATATTATCTGTGGTATTAAAAACAATAAGAGGAAGTCCACCCTTTTCAATATTGATATAAAACTTATGAACAATTTTCCAAAGCCGATTGATCTCTGCTAACTTATGGTTAATCTCTTTGGTATTGGTACTATTTTTCATTAAAGTGTTTAGGTTGTCACCAAACTGCTTGACTGTCTCTCGCATCATCTCTACACTGTTTCTATCTTTGATTCCCGATTGATAAGAGATATAGTATTTGGCAATACGCTGTGAGAGCATACGCTGTTTGGCAGCGGTTGCAATGATATCGGACTCTTTGATCTTTAATGAGTTTTTGAGAGAATCAAAAACATATTGACTCCCCTCTAGCATTGACTCACTTAGATCCAAAATCAACTGAGCATTATCCAAGCTAAATGCTTTCTCAGAAGTATCCTTGAACTCACCAGAACTAAGTGCTACAAACTCCAAAAGATTTTTGATCTCTGAATTATCAATAGAGGAGACTAGCCTCTTATGTGCCAAGAGAAAACTCTTCATTGACTCTTTTAGTTCTCGATTGGCTTTGCTTTTGGCAATGTTCTTTCCAATATAGAGATAATCCTTAGCAATACGCTGAGAGAGCATTCTCTGTTTTCCTGCAAGATTGAGCAGTTCATTTGCTGAAAGTTTATCCTTAGCGCATAGATTGCTTGAGAGCATTGCTATCGAGATAAAAATCATACCAATTTTTTTTATTGTATTGTTCATTGTCTTCTCCTACTTTTTACTAACGACTACATATTCATGAGTTGCACTGTTCATGTTTTTTAGAATATCATTGGATTTTTTATAGATTAGTGTGGGTATAAATGTTCTATCAGAACCATTCATCACCTCAAAAAACATAAATGATCTCTGCACCTCGCTGAGTAGTTGATTGATCTTCTCATTATTAAGATTAGATTTTTGTAACTTCTCAAGAGACTCTTTGAAAAGTTTCATCGCCTCTTTCATCTTCTCTTTGAACTGTTTATCTTTGATACCCCACGCTTTGAGCATATAGAGACTTGCCATTCGTTGAGAGAGCATTCTTTGTCGTCCTGATATATTGATAATCTCTCCTGATCTCTCTCCTGTTGCTTTGGCAAAGAGTTCTGTAAGATGATTGGACTCTTTTAGTAGTTTTTCCAGATCCCCTTGAAGTTTTGCTACTAATGATTTTTGAGGTTTATTTTTGAGCACCTCTTTGATTGGATCCCAAATCTCTTTAACCTTGGAGGCACTCTTTTGAATCTTGGTATCTTTGGTATAGTCATGCAGAGATTGTAGATGATCTTCAAATGCCACTACGGTTTTATTAAGATCTGCTTGAGGATCACCAAAACTGTTTTGCATTCCAATCATGGCATAATCTTTGAGTATGCGTTGTGTAAACATTCGCTGTTTTCCTGCCACATCAACAGCATGATTCATACTCTTTATCTCAATTGCATAAAGTGTATTATAGATAACAATAGATAAGAGAAGATATCTCATTAAAATCTTTAGATAGTATAACATGCAAACTCCATATATAATATAAAAATAAATTATAATTTTAAAAATTATATTTAAAATAAAATTAAGTTTTCCTTATTTCTTGAATATGGTATAATTGTAAAATTAATTTTTGAAGGTATTTTATGGGACTAAAATCAGATAGTTGGATACGAGAGAAATCACTCAAAGATAAGATGATTGAGCCATTTTGTGAGGGGTTAGTAGGAGAGGGGGTGGTCTCTTATGGACTTAGCTCTTATGGATATGATATCCGTGTAAGTGATGAGTTCAAAATCTTCACCAATATCAATGCGGAGGTTGTCGATCCCAAGGATTTCAATCATAACAATGTGGTTGACTTCAAAGGAGAGGTCTGTATCGTACCACCCAACTCCTTTGCCTTAGCACGAACTATTGAATATTTTCGTATGCCTAGTAATACCCTTGCTATTTGTTTGGGCAAAAGTACCTATGCACGTTGTGGCATCATTGTTAATGTTACTCCTTTTGAGCCGGGATTTGAGGGGCATATTACCATTGAGATCTCCAATACCACACCTCTTCCTGCAAAGATCTATGCCAATGAGGGGATCGCACAGGTGCTTTTCTTTGAAGGAGATGAGCAGTGTGAGACCACCTACCGAGATCGTAAGGGGAAATATCAAAAACAGAGAGGAATCACTTTGCCTCGTATCTTAAAAGAGAATTAAGATTATTAGAATATAATAATTGGTAACAAATTTTTTAAAAAAGGAATACCATGGGTTTTTTTGACTTTGTAAGCAGTGCTGGTAAAAGTTTGCTAGGTAGAGGCAATGATGCAGAGGCGATCAAAAAAGAGATCGAAGAGAGCTTTGAAGAGCTTCCTGTTGATGGTTTGGTTGTTGAGGTCAATGAGGATACGGTACTCTTAGCAGGTGTTGCCAAAGACTTTGCAACCAGAGAAAAGGCGATCCTTATCGCGGGGAATATCGAAGGAATTGCAAAGGTTAATGCCGATCAGTTGGTGACAATGGAGATGATTGCTAGTGCCAATGGGGATGAGAGTGTTGAGATTCCAGAGGAGATCTTCTACACCATTGTCAAAGGAGACACACTTTGGGAGATCGCAACAAAATACTATGATGATGGGAGTAAATATACCCATATCGTTGAAGCAAACTTAGAGGTTATCAAGGATCCTGATCTTATCTATCCTGGTCAAACCATTCGAATTCCAGAGGTATTAGCCTAAACAAAAGGGTAAACTATTACTAGTTTACCCCTCTTCTATCCAACTCCACATCAATTGCCAAGGCTTCAACCTCACCCTCAATCTCTTTGCGAATATTAACTGCTCGAACGCCGACATACTTTTTGACAACGTCAACAATCTCTGCTTTCATATCATTCATAAAGGGCAGATCATTTGTACTATCTCGATCAGACATGATAGCAATGGTTAAACGATCTCTCGCAACAGATGCACTTTTCTTTTTATTAAACCAATCAAACAACATTATTTAAATATCCCAGCTATTTTTTTAAAGAGTCCAGAGTCACTAATCTCTACATCCTTCATATCGATCTTCTTCCCACAAAGGCGACCAGCAATACGACGATAGGCTTGTCCTGCAATTGATTTTTTGTCTAGAATAATTGGTTTTCCTTGGTTAGAGGCATCGATCACCCCTTTATCCTCAGGAATCTTTCCTACCAATTTAATATTCAAAATATCCAAAATATCTTCACTTCTTAGCATCTCACCACTCTGTACCATATCTGCAGCAATACGGTTAATAATCAGATATTTTGCCACCTCTGCCCCATCTTTGACCTTTTGTGATTTGGAGTCCAGAATACCAATAGCCCTGTCAGCATCTCGAATAGAGGAGACCTCAGGATTTACCACAATAATCGCAGCATCTGCAAACTCAATGGTATGCTCAAATCCACTCTCTATCCCCGCAGGAGAGTCCAAGATCACATAATCAAAACTCTCTTTGAGCTCTTTGACGAGTTTTTGTACCTTTTTGGAGTTTAGTACACTCTTATCTTTGCTCTGTGAAGCAGCCAAAAAGTTTAAGTTATCATCTACTTTGCTCTTGATGAGTGCCTGTTTGACACTCGCTTCACCATCCATTACCTGAACAAGGTCATAGACCACACGATTCTCTAAACCCAAAATCATATCAAGGTTACGCTGACCAATATCAAAATCAACCACCACACACTTTTTGCCATTCATGGCAATGCCCAAACCAAGGTTAGCCGTTGCGGTAGTTTTACCTACCCCACCTTTTCCACTAATTACTGCTATTACGATGCCCAATTTATCTCCTTTTTAATAACTGGTGTTATGAGAATTTCATTATTTTTTAACTCTATTCTATTTAGTTTATCCTCTAATAGACTGTTGTCCACCTCTACTCCATGGAAAATAATATTGGCTTTAGGAGAGGCAGCAATCATCATAAAGTGACCATCACAACGTATTGCTCCCTCAACCACCTGAGTAATAATAAGGTTGCCAGTGGTGTGAATGGTTGCACCACTATTGACACGATTAAGAAGCAACAGATCCCCCTCAATATTCAGCTCCCTCCCACTACGCACCATCTCATCTAGCACGGTTAAATTGTTTGCCAATCGATTGGAGAGTTTTACAATCTCTGCTTCAGCAATCTGTTGATTGACACTATTCTCAACACTCATCACATTAAACTCCTCCTCCAAGGCTTTGCGTGATCTTCCTATTGGAAGCTTGGTATTGATAAGGTAGCTTAATGATTTTTGATCTAAAAAAGAGGTAATTTTATCACTCACTTCTCCTTGCAAAAGGATCAAATGATCCTTAAAAAGAGTATAATTTGTATTAAAAAATGATATAAATTTCTCTTCATTATCAACAGTGGTCTCAAACACTTTTACTGAATACTGTTTATTTTTCAAACAAGACTCCATTTTGTCACATTTGTGTTATTATCTATTAATAATTACGATTTTATCTTTTTTTCCATTATAGGTGATTTAAACTCAGCTCTATAGGATTAATTTTTGGATTTTTGCTATAATCTTCAACATGAAAAAAATACTATTACTTGTCACCTATCTTCTTTTTTCTGGCTGTACCCTCACTAGCCTTATGGCAAGGGGTTCAACCAATCACAAAATTACCATCCTAGATCAACGCACATTGTCGTATGAAGCCCGTCAGAGGATCCCATT
>Ga0256914_1003987_pt1 | contig 11386 bp, 9 predicted proteins | sample HulkmetaG_FD_191571 | JGI IMG/M metagenome (GOLD analysis project Ga0256914, IMG submission 191571) | Hydrothermal chimney microbial communities from Main Endeavour vent field at the Juan de Fuca Ridge, Pacific Ocean - Hulk | ecosystem: Environmental > Aquatic > Marine > Hydrothermal vents ...
ACCCCGAAAGCGCATGGTCACTTTGGCCTTGTCCCCGTTCTCCAAGAAGCGTCGCAGGTTTCTCAGCTTGATTTTGTAATCGCCAATGTCGGTATGAGGCCGGAACTTCATCTCCTTGACCTGGACCTGCTTCTGCTTCTTGCGCGCCGCCTGTTTCTGCTTCTTCTGTTCGAAGACGTATTTGCCGTAATCCATGATGCGGCAGACCGGCGGTTCGGCAGTGGGCACGATCTCCACAAGGTCCAGGCCGGCTTCGTCCGCAGCCGCCAGCGCCTCCTCCAAGGAGACGATACCGACTTGTTGGCCGTCTTCACCGATGAGCCGGACCTGAGGGGCCGTGATCTCATCGTTCAGGCGGTTTCTTTTCTCTTGTTTGGCTATGTTCCGATACCTCTTTTACAAATAAACAAACCCCGCCCTTCACGCTCCGGAAGGTTCGGGAGGCTTCAGTTTCGCTCCGTCAGGTCCCGATCGATGCGGCGAATGAAGTCGTCCACCGGCATGGCGCCTAGATCCTCGCCACTGCGGGTCCTGACGGCGACGGCGCCTTGCTCCATCTCCCGATCACCGACGATCAGAAGGTAAGGCACCCGCTGCAAGGTGTGCTCGCGGATTTTAAAGCCGATCTTCTCGTTTCTCAAGTCGGCTTCCACACGAAACCCCTGATCTTTCAGCGCCCCTTCCACCTTTCGTGCGTAATCGGCCTGATGGTCCGTGATGTTCATCACCACCGCCTGCACCGGAGAAAGCCATACCGGCAACGCCCCAGCGTAGTGCTCCAGCAGGATTCCGATGAAACGCTCCAGGGAGCCGAGGATGGCGCGGTGCAGCATCACCGGTACCTGTTTGCTGTTGTCCTCGGCGATGTAGTGGGCGCCCAGCCGCTCCGGCATGGAGAAGTCGAGCTGGATGGTGCCGAGCTGCCAGACGCGGCCCAGGCAGTCCTTGAGGGAGAACTCGATCTTGGGACCATAGAAGGCCCCCTCGCCCGGCTGCAGCGCCCACTCCAGCCCCTTGTGGTCCAGGGCGTCGGCCAGCGCCTTCTCCGCCTTGTCCCACAGCTCGTCGCTGCCCACGCGCTTCTCGGGACGGGTGGAGAGCTTGATCAGCACCTCGTCGAAGCCGAAGTCGCGGTAGACCTCGAAGAGCAGATCGATGAAGGCGGAGACCTCGTCCAGGATCTGCTCTTCAGTGCAGAAGATATGGGCGTCGTCCTGCACGAAGTTGCGCACCCGCATCAGCCCGTGGAGGGTGCCCGAGGGCTCGTTGCGGTGGCAGGAGCCGAACTCCGCCAGCCGCAGGGGCAGGTCGCGGTAGCTGCGCAAGCCGTGGTTGTAGATCTGCACGTGGGCCGGGCAGTTCATGGGCTTGATGGCGTAGTCGCGGTGCTCGGAGTGGGTGGTGAAGATCATGTCGCCGAACTTCTCCCAGTGGCCCGACTTCTCCCACAGGCTGCGGTCGATGATCTCGGGGGTGTGCACCTCCTGGTAACCGTGCTCGCGCAGCTTGCCGCGCACATAGTCCTGAATGGCGAGATAGATCCGCCACCCCTTGTCGTGCCAGAAAACCATGCCGGGCGCCTCTTCCTGGGTATGGAAGAGATCCAGCTGTTTGCCAATGCGGCGATGGTCGCGCTTTTCGGCCTCTTCCAGGCGATGGAGGTAGGCTTTGAGCTCCTTCTTGTTACGCCAGGCGGTGCCGTAGATACGCTGCAGCATCTCGTTGTTCGAGTCGCCTCGCCAATAGGCGCCGGCCAGCTTCGTCAGCTTGAAGGCCTTGGGCAGCTTGCCGGTGCTGGGCAGGTGGGGACCGCGGCAGACGTCGAACCAGTCACCCTGTCGATAGACGGTGACGGGCTCGTCCTCGGGGATGGCGTCGATGATCTCCACCTTGTAGTGCTCGCCCAAGTCGGCGAACACCCGTTTCGCCTCTTCCCGGTCCCACACCTCTCGTTTGATGGGCAGGTCGCGGTCTACGATCTCGCGCATGCGCTCTTCGATCTTTTTCAGATCCTCCGGGGTGAAGGCTTCTTCGCGCGCGAAATCGTAATAGAAGCCGTCCTCGATGGCGGGACCGATGGTGACCTGAGTACCGGGATAGAGCTCCTGTACCGCCTGAGCCATGACATGGGCAGCGTCGTGGCGAATGAGCTCCAGCGCTTCCTCATCGCGATCGGTGACGATGGCCACTTCGGCATCATGCTCGATGAGATGGTCGGCGTCCACCAGCTTGCCGTCCACTTTGGCCGCCAGCATGGCGCGCGCCAGCCCCGGACCGATGTCGGCTGCGATTTCGGCCGGCGTCACCGGGCGGTCGTATTCACGCTGGGAACCGTCGGGTAGGGTGATGGTGGGCATGCTCTTTCCTCACTGTTGCACCGGCGACCATGCGCGCCTGGCGGCGTATTTTATGACAGGGCCGGAACCGGAGAAAGATTGGGCCGAACAAGAAAAAACCGGCGCCGAAGCGCCGGTTTTTCGCCCCTCGCGGAGCGTCGCGAGTCGAGCCCTCAGTGGGTGATGACTTCGATACGGCGGTTCTGGGCGCGACCTTCGGGCGTGCTGTTGTCCGCGATGGGCTCCATTTCGCCACGACCCTCGACGGTGATATCGTCGATGCCCAGAGAGCGCAGATACTCGGCGGCCGCCTCGGCACGACGCAAGGAGAGCTGCATGTTGTACTCCTCGGGTCCAATGCTGTCGGTGTGGCCAATGATGGTGATCCGCTCGTGACCGGGGCTTGCTTTGATACGCTCGGCCAGATCCCTCAGAGCCTCTTTCATTTCAGGCTTGAGCTCGGCGCTGTCGAAATCGAACTCCTCGACCACCAGGTTGATGGTCAGGTTCTCCACGATTTCGCAACCATCGCTGTCCACGGTGGCGCCCGGCCGGGTGTTGGGGCACTTGTCCATGCTGTTGGGTACGCCATCGTTGTCGTCATCGCCGTCGACGGGCTCTTCGGCCTTGGGCATGGCGTCGCCGCACTTTTCGACGGGAGGCATGATGGGCCCCTCCACGCTGCGCCAGCACTCGCCGGCACCGCTCATGACCACGTCCTTGACGCCGTCGGCCGCGTATCCCATGTTGCCCGCCATGGCTGCGCTGCTGCCCAGAGCAAGGGCAATGGCCGCCGCCATGGGAACGAAGTTCTTGTTACCTTTTTTCATCAACTATCTCCTGAATATCACCGCTGTAAACTTTCGAACAGCACCCTTTGGAACTACCACGAATCCCGGGAAGAACCGTTGCTGTCGGCATTTCCCATTGGTTTTGGACGCAGCAGGAATGCAGACTTAATGTTGCATTATATACAACAAGGCGCCGAACACAAACTGTTCACACCACCTTATTTGTTTTTTTTGTGCAACAAGCAGGCCCGCTTCCCACAGGCGAGCCCATTTTACAATCCAGGCGTGCAGTATGGGGCATTTCGGTCTCATCCACTCACGGGATCGACGTTGCGTTGCAGCCACAGCTCCATCAGCGCCAACTGCCAGAGTTTGCTGCCCTGGATGCGGGTGTGGTGCATCTCGGGCGCGCCGAGCAGCATGTCGATATAGGACCGCTCGAACAGCCCGCGTTCACGGCACGCGCGGGAGTCGAGGATGTCACGCATGAACGTAAGGAACGGGCCCCGCACATATTTCAGCGCCGGCATGGGGAAGTAGCCCTTGGGCCGGTCGATGACAGCGTCCGGAACACGGCCCCTGGCCACCTGTTTGAGCAGATGCTTGCCGTTGGAACGGAACTTGATGTCCGGCGGACAGCGGGCGACCAGCTCCACCAGCTCGTGGTCGAGAAAGGGCACCCGCGCCTCCAACCCCCAGGCCATGGTCATGTTGTCCACTCGCTTGACCGGGTCGTCCACGATGAAGGCGGTGACATCCAGAGCCAGCACGGCATCGATGCAGGTGGCGGCGCCCATGGCTTCGAGGCGTCGCGCCACCCATTGGCCGGTATGGTCGGCACCGCGATAAGGGGGCGTTACCATGCGCAGGAATTCGGCGTGCTCACGATCGAAGTAGTGGCGGCGAAGTCGATCCACGCAATCGCCCTGGCGGTCCGCCATGATGCGTGGATACCAGAAGTAACCGCCGAAGACCTCGTCCGCCCCCTGGCCGGATTGGACCACCTTGATTTCTTTCGAGACCTGTTCCGCCAGGAGATAGAAGGCCACCGCGTCCTGACCGAACATGGGCTCGGCCATGGCGTCCACCGCTTCGGGCAGACGATCGAGCACCTCATCGTTGGGGATCAGAAATTTGTGATGGTTGGGCTTGAAGCGCGCCACCACCTGATCCGAGTATTCGAATTCGTTGCCCAGCTCTTCGGGTTGGTCCTCGAAGCCGATGGTAAAGGTATGGAGGTTTTCATGGCCCAGTTCCACCAGGAGGGCCACCAGCAGGCTGGAATCCAGCCCGCCCGACAGCAGTACGCCCACCGGCACGTCGGCGATCTCGTTGCGCCGCCGAACCGCTTCGAGCAACCGCTCGTGTACGGCTTCCACCCACCGGGACTCGTCCCATGGCGGCGCCATGGGCGTGGGGTCGATCCGCCAATAGCTTTCGGACTGCAGGCCGCCGCCGACGTCCAATTTGATCCAATGTCCCGGTTCCAGCTTCCGCACGCCCTTGAGCACCGTGCGCGGCGCCGGCACCACGCCGTGGAGGGTGAACTGGAAATGGATGGCCTCGGGGTCGAGACGGGTATCCACGCCGCCGCCGGCCAACAGCGCCTGAACATTGGAAGCGAAGCGGAAACGCCGATCGTCCCGGCTCCAATAGAGCGGCTTGATGCCGAACCTGTCCCGAGCCAGAAACAGGGTCCGCTCGCGCATGTCCCACACCGCGAAGGCGAACATACCATGGAAACGGGCCACGGCCCCTTCGCCCCACTCCCGATAGGCCTTGAGGATCACCTCGGAGTCGCCGTCGGAAAAGAAATGATATCCCTTGCCTTCGAGCTCGCGGCGCAACTCGGGGTAGTTGTAGATCGTGCCGTTGAAGACCAGCGCCAACCCCAGTTCCTGGTCCACCATGGGCTGGTTGGCCCGTTCACTGAGGTCGATGATGGCCAATCGGCGGTGCCCGAAACCCAAGACACCGTCACCGTACGCGCCGCCATGATCGGGCCCGCGCGGTCGCAGTCGCTCGGTCATGCGCGCCACCGCCGCCAGATCGGCGGGCGCCCCGTCGAACCTCAGCTCTCCACAGATTCCACACATGGCCGTGCTTGCGGGGGCGGTCCGTATCCACCTCCCCCGGGGGTCTCGATACGCAAACGATCGCCGGGCGCCACCTTGCGGTGGCACTTGGGCGGCAAAGGGACATCATTGAGCAGATTCCGACCCCGGGTGCCGGGACAGCCTCCGGCCAATCCCCAGGGAGCGAACCGCCGTCGTTCGGTGAGAAGGGTGAATTCCGCTTCGGCGAGAAACTCGAACTCCCGCACCAGGCCGTCTCCTCCCCGATGCCGCCCCGCGCCTCCAGAGCCGCGGCGCAACCCGTAACGGACCACCCGCAATGGATACCGCTGCTCCAGCACTTCCACCGGGGTATTCAAAGTATTGGTCATGTGAGTCTGTACGCCGTCCAGGCCAGGCGCTTTGTGGCTGGCGCCCATGCCCCCGCCCATGGTTTCGTAATAGTCCCAGCCACCGGGAGCGGCGGTTCCCATGGCCAGGTTGTTCATGCTTCCGCAACTGGCCGCGGCCACCCGTTCCGGCACCGCCTGGGCCAGAGCCCCCATCACCACGTCCACCACCCGCATGCTGGTCTCTACGTTACCGGCGGCCACGGCAGCGGGAAAACGGGCGTTGAGCAGGCAACCTTCGGGGGCACGCAGCCCGATACGGCGAAAGGTTCCGGCGCACGCGGGGGTCTGAGGCGGCATCAGGCAACGGAAAACATAGTGGACGGCCGCCGCCGCCACGGAAAGCGGACAGTTCACGTTGCCTGGCACCTGCGCGGCGGTGCCGGTGAAATCGACTTCGGCCCGACCATCGCCGATGCGCACGCAGGCGACGATTTCTATGGACTGCCGTCCCTGGCCGTCGTCGTCCAGGACATCCCTGAAGCGGTATTCCCCCTCGGGCAGCTCTTCCAACATGGCGGCACAGAGCCGCTCACCGTAGTCGTTGACCGCAGCCAAGCCATCCAGATATGCGACCCGTCCCTGTTCGCTCACCAAACGACCGAGCCGCTCCAATCCGGCCCGATTGGCGCTGAGCTGCGCGGAAAGATCTCCTTCGGCCACCCGCCGATCTCCCGTGGCACCGAGAATCCAGTTCCATATGGCGGGATCGCGCCGTCCTTCGCGCACCAAGTGAACCGGCTCGATGATCACCCCCTCTTCCTCCAAGGTCGAGGAGACCGGCATGGAGCCCGGCGTGGCGGCACCGATGTCGGCATGGTGGGCACGATTGGCTACGAATCCGGTCAACTCCCCCTCGACGAACAAAGGGGCGATGAGTGTCACATCGGGAAGGTGGGTGCCGCCCAAGAACGGATCATTGAAGATCACTTGATCTCCGGGCGCCCACGACAGCCGCCGCACGATGCCTTTCATGGCATAGGCCATGCTTCCAAGATGCACCGGAATATGGGCGGCCTGAGCACACAACGCACCCTCGGCGTCGAACACGGCACAGGAAAAATCGAGCCGATCACGGATGTTGGGCGAAAAAGCGGCGTTACGCAGAATGGCGCCCATCTCGTCACACACCGCGGCCAGGCGGCTGTGGAAAAGATGGAGCGCAACAGGGTCGAGCCGGCTCTGTGGCGTCTTCATGGCGCGCCATTATCGCACACGGCCTTGCGGTTGCATTCGCGGGCGTTTCGGACTACCCTTTGCGCCGCCTAATACCAAGTAATTTAGTCAAGATTTAGACGACCGATCAGGAGAGAGAGATGAGTCATACATTACCCGATCTGCCTTACGTCAAGGATGCCCTGGAGCCCTACATCTCCGCCGAGACCTTGGAGTTCCACCACGACAAGCACCACGCCGCCTATGTCACCAACCTGAACAATCTGATTCCAGGCACCGAATTCGAAAATGCCAGCCTGGAAGAGATCATCATGAAAGCCGAAGGCGGCATCTTCAACAACGGTGCCCAGGTGTGGAACCACACCTTCTATTTCAACTGCATGGCGCCCAACGCCGGCGGCGAGCCCTCGGGTGCCCTTGCTGAGGCCATCGACAGGGCGTTCGGCTCTTTCGCCGAATTCAAAGAGAAGTTCTCCACCGCCGCCGCCACCAACTTCGGTTGCGGCTGGACCTGGCTGGTGAAGAACGGCGACGGCGCTTTGGAGATCGTCAACACCACCGGCGCCGGCAACCCCATGCGTGACGGCAAGACGCCGCTGCTCACCATCGACGTCTGGGAGCACGCCTATTACATCGACAAGCGCAACGCGCGCCCGGCCTATGTGGCGGACTTCTGGAATTTGGTGAACTGGGACTTCGTGGCCCGGAACTACGAGGGTTGATGTTCTCCTTCGCCGGCATCTGCTGCTTCGACCCGGCTTCGGCCGGGTCTTTTCATGGTGCCGGATGATGTCCGTCCGGTTGCCCGAAACCCTTTCCGCCTGGGGCACGTCCCGTCTGGCCGAAGTCTTCAAACGGGAAGCCGCGACGCTGGACGTGGCCGCTTTGCCGCTTCAACAAGCCCTGACCCATGGGTCCCATGTACTGGAGCAAGGCTTGGAGTTCGTGCTCCTGGAAGCCCATTCCGACGAAGCCGGCGTCAGGCTCCGTGCGGGGGTGTTCTTCCAGAGCGTGGTGGCCGGTTGCAGTTGTGCCGACGACCCCTCACCCGTGCCACCGCTCACCGAGTACTGCGAGCTCCTTTTCCACATCCGCCGCCCCGACGGCGACACCCGTATCGCGCTGCTTTGACTAGCATCAATGCCTGTGTCGGCGCTCCGGCGCAGGCTGACGGAGTTCGATCCGGATTTCACCCGTGATGGTCATGTCCGTTCCACTCCGACGCGGCTTGGCGTACCTGGCCCTCAGCCTGGCCTTCTCCTCGCTGACGCCGGCATGGGCTCTGCCGCCTCTGCAGCTCTACGTGGCGCTCACACCGCCCGGCGGCACCTTGCGTCCCGAGCCGGGCACCTACGCCGGGCCGGTGGTGATCGACAAACCCATGGTTCTCGATGGCGGTGGCCGGGTCACCGTAGACGGCGGAGGAGAAGGCACGGTGCTCACCATCAAGGCGGACGGCGTCACGGTGAGAGGGTTGCGCCTGATCCGTTCCGGAAGCTCCCACGACGCGGTGGACGCCGGCATCCTGATTCAAGCCGATGACGCCACGGTGGAAGACAACCGCCTGGAAGAGGTGTTGTTCGGCATCCATTTGAGCAATGCCCACGACAACCGCATCCTGAACAACCGGATCCGTTCCCTGACGAACAGGGACATCAGCATTCGTGGAGACGGAATCCGCATCTGGTACAGTCACGGCAATCTCATCCGGGGAAACCGGGTGGAAGGGGTACGCGACCTGGTCTTCTCCAATGCATCCGACAACCGGGTGGAAGAGAACATCGTCCGCGACAGCCGCATCAGCATGGAGTTCGTCTATTCACCCGACAACCAGGTCCGCAACAATCGGCTGGAACGCAATGTGACCGGCATTGCCGTGATCTATTCCGACGGCGTCCAACTGGAGAACAACCGCATCGCCCACATGCGTAAGCTCACCGGATCCGGCATCACGGTGAAGGAGAGCTACGACGTGGCCATCGAAGGAAACATCGTGGCCCACTGCGCCGTGGGGTTGTTGGCCACTTCCCCCTTGCAGCCCGAAAACGTGCTGCGCATCGAAGGCAATCTGTTCACCTACAACGACGTCGCCAGCTATTTCTATGGGGAAAAAGGGGGACACCTCATTCACGGCAACGATTTCGTGAACAATTTCGTGGATGTGATGGGCAGCGCGCCACCCACCACCCGCCTCAACATCTGGAACGGCAACCACTGGGACCGCTACAGCGGCTTCGATCTCGACGCCGACGGCACCGGTGATCAGCCGCACCGCGTCTGGCTCTATTCGGATCGTATCTGGATGGAACGTTCCATGGCCCGTTTCTTCCGCGGCAGCGTGGCCCTCTCCTTGGTGGACTTCATGCAACGGCTGGCCCCCACTTCGGAACCCGAGCTCATCTACGAAGACCGCCATCCTCGCATGCGCCCCGTGACCGGCAAAACCGCTTCGCTTCCGACCCCCTGACGGTTGTGTCATCATTGGCGCCCATGAAAGCCACCCTCTTTTTCCTCCCGGCGGTGCTGCTCTATCTGAGCGCGGGCACCGTCTTCACTTTGCGCCTGTTCCGCCGGGCCGATCAGGGCCGGCCGTCCCGCGGCCTGGGCCTGCTCCTGGGTTTCTCCGCCTTGGTGTTTCACGGCGCGGTGCTCTATCTGAGCCTCCACACGCGGATGGGATTGAATTTCTCTTTCTTCAACGCGGTCTCTTTCGCCGCGTGGGTCATCTGCCTGCTTTATCTATTGGCCGCCTTGCAGCGCCCGGTGGAGTCCCTGGGCATGGTGCTGCTGCCTCTGGCGGCGGTGACCCTGGTGCTGGAGCAGCTGTTTCCCGGGATTCGGCTGTTGCCGCCGGACACCGACTGGCAGCTGCGCGCCCATGTGATCCTCTCCATCCTGGCTTACAGCGTGCTCACCATGGCAGCGGTGCAAGCGGTGCTGCTGGCCATCCAGGACCGCCAGCTCAGACGCCACCATCCGGGCGGTTTCATTCGCGCATTGCCCCCTTTGCAGACCATGGAAGGGCTGCTGTTCGAAATGATCACCATCGGGTTCGTTCTCCTCACCCTGGCATTGGGCAGCGGGTTCCTCTTTTTGGAAGACATGTTCGCCCAGCACCTGGTGCACAAGACATTGCTTTCGCTCGCAGCCTGGGTGATCTTCGCTGTGCTGTTGTGGGGCCGCCACCGATTTGGATGGCGCGGCCGCACGGCCATCCGCTGGACCCTCTCCGGCTTCGCCATCCTCGTCCTGGCCTATTTCGGCAGCAAAGCGGTGATTGAACTCATTCTGAAACGATGACCGGATATTCCAGGTGAAGCCGCTCTAGGTCTTCCGGCCGATCCAGGTCCCACAAGGGTTCGAGCACCGCGGTGGACAATCCCATGCGACGCGCCCTCTGCAATGTTCTGCGAAACACCCCATCACCACCCCAAGGCATCCTCCGAAATAGATCGGGTGCCGGTCGGCGCAACCCCAGGAGCACATAACCACCGTCTTCTGCCGGCACCAGCACCAGGTCATGCCGTTTCAGCCGCCACGCCGCCCGTCGCAACACCGCAGCGGTGAGCCCTGGACAATCGGAACCCATGAGCAACACGCCGGTGCCGGGCGCCGCCGCCCGTCGGATCGCATGCTCCATGCGCGCGCCCAAGTCCGCGCCCTTCTGGGTCCACCGGGTGGCAAAGCACGCCTGGAACAGAGGATGTCGCCCATGGGGATGGCCGCAGAGGATCACTTCGCCAAGGCCGGAACGGCGGGCTTGGGTCAGGGCGTGCTCCAGTAGCCGCGCAGCCATGGCGGCGGCGCCGTCCGCACCGAGTGCCGGTATCAGACGGGTCTTGCACTGCCCAGGCACCGGCGCACGGGCGAAGATCAGGATTCGGTATCGGGTGATGAACACGGCGGATAATGGCGCGCCAGACGGCAGGCCGGAACACCAAGCCAAAAAGCAAGCCGCAACCGCCACATGTGCACCATGGTGCGCACCACCCCATTGCGTTCCCAGCGGCGCGCGGAGGTGGTCAAGGGCGATCGCACGCAATGAGGCCGGACACGCCGCAGGCAACGACTGAGCGCAATGTCCTCCATGATGGGCAGATCACGGAAACCACCACATCCGAAATAGAGCGCTCTATGCACATAGATGCCCTGGTCACCCGTGGCTATGCGGGTAAGGCAGGAACGCTTATTCATGGACCAGGCCACGACCTTCAAAAGGGGACGTCGTGAATCGAGCCGCACATGGAAAAACCCCCAGGCAGGCTGGCCCGACCGGCATGCGGATTCCATCCTTTCCAGCCAATCGCCGGGCAACCGAGTATCGGCGTGAACGAACCATAACCAGCTCCTGCGGGCGGCACAGGCACCGGCATGAAGCTGCTTCCCCCGGTTCGCGGGCACCACCAACAGCCGGTCTACCCAAGGTGCCGCAACTTCCCGCGTGCGGTCTCGGCTGCCTCCATCCACCAGGATGACCTCATGGCCCGCTTTCCGAGCGGCCTGCAGTTGTTGCAACAGCCGACGGATCACCGCACCTTCGTCCAGCGTCGGCACGATGATGGAGATCCCGGACTTCAGCTCAACGCCCCCGTGCAGCTGCTGCCCTGCCCCGCGGTACA
>Ga0256914_1003988_pt1 | contig 11386 bp, 10 predicted proteins | sample HulkmetaG_FD_191571 | JGI IMG/M metagenome (GOLD analysis project Ga0256914, IMG submission 191571) | Hydrothermal chimney microbial communities from Main Endeavour vent field at the Juan de Fuca Ridge, Pacific Ocean - Hulk | ecosystem: Environmental > Aquatic > Marine > Hydrothermal vents ...
TAGCGAAAAAATTTTTCGAAAGAGATGCTTATGTGATTATTACAGGAACAGGCCGTTCAAAATTATCCGATACTTTTACACAATACAATGAAGTATGGGATTTAGATATTCTATCAGAAAAAAGTATGATGGAATTTTCTTCAAAAGTAGCTAATATCAGAAATTTAGATATTTTAATCAATAATGCCGGGATTAATATTATAGAAGATATAGAAAACTTAAAATATGAAAATTGGGAAAAAGTTCTATCTGTTAATTTGACAGGGCCTATGAGGATTATTAAGTCGGCATTGCCTTCTATGAAAAGCTGTAAAAATGCTAAAATTATAAATGTGAGTTCAATTTGGGGTGTGATAGGAAAAGAAAAAAGGAATTCTTACGCCGCTAGCAAATTTGGGTTAATAGGGCTCACTAAGACATTGGCTTTGGATTTAGCTAAATATAATATTCTGGTAAACGCAGTGGCCCCTGGGTTTACGATGACTGATTTAACGAGAAAAAGTCTTTCAAAGTCTGAAATGGATAAGTTATGCGAGGAGATACCTATAAAGAGATTTGCGGATATATCTGAAATAGCAAATCTTATCTTATTTTTGGCTTCGGATTTGAATACATATATTACAGGACAAACTATAGTAATAGACGGAGGTTTTACTATAAGATGAGAATTTCTTCTAAACTTAAAAACTATTCGGTGAGTTTTGTGCAAAATGTGTTGAATAACCGTGATTTAGTATTTAGGGGATTCAATTATGATAATGCATTTTATTTTGTAGATAAAAATGTCTATAAGTTATATAAAGATTCTATAGATCTATTTATTAAAGATGCAAAATTCATTCTTGTGCCGGCTACAGAATATCAAAAGTCTTATTTACGTTTGGCGAAATATTATAGGTTTCTGGTAGAAAATAAGTTTACTAGGAATGATGTCCTTATTACTTTTGGTGGTGGGGTATTGCAGGATTTAAGTGGTTTTATTGCTTCTACTTTATATCGTGGTATAAAATGGTTTTTCTTCCCAACAACACTTTTATCTCAAGCGGATAGTTGTATTGGGTCTAAGACATCGATTAATTTTGATAAAAGCAAGAATTTGATAGGGTCATTTTATCCTCCGGATAAAATTTTTATTGATACAAATTTCTGTAAAACTCTTCCCAAAAGACATTTTAATAGTGGTATAGGTGAAATTATAAAATTTCATTTAATGTCTGATGAGAAAGGATATGTTTTGCTGAAACAATACTTGCATCAGAAGAATTTACGTGATAACAAATATTTTATCAAGGTTATTAAGTCAACACTGAATATAAAATATTCTTATTTTAAGGACGATGAGTTTGATTCAAGTAAGCGTAATCTCCTTAATTATGGGCATTGTTTTGGTCATGCTCTTGAATCTGCCAGTAATTATACCGTGACTCATGGTGAAGCCGTTGTTATTGGCATGGGATTTGCAAATTTGTTGGCATTGAAAAGAGGGATAATGAAGAAAAAAATATTTGATGAATTTAATGATGTATTAAAACCGTACTACCCCAAATTTTATTGGAATTCCATTGGGGTAGAAGATATAATCTTCTATTTACAAAGGGATAAAAAACGTGTTGGCAAAGATCTGACTATGATATTGTGTTCGGATATAGGGAAGTTATATAAATTCGATGATATAAAGGAATCGGAAATACAAACTGCATATAATGACTTCGTGTCAAATTATGTTTATAAGAAAAGGTGATGTTTTGAAAGTTACATTTTTACTGCCGATGAAAGATAAAAGTGAAAGAGTTTTTGATAAAAATATCAGGGATTTTCACGGTAAGCCACTTTTTGAATACATATTGAATGCTATTTTAAAATCCGAGTATATAGAAAAAGTCATTATCGACACCGATAGCGATAGAATAATTTCTGTTGTGAACTCAGACTATGGCAAAAATGACAGAATATGTATAATAAAACGTGATAAACGATTATTGGGGGCTAAGATGCCAATGACGCCGATTATCAAATACGATTTACAATTTTGTGATACTGATTTTTTTATGCAAATGCATGCAACAACACCTCTTCTTAAGACAGAGACTATAGATAATGCGATTCGTGCTTTTAAAAAGGGAATTCGGGATGGATATGATTCATTAATAGGAGTTAATAGTTATCAAACAAGATTTTATTTCAAAGATGGTCGGCCTGTTAATCATGATCCAGATGTAATGGTTCCATCACAGGATATGCCATATATATACGAAGACAATTCGTGTTTTTATATAAATTCAAAAGATAATTTTTATAAAAATAATAATCGTGTGGGAAAACGTCCTATATTTTTTCCTGTGCCTAAATTGGAGGCTATAGATATAGATGATATGGAAGATCTTGTTTTAGCAGAGGCTGTTTATTTTTATCAATACATTTATAATAGGGAGAGTATCAAATGATACCTGTTATTATCCCGGCTAGAGGGGGCAGTAAGGGGATTCCCAAAAAGAATATAATTGACTTTTGTGGTAAACCATTAATTGCTTGGACGATAGAGCAGGCTATGGCTAGTAAAAAAGTTGATGAAGTATATGTATCAACAGATGATAGTGATATTGCTACGATTTCCAGTCAGTATGGGGCAAAAGTTATAGATAGGCCTAAGAGTTTAGCAAGTGATACATCTTCTTCAGAAGAGGCCTTGTTGCATGCTTTATCTATCATTGAGCAGGAATATACAGTTGATTACGTTGTTTTCTTACAGGCAACGTCGCCACTCAGAGGCCCAAATGATATAGACGATGCAGTGGACAAAATTCTTTCGACAGGAGCAGATTCATTGTTATCTTGTTGTAGGTTGCAAGATTTCTTTATATGGAAAAAAACAAACGATGGATATAAAAGCGTTAATTATGATTATAGAAATCGCAAACGTAGGCAAGATATAGAATTGACATATCTTGAGAATGGTTCTATATATATTTTTAAACCTTCAATTATGAAAGAGTATCATAACAGATTGGGTGGTTATATAGAAATATTTGAAATGGAATATTGGAAATCTTGCCAGATTGATGATAAAGAAGATATTGATTTATGCGAATTTTTTATGAAGAGGAATATGATGGCTTATGAGAAATGGTGATTATTTATCCAAACTTTTTAATATAAAAGATAAAACAGTGTTGTTAACAGGGGCAAGTGGGTTTTTGGGAAGATATATGGCTAAAGGATTGCTTTCAAGTGGAGCTAGGCTAATTATTATGGGAAGTTCTGAAAGGATTGAGTCTTTATTTGAGGATTTGAAATCAGATTATTCAAAAGATCATGTATTTATGCATAGGGTGGATTTTTATGATACTATTAAACTTAAAAAAGTACTGGAAGATATCTCTGATAAGTTTTCTCCCGATGTTTTGGTTAATAATGCTTATGATTTAAGTCCCAAAACAGGTTTTAATACAGAAGATGGGGATATTTTAAATAGTGATTTTGAAATGTGGAAGAATTCTTTCAATTCAGGTATTTATTGGGCCGTACTAGCTACGCAAATTATAGGACGTAAGATGCTTGATTCTAAAAAGGGCAGTATCATAAATATTTCTTCAATGTATGGTATAGTTGTCCCATCGCCACTATTATACAAGGATAAAGATTTTTTTAATCCGCCGACATATGCCACGGTCAAATCTGGTTTAATTGGGTTTACTAAGTATGTTGCATCTTTTTGGGGGACTTATGGAATCCGTTGCAATGCTATTGCGCCAGGACCATTTTCAAATACAGAAGATGATGGTTCCAATGCTGTTAATAAAAATGACGATTTTTTAGATCGCTTAAAAGAAAGAACTGTTTTAAATAGGATAGGGAATCCGAAAGAGTTAATAGGGGCTTTAATATATTTGGCATCGGATGCATCTTCTTATATGACCGGACAAGTTTTAGTTATAGATGGAGGGTGGACTATAATATGAGTAATAGTAGATGTTTATCAGGTTTGGTTAATATAAATGTCGAGTTAACGAGTAGATGTAATAAGAATTGTTGGATGTGTGGAAGGAGGAAAATAGAAAGAGATTATCCTGAATTGGTATCGGAATATGGGGACATGGATTTTGAATTGGTCGAGAAAATAGCTCTCCAGTTGCCAGATGATCCTAGTATTGTTGTTCAATTACATAATAATGGCGAACCTCTTTTATATCCACGCTTTGGTGATGCTGTGCGTTGTTTTAGTAAGCAAACCACAAATATAGTTACTAATGGGAAACTTTTGTTAGAAAAATCAGATGAAATAATAGATAATCTAGACACAATGGCAATATCTATTATAGAGAATGATAATGAATCGGAAGAACAATATAATATTATATCAAAATTCTTAAAATTAAAGGGCGATAGAAAACCATATACTATCTTGAGGTTAAATGGAAAAGTTGATTTTAAGAAATATGAAAAATTTGGATTAATAATGGCTACCAGGGTTATCCATTCTGCTATGGGTAGTTTTAATTATAGAAAAGATCCTACTATACCGGAAATAGGAATATGCTTGGATTTTTTGAACCATTTGGCTATAAATAGTAAAGGAGAAGTTTCTATTTGTGTTCGTTTTGATCCCAAAAGATTGGGGGTAATTGGAAATATTAATAATGAAGATTTATTAGATATATGGTTTAGTCCTAAAAGATTGAAATGGCTGGAATACCACAGACAGGGAAGAAGAGATAAAATACCTTTGTGTTCCTATTGTCATTTTTGGGGGGTGCCTACAGGAAATGATTTAAAAACACTGAACGATATAAAAGAAGAGGAAATTTTTTATTAGAACCATTATTTACATAAGGAGGTTTTGGTTATGAGATCAGGTAAAGATGTTTTTATTATTGCTGAAATAGGGATTAATCACAATGGAGATGTGGAGATTGCAAAGAAATTGATAGATATGGCTGTAGATTGTGGGTGTAATGCGGTAAAATTTCAAAAGAGGACTATAGATATTGTCTATACAAAAGAGCAATTAAATTCTTACAGAGAAAGTCCGTGGGGGACAACTACAAGAGAACAAAAAGAAGGTCTAGAGTTTGGCAAAAAAGAATATGATATTATAGATAAATATTGTAAGGAAAAGGGGATAGATTGGTTTGCATCGGCTTGGGATGAGAATAGCCAAGAATTTATCGCTTCATATAACTTGAAATACAATAAGGTTGCATCTGCATTAATTACGCATAAAAGCTTGGTTGAAATGATAGCAAAGGAAAGGAAGCATACCTTTATATCTACAGGCATGTCTACTTGGGAAATTATCGACGAGACAGTAGATTTATTCAGGAGATATGAATGCCCTTTTACCTTATTGCATTGTGTCTCAACATATCCAAGTGATGATGAAGAGTGTAATATACTAATGGTAAAAACATTAAAGGAAAGGTACGATTGTCCTGTGGGATATAGTGGACATGAACGTGGTATATTACCTTCGGTTTTGGCTGTTGCTTTTGGTGCAACAGTGTTAGAACGCCACATCACTTTAGATAGGACAATGTACGGCAGTGATCAAGCTGCATCCCTTGAGAAACGCGGACTTGAATTACTAGTCCGAGATGCAAGACGGGTTAAATCTATATTGGGCGATGGTCAAATTAAAAAACTATCCGAGAAGGAACGCAAAATAGCAGAAAAATTACGTTATCACGAGGCAGTTTCTTAAATGCATACCATTCTTATTTGTATAGATCATAAATGGCGTGATTTGGCTGGCTATGTGTATGTTAAGAAATTGTTGGAAAAAGAGGGGTATCGTGTAATCTTAGTCCGAAATAATTTTGAGGAATACTATGCGGATGTATATAACCCTCAAGCCGTTATAATGATTCATCTATACGATAAGAAAGTCTCTGATCGTGCCAAGAGGATGAAAAATCGCGGGATTAGGATTTTCTTGATGCCAACCGAGGGGATTCCAACACTTAAGTCGATTAGGGCTTTTTCTGTTGGTGCTTTTTCTGATTTATCAGCTGTGGATTTGCAATTTCTATGGAGCGATGAGATGAAGAAAGAAATGCTATCGTATAATGTCATAGATGCATCGAAAATAAGAGTTGTAGGAGTTCCCAGATTTGATTTCTACAAACAGCCATTGGTTAATATTTTGTTGACAAAAGATCAGTTGTGTGAAAAATACAATTTAGATAGTTCCTTACCTATAATAACCTGGGCCACTAATTTTACCCATGCTTCATTTTTTGTGAAAAATAAGGATTTTTTAAAAAAAGATTGGAAGAAATACAAATTGGATAAGATTTATGATCCTGAACAAATTCCTAAAAGAGATTATGAATCAAGAGAGATTATCTTTAGCAGCATAATGCGTCTTATTAATGAAATAGATAATGTGAATTTAATAATCAAACTTCATCCATCAGAAGACCATCTGTATTATTATGATAGGATAGAAAAATTAAATTCACAGATAAAAAAAAGGATTAAAATAATTACGAAAGAGTATATTTGGGATGTTTTAAATAGCACAGATGTGTTAATAAAGCGTTCTTGTACTACAGGCATTGAGGCATGGATATTAAAAAAGCCGACAATAGAACTTAAATTAAATCCGGATGAGTGGTATTTTAGTGAAGAACATGCTAGAGGAAGTGATATTGTTAATACTTATGATGAATTAAAAGATAAAGTTTTGTTTTATTTAAAAGAGGGGGCAATACCAGACGATATTATGCGTAATCGCGAAGATTTTTTAAGGAAATGGTGTTATAAGACAGATGGGAAATCCACAAAGAGGTTTGTAAGTGCTATGCTTGATTTTTTAAGGAAGGACGGTGCTGTTGTTGCAAAGCAAAGAAAAATTATTGAAAAAATAAAATCGCTATTAATCGTGTTTTTAATGAATATTACAGATTATAGATTGCATGATATAAAAATATACGGCCTATTTAAAAAGGTTGATAAATTAGGACGTATAGATAAATTTTTTCACAATAAAGATACGGGGTATTGGGAAAAAAGATTGAAGAATATATATGTCTAAGAAAATCCTGCATTTAGTTATTAAAAATACCAGTTCTTTGGATTTTGTATTGCCTCTTTTCTGGAAATTGCGCAAGGAACATCCGGATTATTCCTTAAGTATCTTATATTGCGTATTTAATAAAAAGAGTATATTAAGAGGTTCTTCTTACTACTCTGAAACTTTTTCAAGTATTAATGTGCAGGAATATGATTTTTCTTATTTTACAAAAAGATGGTTTTATTGGTTATCATTTATATTTAAAAAACTTTTATCATCTCCACGAGCAGATAAATTGTCATTTTTAGAAATCAAGAAAAAATTGTATAAGTTGGATTTATGTGCTATTAGAGATTTATTTTCTCTGATTTTTGAAAAAATTTTATATGTTTGGGTTAATGCTATAGTAGATTTCGAAAGGATAATGCTGTTTTTCTCACCGGATATAATTCTATTAGACAATAGATCGAGAACTAAATTCCCTGGTAAAGATGAGATGTTTAACTACATGTATACCGAACAAAAAAGAGTTGTTTTAATACCTCATGCTCCGCATTATAGAGATCCTGTGAGTGAGTTTTGTCCATTTGATGAAGATGGAGAATCTTTCCCAGACTTTTGTGAGCACTGGATGCCTATGAAGTTTGGAACACCTTGGAAATCTTTGGGTTGGAATATGCCAAATAAAAGATTTATATATTCAGGGTATCCTGGTTTCGATAAAGAATGGCTCAATTTCTGTATGAGAGCTAAACTCGATAAAAATGAGAAGCATAAAGTTTTATTTGTGATACGCAGATTTTTAGATAAAGATGTTAAACGAGAGAAAAATACCGACTATTATATTTTGGATTTTGATGAGTTCTATTCTAATTTAATTCTATTAAAGGAAGCTATTATAAAACAAACATCTCAAATAGATGTTATAATTAAACCACATCCATCTAATAATTATAAAAAATTACGCCGTGTTTTAAAAGATGTGGGATTAGTTAACGCCCAAATTTCTTATGAACCTATATATGCATTGTTGCCTATTATAGATGTTGTTGTTTCTTTGCCGTCAACGATATCATTGATACCGGCAATGGCTGGAATACCGACATTAGTTTTAAATACTCCCTTACAACAAAAAATACATAATAAATGGAAAATTCTTGAGGAACTGTATTCAAGTATGTGTTATTTTATTGATAATCCAAATCATGAATTGTCAAGTGTATTAAATCAGTGTTTGGAAAAGAAATGTGATTGTAAAGATGATAGATTTTTGAGGAATTATTTTAAAGAGTTCAGTCTTAAATCTCTTAATTTATAATAAGGGGGGTATATATGGAAAATAAACCTGCTATCTTTTCTGTTATGGCAAATTATAATGGATATGATTTTACAATTACTGCCGTTAATTCCTTAAGACAAGTAGATTATGATAACCATACTATAATAGTAGTCGATGATTGTTCTATGGATGACTCTTATGAAAAATTGTCGGAAATAGAAGATATAGTTCTCTTAAGAACAAAAAAGAACTCAGGATTAAATACGGCTTTTAATGTTGGGATAAAATATGCACTTCAACATGGGGCCGATTATGTTTTTCTTGTACAAAATGATACGGATGAATTCTCTAAAGATATTTTTAATAATGCTATTCATATTTTCAATTCTGATCCAACAGTTGGATTGGTAGGGCCAAATGTTGTTGATAGTCATAAAAATCCAAGGTGGTTAGATGACGGTAAATATGTTTTTTTTACACACATCAACACATCAGAAGGTTATATTATACGAAGGGATGTTTTTGAAAAAATAGGATTGTTTAACGAGGGTCTTGTCGTATATTTTGAGGATTTGGATTTCATTATACGTATGAGAAAAGCTGGTTTTAGGACAGCAAAGGATAAAAATTCACAGTTTTTACATGTTGGACAAGCAACTTTCTCGAAACAAAAGTTTAAACCGGATTATTTGAGAATACGCAATATATTTATGATGATGAGAAGATATTGCAAGGACAGGACTTTTTACGAAAAAACAAAGGAAGTGTGGAGGCTATTGAAGCGACACTTTAAAAAAGTTTGGATTTTTATTTCAAGGTTTCAGATAAAAGATGCATTTATTGAAATTCTGGCGCTTATACTAGGAATTATTGTAGGGATAATAAAGCCATGGGATAAAAGTAACGAGTTGAATTGAAATGAAGTCGCTTAAAGGAATTATTACAGATACTATGTTTATTGGTTTTGTTCAAGTTTGTAATGTTATCTTGACTATTATAAGTACGGGTATAATTTTAAAATTTTTGGGTGCGCAACAATATGGTTTGTTATCTATATATCGGTTGTTCACAGTAAAAGGATTTTTAAGTTTTTTTGATTTCGGTTTTAAAAAACCGTTAGCAAGAGAATTTGCGTATGCAAATGGCAAAAAGGATTACGAGAAATTCAATAGATTAATTTCTGTTATGTTTTTCTTGTCAATATCCATAGCATTGCTTATTGTTGCCGGTTTATTTTTTATTGTTCCCAAATTTGTGGTATGGACTAATATCCCAAATACTTATAGAGAAAAATTTATCTTTTTTATTAGAGTTACTTTTTTCTTGTCAATTATAGATATTCCGGGTTTTTTTATTATGTCTCTATTTGAAGGATTAAATCGGTATAAGATTTTAAAAACTTTAGAATTGTTCCAAGCGATGTTTTTTTCTATTATAGCTATTATTTTTTCTTTAAAGAGATGTAATGTTGACTCATTAATCGTGGTATTTATGTTAACAACGACATTGTTTTCATTGATTCGATTATTTGTTATGTTTGATTTTCTCAAATATATTAATTTTTCGTTGGGGGATATTTGGTATGAGTTCAAAATATTGTTAAATCAAGCGCGGTTCTATTTTTTAGCAAACTTATCTAGCACTATAGGCAATTATGCTCCTAATTTAATTATTTCAATATTATTCAATCCAACATTGGTGGCATATGCTGATGTTATACAAAAAATGCCGAGGGTTATCAAAAATTCCATGGGATTTATTGGTCAAAATCTTATGGTGGTAACTTCAGAGAGAGCCGCCAATAACGATAAGTTTTTTGTCAGTAGATTATTTAATAATGGCCTAAAATTGTATCAATTTATTTTAATACCTATTACAATAGTTTTTGCTGTTTTCATCAAGCCTATATTATCTGCGTGGTTAGGACAGTCTTATTCATCTGTTTTATATAAATATTCTATATTTGCTGTTTTATCCATAGCTCTTTTCCCAGTAGCTAGTTTTGGATGGAATTTCTTATCAGGATATGCTATAAAATTAGAAAAATTGGCGCTATTCCAATGGACTGTTACGGGAACAAAGGTTTTTATCCTTCTTATTTTTTCAAAATTATTAGGCCTTTGGACTATTGTGATAACCTTATGGGTTTTTATTGTGGTCTTGCCATTAAATATGCGTTATTATGTGAAATATCTTGATATGGATATTAAGAGTTATCTATTAGATTTAGCTAGAATCTTGTCTGTTTGTCTTATGTTGAGTTATGTGTTTTATAATATAGATAGTATTAACTGGCTGATATCTTTTTCTCTTGCATTAATTTTTTCATATTTAACGGCATTTTTCCTATATTTAAGAGATAATGAGAGAATGTATTTCTTGAGGTTATTTAGAATTAAAAAATATGGTTTCATTTTACGAAAAGGGGAAGGTTATGTTAAAGAAAAAACTATCTGATAATGAGATTACTGTTGGAGGGTGGATTACAATTGGGCATCCTTCTATTGCCGAAATTATGGCTGAGTCAGGCTTTGATTGGCTCGTCATTGATATGGAACATACTTCTATTGATTATTTTACGGCGCAAATTATAATGTCGGTTATTCAAGCGAAGGGTATAGAAGTTCTTGTCCGTGTGCCTAATAACGATGAGGTGTCTATCAAAAAGGCTCTTGACATAGGTGCTGATGGAATTATTATTCCTATGATTAATAGTAAACAAGATGCTATTTCTGCTGTTGAGTTTGCAAAATATCCTCCTCATGGCAAGCGCGGTGTGGGGCTTTTCAGGGCTCAAGGATATGGATATCATTTTGATGAATATAAAAAATGGATTGATGATGAGCTTGTTATCATTGCTCAAATCGAGCACATAGATGCCGTTAATGAGTTGGGAAGCATTATAGAAGTAAATGGAATTGATGGAGTTATTGTGGGACCATATGATCTTTCCGGTTCTATGGGATTCCCTGGTGAGTATGACAGAGCCGATGTTGCCAATGCTATTGAACAAATTATTTCTATTTGTAAAAGAAATAATTTCCCTGTAGGATTTCATTCCGTTAAATCAGATTATAAATATGTTATAGACAAAA
>Ga0256914_1003989_pt1 | contig 11386 bp, 11 predicted proteins | sample HulkmetaG_FD_191571 | JGI IMG/M metagenome (GOLD analysis project Ga0256914, IMG submission 191571) | Hydrothermal chimney microbial communities from Main Endeavour vent field at the Juan de Fuca Ridge, Pacific Ocean - Hulk | ecosystem: Environmental > Aquatic > Marine > Hydrothermal vents ...
CGATTTTATATTTCACGAAGCGGCGATATCCGATACAACCGTAGCTGACCAGAAAATTATGATAGATACGAATGTAAATGCTTTTAAAGATTTGTGTGATTTGGCAGTAAAGAAAAATGCTGCAATGATTTATGCTTCATCAGCCGCAACGTATGGAAGCAGTGATAAATTTAGCGTCGGTTTTGAAAAACCGAATAATGTATACGGATTTAGTAAACTTATGATGGATAATTTGGCAAAAGAGTATTATGATAAACTAAAAATTGTAGGGCTTAGATATTTTAACGTATACGGTCCTAGAGAATATTACAAAAATAAAACGGCTTCAATGGTATTACAGTTCGGGCTTCAACTGTTAAAGGGCGAGAGTGCAAAACTTTTTGAAGGAAGCGATGAGATAAAAAGAGATTTTATTTTTGTAGAAGATGTAATTCAAGCAAATATTAAAGCGTGTGAGGCTTTAAAAAACGGAGTTTATAACGTAGGGACAGGAACTAGCAGAAGTTTTCAAGAAATTGTGGATATATTGAAAAAAGAACTGAATATCACTAGAGAAGACACGTATATTCCAAATCCTTATATAGGGCAATATCAGTTTTTTACCGAAGCGGATATTGAAGATACTATTAAATATTTAGGATATAAGCCTGGATTTTCTTTAGAAGATGGTATAAAAGCGTATCTTCAGGAAATAATCAGAATATATGAGGAAGAGTATGGCAAGGGAGAAGGGAGAAGGATGAAGGGTGAAGGATGAATGGTGAAAGAGAGAAATAATAGTTATAGGAGTTTGATAGTTTGGCAAAAATCAATGGAATTAGTAAAAACAGTATATAAAATTACTAATACTTTTCCGCAGGAAGAGTTGTTTGGATTAACATCTCAAATAAAACGATCAGTAATTTCTATACCGTCAAATATTGCAGAAGGAAAAGGAAGACAAACAAACAAAGAATTTGTTCAATTTTTATATATTGCTTTAGGTTCTTTATATGAATTGCAAACTCAAATGGAATTAGCATATGAATTAGATTTTATTGATAGAATAGAAGATGTGGAAAATTTGATGATAGAAATAGAAAAAATGCTTAATGCATTAATTAAAATTAAAAGGCATTCAAATGAATAAATCCCTTCAACCTTCAACCTATAACCTTCAACCTTTAATAGCTGTAATCGGTGATTTTATGATAGACCACTATTTGTGGGGTAAGAGCGATAGAATATCTCCTGAAGCACCGGTGCCGGTAGTGGAGGTTATAAAAGAAGAAGATAGACTTGGAGGCGCCGGAAATGTCGTAAATAATTTATTAGCACTTGGTGCTGAGGTGCTTGTTAGCGGAGTATTGGGGAAAAATAGCGATAGACTTTTAAATCTTTTAAAAGATAAAAATATAGATACTTCCGGAATGTTTATTGATAGTTCTAGAGAAACGATTATTAAAAGCAGAGTTATTGCTTCACATCAGCAGGTTATCAGATATGATAAAGAGACTAAAAATCCTATAAGCGAAGAGTATGAAGAGAAGATTTTAAACTATTTAAAAAAACATATTGATAAAATAGAGATTATCCTTCTTAGTGATTATGAAAAGGGAGTTTTAACAAAATCTCTTACGCAAAAGATTATAAAACTCAGCAACAGATACAATAAAAAACTGATAATCGACCCGAAAAAAGATTTTAGTAAATATCAAAATGCATGGATGATAAAACCCAATAAAAAAGAACTCTCTAATGCTGTGGGGATAGAAATAAATAGTGAAGAAGATTTGAAAAAAGCGGGTTGGAAACTGAAAAAAGAATTAAATCTTGATTATTTGCTGGTAACTTTAAGCGAAGAAGGAATGGCTCTTTTTAGTGATGAATATATAAAAATTCCGACAATCGCAAGAGAAGTTTACGATGTTACGGGTGCTGGGGATACGGTTTTGGCTACTTTAGGGTATTATTTAAGTAAAAGTGACGATTTAATTGAAGCTATGCATTTTGCGAATGCTGCTGCGGCAGTAGTCGTAGGAAAGCTTGGCAGTGCTACGGTTAGCTTAGAAGAGATTAGGGAATTTGAGAGAAGAATTGATAATAGTGTAGATTATAAAATTGTGGATTTTGAAAAGATAGAAAAAATTGCAAATGATATAAAAGCTCAAAATAAAAAAATAGTGTTTACAAACGGATGTTTTGATATATTGCATTTGGGACATGTGAAATATCTGCAAAAAGCAAAAGCTCTTGGCGATAAATTGATAGTAGGGGTAAACTCAAACGATTCGGTTAAAAGATTAAAAGGTGAAAGTAGACCCGTAAACGATGAATACGATAGGGCATATCTTTTAGCAAGTCTTGAAGTTGTGGATTATGTAGTGATTTTTGAAGAAGATACTCCTTATGAACTGATAAAGAGGGTTAAACCTGATATTTTGGTAAAAGGCAAAGATTATGAAGGAAAAGTGGTAGTCGGAAGCGATATAGCTAAAGAGGTGAAACTGATAGATTTTGTAGAAGGAAAAAGCACTACATCAATTATTGAAAGGATGAAGGGAGAAGGAGAAAATCGAGTGAGAATAAAAAAGTAAAAGCAGATGTAATTTTATAAGGAAATATAAGATGAAAAAAGAAACGTTAAAAGAAATTGGTAAAGGATTTATAAATTTTGGTAATGGGGTGGGAGCATTAAGTATTGTTAACGGTTTTTCGGTAATAATACTAATTTATCGCCTGTAATTACGTCTTTTTTGATAGGATATATAGTAACACTTTTTTATATAGCGGGAATAAATTTATTAAATAGGAGTGAAAATGTTTGAAATTTTAATAACATTAGCTATTTTAGCGACATTTGCTTTAATTTTTTCCTTTATTGTAAAGCCTGAGAATAAAATATAAGGGAGAAGGGAGAAGGTTGAAGGAGAGAAAATGGATAAATTAAAAAAATGTTTAAATGAGCATATCGAAACTGCTAAGAAAATGGAAAATTTATTGCCTTTAATTAATGAGGCTGCTGATATTTGTATTAAAGCGTTAAAAAGCGGGAATAAAATACTGCTTTGTGGCAACGGAGGAAGTGCGGCTGATGCTCAGCATATTGCGGCGGAACTTAGCGGAAGATTTAAAAAAGAAAGAAATGCTTTAGCAGGTATTGCGCTAACTACCGATACTTCGGCACTGACGGCAATTGGAAATGATTACGGGTTTGAATATGTTTTTTCAAGACAGCTTGAAGCTGTAGGAAGCAAGGGTGATGTATTAATAGCAATTTCAACAAGTGGAAATTCGCTAAATATAATAAATGCGATTAAAAGTGCTAAAAAAATCGGTATAAAGGTTGTAACCTTAAGCGGGAAAGATGGGGGAGAGATGAAAGATTTAGGGGATGTGAATATTGTAATTCCTTCAAACGATACGCCTAGAATTCAGGAAATGCATATAATGGCAGGGCATATGATTTGTGCGTTAATTGACGATGCTTTTTAACATTTCTTCTACTATAAATTCGCTTCCGTTTTTTTTATTTATGTGTCCTAGATTTTGAGATAATATTTGCAAGTCGGTTTCTTTTAAGAGTTTTTTTATTTTATTTAAATCTATTTCTTCTTCTCTTACAACAAATCCGGCCTTTTTGTTTGCTAAAAATTTGGCGTTATGGTATTGATGATCCCCCGCCGCATAAGGATAAGGAATAAAAAGTGCCGGAATCTGATTGGCAGCTAATTCGAAAAGTGTGGAAGCCCCGGCCCTGCTTATAGCAAAGTCCGCTTTTTGGATTTTTTCATATAAATTAGGATAAAAGTCAAATACATCCGCTTTAATTTTGTTTTTTTCATAAAATTCTTTTATTCTTTTATAATCCCTTTTTCCGGTTTGGTGGATAATTCGTATATTGTTTTCTTTTAGAAACTTTGCTAAGTTTATTGCAAGGTTATTTATTGCAATCGCACCTTGAGAGCCGCCTAGGAAAATAATAGTTTTTAATTCATTTCTCACTCTTGCAGTTTGAAAAAAAATTTCATCTATCGGATAAGGGTCGTTATAAAGGAAGGTATTGAAAAATTTTTTGCTAAACGGTTTTAGGATTTTATTTAGTGAGCCTATATGTGCGTTTTGCTCGTGTATAAAAAGAGGAGTGTTTGTTAAAACTGCGGCAAAGGAAGCAGGTGCCGCACTGTAGCCTCCTACGCTAAAAACGGATTTTATATTGTGTGCTTTTAAGATTTTTTGAGCTTGAATTGATAGTTTTATAATATTTCCAAGAGAAGATATTTTTTTAAAGCCTTTTTTATCAACAACACCGCCGGAATTTAAAAAATACTTCTCTTCAAAACCGCTGTCTTTTTCAAACCATTCTTTATCCGCCCCTGAGGTTGAACCGATGTATATAGGTTTAATTCCTCTTTTATTTAATTCTTCTTTTATTACTTTTGCTATTTTTAAATGTCCTCCGGTGCCTCCGCCTGTTATTGCAATTTTCACTTCTAAATTCTCCATCAATTAATTTTTGATTTTTTACTAATCATAAGAACCATCCCGATAGCCGTGCATAATGCTAAAAGTGAGCTACCTCCGTAACTTAAAAACGGAACGGTCAGACCTTTTATCGGAATTAAAGAAGTAACACCTAAGCCGTTGAAGATAAACTGAATCATTATCAGTGTGCCAACTCCGAAAGCAAAAAGTTGATACTCTTTTTTTTCGCTTCTATTTGCAATTTTATATATTCTATATACAAGAGCTAACATTAAAACTATAATAACACTTATGCCGATAATACCCGTCTCTTCCGCAATTCCTGCAAGAACAAAGTCCGTATGAACGTCCGAAAGAAATCCGAGTTTAAAAATTCCGTTTCCTATACCTTGACCTATGATTCCTCCGTGATATATGGCATTTAAAGATTCTTGAACTTGTCCGTAGCTCATTTTACTTTCAATTTTTATATTCGGAAAGAAATTATTCGTCATTAAATGAAGCCAAGCTTTAAATCTTGCATATCTGTATTCGGAGGACAATACCGCCGCAATGAAAACAAATACACCTCCTGCGATTATCATAGTGAACGTCTGAAATCTGCCTCCCGCTATAAATAATAAAAACGCAAACAAAAGCCCCATTACCATAACTTGTCCCAAATCCGATTGATAAGCTAAAATCAAATACCAAAAGCCTCCTAAAATAATGAAATAAGGGATAATCATTTTTATTTCTTCTTTTAAGGAAGGAAACTCTTTTACTTTTCTCGTAAAAGACCATGAAAGAAAAAAAATAACTCCTATTTTGAAAAATTCAACGGGTGCGAATTTAAAAGGCCCTAATTTAATCCATCTTTTCGCACCGTTAATGATCGGAGCAATGCTTTCGGGTAAAAAGGGCATTGTCATAACTAATATTGCTGAAATAGCAAGTATAATCCAACCGATTCTCTCAAACCAAATATCCGGATTTAATCTTGCAAGAATAATCATTATAACAAAACCGGCAGTCCCGAAAAGCAGGTATCTTCCTACGAAATGATATTCGCTCAAATCTTTTACATGCTCTAAATAAACCGGCAGGGAATAAGAAAAAAGAGCACCGATTAACATTAAGATAGCAACAATTATGAAAATAAGCGAGTCCACTTTTTGCAAAATTAACCTTTATGAAGTATAATACTTGTAGAATTTTAACAAAATTTGTATAAACCGTATACCGCAAACCGTTTTCCGTTTTACACTTTTAAATTTTTTACAGTTAGCGGTTTACGGTGCACAGTTAAAAAATTCGGAATAACCCAAATTGCTATTTATTATACAATGATTTTTGGAAAAGATTAGGAAAAGACAAGGAAAAGATGAGGGTTTTTTTTAAAATTTTTTTAATAACAATAATAAAACCTTTTCTTTTTCCCGTCTTTTCCTTTTCTCAACTAGCAATTTAGGTTTGGAATAATTTTTGCTTATCAGATAAAAAGGAGTGGTAGTGGCGTTTGAGATATCAAAAAGTTTCGATATATTGGAAAAATCACTTCATTACAGAAAAATTAGACAAGATATGATAGCCTCAAATATCGCTAATGCCGATACTCCTTATTACAGACCAAAAGACATTAGATTTGAAGAAGCTTTAGAAGAAGAAGTGAATAAAAAATTTAATGTCCCTAATCCCCCTAAGCTTGAGCTTGCAAGAACCGAGCCCGGACATATGAGAGGATTTGATGATGAAGCGGAGGCCAAACCTATAGTTTTCTATAGAGACGGTCATTTAGCCAGAAATGACGGAAACAGTGTCGATATAGACGTTGAAACTACGGAAATGGCAAAAAATAACATTGCATATAACGCATCGATTCAGGCATTAAGGAAAGATATAGATATATTTAAAGCGGTGATCGATTCCAGCAAGAATATATAAGGTAGAAGGTTGAAGGGTGAAGGGAGTAGGTTCCAAGTAGCCAAGTTCCAAGTTCCGGGTTTCAAATAATGTAGGGTAAGAAGTAGAAGGAGTGAAATATGGGTTTTTTCAATAGTTTTGATATTTCGGGTTACGGATTATCAGCCGAGCGTTTCAGAATAAATATAATTTCTGAAAACATAGCAAACGCAAATACGACAAGAACCGATGAAGGCGGACCTTACAGAAGAAAAGAAGTGATATTTAAAGCGGTGCCTTTTGAAGAACAGTTAAATAGGGAAATAGAAGCGAATTCGAAATTTCACGAATATGAAAATCCTCTTGACGAAGAAGGTGAGGATTATGCGGTAGCAAAACCTCCGATTGAAACCGTTATCGTTGATAAAGTGGTAAGGGACGATTCAAAGCCGATATTAAAATATGACCCTACTAACCCTGATGCGGACGCAAACGGTTATGTAGCATATCCGAATATTAATCCGGTAGTGGAAATGGCCGATTTATTAGAAGCTACACGTGCATATCAAGCAAATGTAGCGGCGTTTCAAAGTGCTAAAAGTATGGCAACTAGTGCGATAAACATATTACAAAGTTAAGGGATAAAAAATGGCTTTTATAAATAAAGTTGACGGTGTTTCTCAAAATATTAACAATATAAACTCTAAAAACAAGTCTGACGGCAGTTTTGAGGATTTGTTAAAAAAAGAGATTGATTCTACAAATGATATAATGCAAAAAGCTGAAAAAGCCGAAGCGGATATTGCAACCGGAAAAGTAGAAGACTTAGCCCGTGCTTCGATTACGATACAAAAGGCTGAGATGCAAATGAAAATGGTTTTGGAAGTTAGAAACAAAGCCATTAATGCCTATAAAGAGCTTCTAAAAACTCAGATTTAATGAAAAATATTAAAATTCCTTTTATTTATATTGTTTTTTTTGTTTTTGTAATGGCACTTTTCGGTGCTTTTTTATATTTTAGCGTTTCAAAACCCAAAAACTATTTCAATCCTAAAATCACTAAAATCGAGAGTGCGATTAGAGGTAGTATAAAAACATCTTCTTTTATTCTTGCAAAAAGTGAAAAAATTTACACCGTGTATATAAATCCGAGATATATTCTCTCAAGTAAAAGAAAAATGTTTGTAGATTTATTCAGTATATATGCAGGGGTTGATAAACGAAAACTTTTAAAAAAGTTAAAATCTCATAAAAAGAGAGTGTTGTTAGCAAAAGTCGATTTAAAAACGAAACAACAACTCGTGTATTTAAGAAAAATATTGGATCATTTCAGAGTTTTTGCAACAGTCGGCGGAGTTAGAAGGGCATATGATATCGAAAGCGTAATGTATCTTGGCAAAGGAAAATACGAAGCGCTTTTTAAAAGAGTTTATCCTTATAAAGATACCTTCGAGCCGTTTTTAGGAAGATATCTTAAAAGTGAGGCAAGAGGAGATAACGGAATTGAAGATTATTATGACAATATTTTAAGACCTCGAAAAAACGGATTTATTAGCGGATATAGAGATGTAAGCGGAAATATTATATATGACAAAAATTCAGTTGTAGTATATCCCGTAAACGGAAGTGATTTGACATTAAATATTAATTTAGTGCTTCAAAAAAGAATAGAAAAATTGCTTGATGAAGCAAAAAGTTTATATAATGCCAAAGAAGTGATGGCGGCGGTTATGGATTCTAAGAGCGGAAAAATACTTGCAATCGCCACATCAAACAGATATGACCCTCTTCACATAAGAAAAAATGATATCCCTAATATGAAAATTAGTGCTATAAGATATCTTTTCGAGCCGGGTTCGGTTATGAAGCCTATAACATTCGCAATTTTATTAAAACATAAAAAGGTAAATCCTTTTGAAGTATTAAACGGATACAACGGAAAATGGAAGCCGAAATGGAGAAAAACACCTATTCGTGATGATGATCCTTTTGAATGGATAAGTGCCGAAAACGTTTTAGTATATTCCAGCAATATCGGTATTTCACAACTTGCTTTAAGATTAACTCCGGAAGAATTTTATCAAGGGCTTAAAAATTTCGGTTTTTCAAAATATAGCGGAATAGATCTTCCGTATGAATTAAAAGGAGTTATTAGAAGTTTAAGAGAACTTCAGTATCCTGTTTATAAATCCACTACGTCATACGGTTACGGAATAATGGTTAATTTCGTTCAGCTTTTAAAAGCTTATAACGTTTTTAACAATAACGGAATTGCCGTAACTCCTAAAATTGCGAATGTTAAAACTACTTCAAAAAGGGTATTGAGTGCGAAAGTTGCAAATGAAATGTTAAGGATATTAAGAAAAATAGTATTAAAAGGAACGGCCAAAAACGCTTATGTAGAGGGTATTTTTACAGCCGGTAAAACCGGAACCGCACATATTAGTATAAATAATAAATACGAAAAAATTTATAATTCGTCATTTTTCGGATTTGCTAACGACAAATCTCATAAATACACGATCGGTGTTACTTTTTTGGATATAAAAGCACCTTTTCCGAACTATTTCGCATCACAAAGTGCAGTGCCTTTATTTAAAAAAATTGTTATAATATTACGCGATGAAAAATTATTGGGGGAATAATATGAAAACAAACCTTCTTCAAACCCTTCTGAATGTGCTTGATTATAAAATAATGTCTTTATCTTTGTATAAAATTTTACTTGCATTTTTAGTTTTTTTCGCATTTTTATTTTTAAGAAAATTTTTTACGTTGATTATACTATCTTTTTTAAAAAAAGCGGTTGAAAAAACAAAAACCGAGCTTGATGATAAATTTTTGAATGCTATAAGAAATCCTTTAAGATTTATATTTATAATTGCAGGGATTTATTTTTTATTTTATTTTCTGGAGATAAATAATGCTCTTTTAAATCATATTTTAAAAGGGTTGTTGATATTCGATCTGTTTTGGATGATTTATAATATTATTACCGAATTTGAAGAATATGTATATCATTTACTCGGTAAATTTGGAAAAAGCTCGAGAGAACTAGCTTCTTTTTTAATTAAAATAACTAAAGTTTTCGTAATAACCGTAGGCATTGTGGCACTTCTTCAGGATTGGGGTATAAATGTCACGGGATTTATAGCTTCTTTGGGACTTGGAGGTTTGGCATTCGCTCTTGCTGCAAAAGATACTGCGGCAAATATTTTCGGCGGTGTTGCTATTTTAACGGATAATATTTTTAAAATAGGTGAATGGGTAAGAATAGGAAATGCCGAAGGAATTGTTGAAGATATAGGTATGAGAACTACAAAAATAAGGGCTTTTGATAAAAGATTGATAGTAGTTCCTAATGCCGTTATAGCAAATTCGAATGTTGAGAATTTCAGTAGGCGTGATAGACGGCGTATTATGATGAGGTTAGGACTTACATACGATACGACACTTGACGTGATGGAAAAAATTTTAAAAGATATTAGGGAAATGCTACTTAATCATCCTCAAATACACAACGAGCCCATACTTATATATTTTGACGAATATCAAGATAGTGCTCTTAGTATTTTTTGCTACTTTTTTACAAAAACGGCGGTTTGGGATGAGTATCTGAAAATTAGAGAAGATGTAAATTTAAAAATAAAAGAAATAGTTGAAAAAAACGGTGCTTCTTTTGCGTTTCCGTCTACAAGTTTATATGTTGAAACTCCAATAAGGATTAGTAGTGTTTAAAAAATATAAAAAAAGAAAACTGAAATATAAAATAGTTTTAGGATTGGGAATAACGGTTTTATTGATATTAGTGGGAGGAGGAGTGTTGTTAACGCCTCTGGGCAACGGTATTATTAAAAAAATAATTGAAGATAAGATTGATAAATTTATACCGGGAGCGGAAGTTCCTTATTTGGATTACGGTATAAATAATTTTTCTTTGGTTGTAAAAAAGAATTCTAATATAGTGAAAATTTATGGAACTTATTTTCCTATAAACGCAATGTTTGACGGTAATTTTGAAAAAATTGAAGAAATTACTTCCGATTTGAGAGGTAAAATGAATGTAAGCGGGAAAATTTATAAGAAACAAAATATTTATCATATAGACGGAGTTTCTTTTTTTGCAGGAGGTTATCTGAATTTCGAAACATTTTTTCAAAATGGTAATTACTCTTTTTTAGGAAAAGGTAAAGAGTTCGAATTAAAAAGATTACTAAAGATGTTTTATATTGATTTTCCGAATATAAAAGGAACTACGGCTTTAAATATTCGTAAAGAAAATGCTTTTTGGAATATAGATTCCGAAGCAAACGGTATATTTAAAAGAAAAATTAATGTGAAATTTAATGCCGATAGTAAAATAATTTTAAAACATAAATCCGATTTTGTATTTAAAACAACGGCTAAAACCGATTTGGGAGATTTTGATTTAAACGGCAAAGTTAAACATTCATCTCTTGAATGTGAATTTAACATTTCTAATTTGAATTTAAGGAAGTTAAAACCGCTCATATTATTTCCTTTATCGGGTTATGTAAACATTAAAGGAATTTATGATTCTGCTAATAATATTCTTAAATTTAAAGGAAAAAATTTCGAAGGTTTCGTAGATGAAAGTTTGGAAGTTACATTCAAAATGAATTCGAAAGAGTTTTTAAAATATTTAAATATAACCCCCGTTTTAAAAGGGAATATTTCCGGAAATGTAAAAATTTACGACAATAAGGGTGAGTTCGATATAGTAAGTGATAATAGTATTTTTGTAAAAAGTCGTTTTGTTTCCGAAATTTATAGATTAACGGGAATAAATTTATTAAATGAAAATAAAGGTAAGATTTTTTTTAAAGGTAATTTTAATAACGATAGAGTTGTTTTTGATATGTTGTGTAATGATAAAGGAGTCTCTTTAAATATAAAAAAAGGCAAATATTATTATGACGGAAATTATAATTTCACCGTTTATTTGAGGAATAATAACGACATATACAAAATATTTGTTCATAATAATAAATATAAAATTTTAGAGAAAAGAATCTTAAGA
>Ga0256914_1003990_pt1 | contig 11385 bp, 7 predicted proteins | sample HulkmetaG_FD_191571 | JGI IMG/M metagenome (GOLD analysis project Ga0256914, IMG submission 191571) | Hydrothermal chimney microbial communities from Main Endeavour vent field at the Juan de Fuca Ridge, Pacific Ocean - Hulk | ecosystem: Environmental > Aquatic > Marine > Hydrothermal vents ...
GGTCGGGTAGCGGAATCTCTCCCCAAAAGATATTGGACTCTTGAACGGTTCCAAGTCTTGGATTGTGTGGATGAAAGGTGCTGTGGGAAGGAGGGCGTTGGTGAACCCGGAGCTGTCTGTTCAAGAAAGCGTCTGTAGGGCCGATTGTCTAGCTTGATAAACAAACCGAACGTAACGTTTAGGAGAGATCATTGGAAATATTTGATACTGGCCTGATTCCCATGGTGGTGGAGCAGTCGGCGCGTGGTGAGCGGGCTTACGATATCTATTCCCGGCTGCTCAAGGAACGGGTTATCTTCCTGGTCGGACCCGTGGAGGATCACATGGCGAATCTGGTTGTCGCCCAGCTGCTCTTTTTGGAGTCAGAGAATCCGGACAAGGATATCCACCTTTATATCAACTCGCCGGGTGGTGCGGTTACCGCCGGAATGGCCATTTACGATACCATGCAGTTTATCAAGCCCGATGTCAGCACCATGTGTATCGGTCAGGCGGCCAGCATGGGGGCGCTGTTGCTGGCTGGTGGTGCTTCTGGAAAACGCTACTGTCTGCCTCATTCCAGAATGATGATTCATCAGCCGCTGGGAGGCTTTCAGGGGCAAGCGACGGATATCGAAATCCATGCAAACGAGATCCTGAAGGTCAGGGAACGGTTGAATAAGGTGCTCTCTGCCCATACAGGTAAACCCATTGAGCAGGTCCGTCAGGATACCGACCGGGACTTTTTCATGGACGGGGAAGAGGCCGTGGAATACGGACTGATTGATAAGGTTTTATCAGAACGTCATTCTTCTGTAGCGAAAAAGTAAATTCCTGACCTTGGTCGGGGGCGGGGCTTGCAAAAGAGGAGAAATTTGGGCAGGGTTGAGGGTACGTTCTGCTGGATTGAAGAGGTAGGTACATGAGTGACGAGAAACGCAACGGCAACAAGCTGCTTTATTGCTCTTTCTGCGGGAAGAGCCAGCATGAAGTACGCAAATTAATTGCCGGCCCGTCCGTATTCATCTGTGATGAATGTGTGGATCTTTGTAACGACATTATTCGAGAGGAGATCCAGGAGCAGAGCGCAGACGACAGCTCGGCGAAGTTGCCCACCCCCCACGAGATCAACCGTGTACTGGACGAATATGTAATTGGTCAGCAGGGCGCCAAGAAGAGTCTTGCGGTAGCGGTATACAATCATTATAAACGGCTAGAGGCAGGTCAGGGTCGGGACGATGTGGAACTGGTCAAGAGTAATATCTTGCTCATCGGTCCCACAGGCAGTGGAAAAACCCTGCTGGCTGAGACTCTGGCCCGCCTGCTGAAGGTTCCATTCACCATTGCTGATGCTACTACGCTCACTGAGGCCGGCTACGTTGGCGAGGATGTAGAGAACATCATCCAGAAGTTGCTGCAAAAGTGTGACTACGATGTGGAGAAGGCGCAGACCGGCATCGTCTATATCGATGAGATCGACAAGATCTCCCGCAAGTCCGAAAATCCATCCATCACCCGTGATGTGTCTGGCGAGGGAGTGCAGCAGGCGTTGCTCAAACTGATTGAAGGGACGGTTGCCTCGGTTCCCCCACAGGGTGGGCGGAAGCATCCCCAGCAGGAGTTCCTGCAGGTGAATACCTCTAACATTCTGTTTATCTGCGGTGGCGCCTTTGCCGGTCTGGATCGCATCATCCGTGAGCGGACCGAGAAAGGGGGTATCGGTTTTGCTGCTGAGATCAAGGCGGCGGATGACAAGCGAGATTTCGGAGAGCTGATCAGCAATGTCGAACCTGAAGACCTGGTCAAATATGGTTTGATTCCGGAATTTGTTGGTCGTCTTCCGGTGTTGGCTACGCTGGAGGAGCTGGATGAGGATGCGCTGGTACGGATCCTCACTGAACCAAAGAACGCCATTACCAAGCAGTTCATCAAGTTATTTGAGATGGAGGGGGTCGAGCTGGAGTTCCGGCCCGATGCGCTTCACCAGGTTGCCCGCAAGGCCATGGAACGTAAAACGGGTGCACGAGGGTTGCGCTCCATCATCGAGCATGCGCTGCTGGACATCATGTACGACCTTCCTTCCATGGAAAATGTCTCCAAGGTTATCGTTGACGAAGGGGTAATACTGGGCGAATCCGAGCCGATGTTACTCTATGAGGGTTCTGACAAGCAGGCGGCAGCGGATAAATAGCCGGCGGGTCTCCATGGAGAGAGGGAGTGAAGGCTGATTTTGGCTTCTGCTCTTGAAATCTGCTTTGATCGAACCTATTCACTAGAGTTCAATATCGACAAGCAAATCGTTTCCCGGATATCGTCTGGGGGCGAGATATAGGAACATTCCATGGTAGAACACCCCGATCAAATATCTGAAATCATCGACGAGCCCCTGCAGGTGGCACCTCTGCTACCGTTGAGGGACGTGGTCGTCTATCCGCATATGGTGATACCCCTGTTCGTAGGCAGGGAGAAATCCATTCGAGCACTCGAAAAGGCGATGGAGAGCAACAAGCAGATTTTGCTGGCAGCTCAGACCAATGCCTCCACCGACGATCCAGGGCTGGATGACATTCACAAGGTGGCCACACTTGCCAACATCCTGCAGCTGTTGAAGCTGCCTGACGGAACAGTCAAGGTGTTGGTCGAAGGGGCAGAAAGGGCCCGGTTGGTGAACTTTCTGGGAAGTGAGGACTATTTCCAGGCGCAATTCACCACGCTTGTTCCCGAACCGATCGATGAGCGGGAGGCTGAGGTGATGACCCGCTCTGTTCTCGCTCAGTTCGAGCAGTATGTCAAGCTGAACAACAAGATCCCGCCCGAAATCCTCTCGTCGCTCTCTGGTATCGACGATCCCAGCCGGTTGGCGGATACCATTGCGGCACACATGGCGCTCAAGATCGAGGAGAAGCAGAAGATCCTCGAGCTCAATAAGGTGGGAGAGCGCCTCGAATACTTGATGGGGCTTCTGGAGTCCGAAATCGACCTGCTGCAGGTGGAAAAGCGGATCCGCCATCGTGTCAAGCGACAGATGGAAAAAAGCCAGCGTGAGTATTATCTGAATGAGCAGATGAAGGCCATTCAGAAGGAGCTTGGGGAGCTCGAAGAGGCCCCCAATGAGATGGAGGAGCTTGCCAAGCGCATCGAAGAGGCGGGCATGCCACAGGAGGCCAGGGAGAAAGCGGAAGCGGAGCTCAACAAGCTGAAGATGATGTCTCCCATGTCGGCAGAAGCCTCTGTGGTGAGGAATTATATCGAGACCCTGACCAGTGTCCCCTGGAAAAAACGTACCAAGATCCACCGAAATTTGGCCAAGGCCAACGAGATTCTGGAAGCGGATCACTATGGTCTAGAAAAGGTCAAGGAGCGGATTCTGGAGTACCTCGCCGTCCAGCAGCGAGTCCGTAAGCTGAAAGGGCCCATTCTCTGTCTGGTAGGGCCTCCCGGTGTGGGTAAGACCTCACTGGCTCGCTCCATAGCCCGGGCAACCAATCGGAAATTCGTGCGGATGTCTCTGGGAGGGGTGCGTGACGAGGCGGAGATCCGCGGTCACCGGCGCACTTACATCGGTTCCATGCCGGGCAAGGTGATTCAGAACCTGATCAAGGTGGGTACCCGCAACCCGCTCTTTTTGCTGGATGAGATTGACAAGATGGCGGCCGATTTTCGCGGTGATCCCGCAGCTGCCTTGCTTGAGGTGCTGGATCCGGAGCAGAACAACACCTTTGCGGATCATTATCTGGAGGTGGACTATGACCTGTCCGATGTAATGTTCATTGCCACCGCCAACAGCCTCAATATCCCCGGTCCATTGCTGGATCGCATGGAGGTGATTCGTATCCCGGGGTACACGGAGGATGAAAAACTGAACATCGCCATTCGCTATCTGGTTCCCAAGGAGCTGAAAGCGAACGGGCTCAAGGAGAGCGAACTTACCATCACCGAGTCTGCCCTGCGCGACATCATCCGCTACTATACCCGCGAGGCGGGTGTGCGGAGTCTGGAGCGGGAAATTGCCAAGATCTGCCGCAAGGTGGTCAAGGAGATCCTTCTCGACGAGAAGAGCCGGGGCAAGAAACGGGTGGTGGACGGGCGCAATCTGGACAAATATCTGGGTGTCCGACGTTACCGTTTTGGTCGTGCGGAAGAGCAGGATCAGGTGGGGCAGGTGACCGGATTGGCCTGGACCGAGGTGGGTGGTGATCTGCTCACCATTGAAACCGTGGTGGTGCCTGGCAAGGGCAAGCACCAGGTGACCGGTCAGTTAGGTGATGTGATGAAAGAGTCCATTACTGCGGCCATGAGCGTGGTGCGCGCCCGTTCCCGGTTGCTGGGGATTGAGCCCGATTTTTACGAGAAGCATGATATCCACATCCACGTCCCTGAAGGGGCCATTCCCAAGGATGGACCCAGCGCAGGAATCGGCATGTGTACTGCGTTGGTTTCGGCGTTGACCGGGATTCCGGTCAGGGCGGATGTGGCGATGACCGGTGAGATTACCTTGCGCGGAGAGGTGTTGGCCATTGGTGGGCTGAAGGAGAAGCTTCTGGCCGCTCTGCGTGGCGGGATCAAGGTAGTGGTGATTCCGGAAGAGAATCGCAAGGATTTGGCCGAGATCCCCAAGAACGTGCTCGAGGAGCTGGACATCCGCCCGGTTCGCTGGATAGATGAGGTCCTGGCCATCGCGCTGCAGCACATGCCGGAGCCGCTACCGGAGGGTGATGACTTGCTGGATAAGGAAAAACCCAAAAAGGCCACAAAAGGGGGTGCCACGCTACGGGCCCATTGAACTTCCCGGCAGGGATTGAAAAGTATGTAGCGAAGGGGAGTTCTGGGAAGTGCTGTCAACGATACCCTCCATTGTCCCCGTGGCAAACGATGTATATCGTGCTTGATGCGATATACATTGTTGCCGAATTGAAAGAGACCAATGTTGTACCGCAGACCCGGAAGCGGGTCGGAAATGAAATGCTATTTCATATCACCGTCAGGCGAGTAAAAGCGAAGAGAAAATCATGATATTGTTGGCTTTTTTGTGAACAGGCAACAATATTTAGCTTGACAGCAATTTCACCCAATTGGTATAAAGTCCGTTTGCGGAACATGCCGCGGCAGGATTGCGGCAGAATCTTTTTTGCGTTTAAGGAGAGGAAAGTAGTGAATAAATCGGAACTGATTGATGCGATCGCGGAGAAAGCGGATATTTCCAAGGCTGCTGCTGGCCGCGCACTGGATGCCACCTTGGATGCCATTACCGGTGCACTGAAAGAAGGTGACCAGGTGACGCTTATCGGCTTTGGAACCTTTCTTGTTCGTGAGCGTGCATCCCGCGTTGGCCGCAATCCTCGCACCGGCGAAGCGATGACCATTGCCGCAGCAAAAATTCCTTCATTCAAGGCTGGCAAAGCGCTGAAAGATGCGGTAAACTAGCGCGCTTCCAGAGAGGGGTGCTTAGCTCAGCTGGGAGAGCGTCGCCCTTACAAGGCGAATGTCGGGGGTTCGATCCCCTCAGCACCCACCAAGTTTGGAGTGGTAGTTCAGTTGGTTAGAATACCGGCCTGTCACGCCGGGGGTCGCGGGTTCGAGTCCCGTCCACTCCGCCATATCGCTAAAAAGCGGAAGGGCGTGCCTGAAGGTGCGCCTTTTTTGTTTGCGTTCGAAACTTGTATTCAGGGTTTTCGTCCAAGGCATTTGTACTTGTGAGTGGATGTGCAAACGGCCGAGCGAGCAGCGGCGAGATGGTGGTTGGGGAGATTAGGGTAGTCGCTGGCGCAAACCCTTCGTGTAGATAGATTTGGTCAAGGTTTTTCAACATGTTGCAGACCATTCGTAATCGTTCCCAAGGCTGGCTTGCCTGGGCTATCGTTATTCTGATTACCATCCCGTTCGCTCTGTGGGGGATACAGGAATATCTCGGTGGAGGGCGGGAGCCTGCCGCTGCGACCGTGAATGGTGTGGAGATTCCCCAGCGCGAGGTGCAGCGTGTGGCACAGATGCAGCGCCAACGTCTGTTGGCAGCACTGGGCGCCGATGCGGATCCGGCCTTGCTGGATGAGCTGCGCCTGCAGGAGGTGGCAAGGGAAGGGCTGATCGAAAACGAACTGCTGTTTCAGACGGTGGAGGAGGCCGGCTTCCGGGTAGGGGATGCTCAGCTGGTTTCCCGGATCCATGCCATCCCGGCGTTCCAGGAAGATGGCGTTTTTTCCCCGCAACGATATGAGGAGGCGCTTCGGAACCAGGGAATGCTCCCGGGTGGTTTCGAGCCCATGCTGCGTAGGGACCTGATGATCGAGCAGCTACAGCGTGGAATCGAAAGTAGCGCCTTTGTGACCCAGCGAGAGCTCGATGAGCTGGTGCGGCTAGAAGAGCAGCGCCGCAGCATCGCCTATCTCGTTGTCCCTTCAAAAGAGTATGAATCGCGCGTAACCATTTCGGAAGAGGAGATCACCGCTTATTACGAACAGAATCCCCAGGAGTTTACTCGCCCCGAGCAGGTGAGCGTCGAATACCTTGAGCTCAACCTGGACGAGCTGGCTGCCGGTGTCGAGGTGGATGAGCAGACCCTGCGCAACTACTACGAAGATCATAAGAGCAGTTATGGCAAACCCGAAGAGCGCCGGGCGAGCCATATCTTGATCCCTCTGGAGGAGGATGCCGATGAGAAGGCTGTCGCGGAGGCGAAGGCCAAAGCGGAAGCGCTGATTCGGCAGATAAAGGATGGAAAGTCGTTTGCCGAGGTGGCCAGGAAGGAATCGGGTGATCCGGGTTCCGCCAGAGAAGGGGGAGATCTGGGCTGGTTCGGCAAAGGAGTGATGGAACCCGCCTTTGAGGAGGCCGTTTTTTCCCTGAAGGAGGGAGAGATCAGTCAACCTGTGCGTACCGGATTTGGCTTCCACATCATCAAGGTTACCGGAGTAAAACCGGGAGGAGTTCCCGAGTTCGAACAGGTTCGGGATCGGGTAGCCGCGGACTACCAGCGCGAACAGGCGGAAAAACGGTATTACGATGCGGCCGAGCAGCTTGCCAATCTGAGTTATGAGCACCCTGACACGCTGGAACCCGCAGCGGAACAACTTGGCCTGACCATCAAGAACTCACCGCTGTTCGATCGCCAAGGGGGGGAAGGGATCACCGCGAATCCCAAGGTTGTCGCGGCTGCTTTCAGCGAGGAGGTGGTGGAGCAGGGTTACAACAGTGAGCCCATCGAGCTGAGCCCGGTTCACATGGTGGTATTGCGCAAGAAGGAGTATATCCCCGAGCAGCTACAGCCGCTGGCCGAGGTGAGAGACCAGATAGTCGAGAAGCTGCGCCGCAAAAAGGCGCGGGATGCCGCGTTTGGTGATGCCGAGAAGATCGCTCAAAGGGCCGCTACTGGCGAGGAGATGGATGCCCTGGCGGAGGAGTACAAGCTGAAATGGGAACGGGTCGAAGATCTGCGCCGTGACGACCAAAAGGTGAAACCCGGCATCGTGCGAGAGGCGTTTCGTATTCCGCGGCCCGAGGGAGACAAACCTCGATTCGTTGCACGCCGGGTGAATGGAGATGCGGTGGTGATCGCACTCTTTGCTGTCGAGGATGGTGATCCCGGAAAGGTGGACAAGGAGAAGCGGGAGGCGAACAAACGCGCGCTCACCGGTGCATCCGGGCGGGCGGACTACGCCGACCTGGTCAAGGAGCTGAAGTCCCGAGCCGAAATCAACCGCCTGGAAGAGCGGGAATAGTTTCCCGGGCGGAAAAGGCGAGCTGTCTTCCCGCCTTCTCCATCATCGCCATTTCCGGGAATGGGTCTCTTCGGGGTTGATGGTTACTTGTATCCCCCCATCCCGATGATGTTGAAACCGGAGTCCACATAGACCACCTGGCCGGTGATGCCCGAGGCGAGATCCGAGCAGAGGAAAGCGGCCGTGTTTCCCACCTCGTCGATGGTCACGTTGCGGCGCAGTGGGGCGTTTTCCTCCACGTAGTCCAGCATCTTGCGGAAGTCGCTGATCCCGGCGGCGGCAAGGGTGCGGATGGGACCGGCGGAGACTGCGTTGACCCTGATGCCATCCGGGCCCAGGGAGTCGGCCATGTAACGCACGTTGGCCTCCAGGCTTGCCTTGGCGAGACCCATGACGTTGTAGTTCGGCATGGCGCGCTCTGCTCCCAAATAGCTCAGAGTCAGCATGGCTCCATCCCGACCGGTCATCATGTTGCGGCCCGCCTTGGCCAGGGCGGAGAAGCTATAGGAGCTGATCTCGTGAGCGATCTTGAAGCCCTCCCGGGAAACGCTGTCCAGATAGGGCCCCTCCAGCTCACTGCGCGGCGCGAAGGCCACGGAATGAATGATGATGTCGAGGCTGTCCCAGTAGTCGTCCAGCCGTTCGAAGACGGTCTCGATCTCGCTGTCACTGCTCACGTCACAGGGAAGGGTGATGTCGGAATCCAGCTCTCCGGCCATGTGTTCCACCCGAGACTGGAGCTTTTCGTTCTGATAGGTGAAGGCCAGTTCCGCACCCTCCCGGTGCATTGCCTTGGCGATTCCCCAGGCGATGGAGCGGTTGCTGGCGAGTCCTACGATGAGCGCACGTTTGCCGGTCAGAAAACCCATGGTACTGTTCCTTTTTTCACTTGTCTGGATGCGGCCATACACTACGGCGTTTTGTGCCGGGAATCAATCGGTGGCACGTATGAGAGATGCATTATATTGACTTTCCCTCTATAGTAGTGACTTTTTGAAAAGGGTTGAGGATGGAACGTCGTTTTACCCTCAAGGATTTGTTGCTGTTTCTCTCCATGGTGGTGCTTGGCGGCCTGATCCTGCTGGCCATGTACATGGTGGACCGGCAGTGGCTGAAGCTGGAGCAGATGCAACATATCCTCAAGGAGCAGGCAGAGGATCTACGCGGCATCCGTGATGCAGTGCAGAGTCTGGATCAGAGGCTGGTTGGCGGTGTGGCTCTGGCGTCCGGCAGCGGACAGTTTTCCGGAAAAGAGGGGGAGAGGGCGATCCCGGCGGCATTCCGCCGTGCCTGGGAGGCGAGTCGCCAACCCGACTATCAAACGGGAGACTGGCGGGTGCTGGCTTTTGGTACTGGTCTGAAGACCATTACTCCGCTCATTTCCGCCGATGTGTATGCCTCTCAGGTGCAGGGTTATGTGCTGGAGTCCTTGTTGCTGCGTGATCCCGATACCCTGAAATGGCAGGGATTCATCGCCGAGGATTGGCGGGTAAGCGAGGATGGTCTGCGATTTGTCTTCCGCCTGCGGGAAGGGGTCAAGTTCTCTGACGGCCATGAGCTGACGGCGGAGGATGTGGCCTTTACCTTCGCCTTCCTCATGAACGAGGCCATCGCAGCCCCTCGTTCCCGCGCCTATTTCGAGAAGGTGGAAAGTGTCACCGCGCTCGATCGTCATCAAGTGGAGTTTCGCTTCAAGGAGCCCTATTTCGATGCCCTGGCCCTGGCTGGCGGAATGTCCATCCTGGCCAAGCACTTCTATGCGCCCTATCTGAAGAATCCTCAGGCCTTCAACCAGTCCAAGGGATTACTGCTGGGTTCCGGGCCCTACCGGCTGGCCGATCCCAAGGGATGGACCCCGGACCAGGGGTTGGTGGAGCTGGAGCGAAATCCCCGTTACTGGGGGCCGGTTCAGCCCTCCTTCGACAGGCTGCTGTGGAAGGTGATCGAGAACGATGCCGCTCGTCTCACCACCTTTCGTAACGGCGAGATCGATGTCTATGGGGCCCGTCCCCGCGAATACAAGAGCCTGCTGGAGGATCGGGTGCTCGCCGAACGTACCGTCCATCTGGAATACATGAGCCCGACTGCGGGATACTCCTACATCGGCTGGAACCAGCTGCGGGAGGGCAAGCCCACCCGTTTCGCCGACAAGCGGGTGCGGCAGGCGATGACCTGGCTCACCGACCGGCGGCGGATCATCGAGGAGGTGATGCTGGGCTATGCCGAACCGGCGGTCAGTCCCTTCAATCCGCGCAGCCGACAGCATGATCCGACGCTCGAGCCGCGGCGGTTCGACCCCGAAAAGGCGAAGGTTCTGCTGGCCGAGGCGGGTTACCAGGACCGTGACAACGATGGGGTGCTGGAAGATGCGGAAGGCAAGCCGTTCGAGTTCGAGCTGGTCTATTTCCAGGATAGCGAGGACACCAAGCGGATCGTGTTGTTCCTGAAGGATCTTTATGCGCGCGCGGGGATTCTGATGCACCCCAAGCCCACCGAATGGTCGGTGATGCTGGATTTGCTGGACAAGAAGAACTTCGATGCCATCACCCTGGGATGGTCCAGCGGGGTGGAGACCGATATCTACCAGATGTTCCATAGCAGCCAGACCGTGGCGGGGGGTGACAACTTCGTCAACTACCGCAATCCCGAGCTGGATCGGTTGATCGAACAGGCCCGGGCCACCGTGGACGAGGAACGGCGCATGCCGCTTTGGCGCCGCTGCGAACAGATCCTCTACGAGGATCAGCCCTATACCTTCCTGATGCGGCGCAAGTCGCTGGTGTTCATCGACAAACGGATGAAAAACATCCAGATCACCCGGCTGGGGCTCAATCTGCACAGCGTGCCGGTGGAGTGGTATGTGCCGGGGCCGCTGCAGAAATACACCCGTTAGCGATGTCCAGCTACATCATCCGCCGTTTGCTGCTGATGGTGCCCACGCTGCTCGGCATCACCCTCGTGGTGTTCGTGGTGATGGCCGCCGCCCCGGGTGGAATCAGTGCACAGAGCCTGATTGAAGGGCAGAACCTGGAGCCCCAGGCCAAAAAGGCGATGGAAGAGTACTACAATCGCCTCTATGGTCTCGACCTCCCGCTGCCGATGCAGTATTTGCGCTGGCTGAACAATGTCTCCCCCGTCGGGTTCGTTTTCGATGACCAGCATCAGGTGACGGGTTTCTCGTTCACCAAGGGTTCCGACCTGGGGATGAGTTTTCGTTACGGCCGGCCGGTGCTGGACCTGATCGAGGAGCGGATCCCTATTACCCTGTTGCTGAATCTGCTCTCTCTGCCCATCATCTATCTGCTTTCCATCGCCATCGGCGTTCGCGCCGCTACCCAGCGTGGCAAGTCGTTCGATGTCACCTCCGGGGTGGTGCTGTTGGGGCTGTGGTCAATTCCCACCATGCTGGCCGGGGTGCTGCTGATCGGTTTCTTCGCCAGTGATCAATACTGGCGCTGGTTTCCCACCGCCGGGCTGAACCGGCGGGAGGCATTGGATATGCCCTTCCTTCCCCACTGGAGTTCGATGCTGGATGTGTTTCTGCTGTTCGCCTGCATGGTGGTCGGGCTGCTGCTTTTCGTTCTGCTCAGTCGGCGCGGTGGCGTGCGCCTGCGTGCCTTGCTGATGGGTATCCTGGGTATCGGGCTGGGCGTGTTGATGGCTGCCAGCGTGCGGCCGGAAGGGATTTCTC
>Ga0256914_1003991_pt1 | contig 11384 bp, 8 predicted proteins | sample HulkmetaG_FD_191571 | JGI IMG/M metagenome (GOLD analysis project Ga0256914, IMG submission 191571) | Hydrothermal chimney microbial communities from Main Endeavour vent field at the Juan de Fuca Ridge, Pacific Ocean - Hulk | ecosystem: Environmental > Aquatic > Marine > Hydrothermal vents ...
CCGCCGAAGCCAGCGCCAATCTGGCCCGCTACGACGGCGTGCGCTTTGGGTATAGCGCCCAGGCTCCCGACCTGCAAGAGAACTACAAACTCACCCGGGGCCGCGGCTTCGGGCCCGAGGTCAAGCGCCGCATCCTGTTGGGCACTTACGCCCTCTCCGCGGGCTACTACGACGCCTATTATTTGAAAGCGCAAAAAGTGCGCACTCTGATCCGGGCCGATTTCGATGCCGCGTTCCAGCAGTATGACGCGCTGATTGCGCCGGTGGCGCCCATTCCGCCCTATCGCATCGGCGAAGCTCCCACCGACCCGGTATCCCTCTACCTGCTGGATGTGATGACCCTGCCCTCGGCCCTGGCGGGCGTGCCCGCGCTGGCCCTGCCCGCGGGCTTCGTGGAGGAGGAGGACGATCAGCTGCCGGTGGGAATTCAGTTCATCGGCCGTCCTTTAGACGAGGCCACCCTTTTCCGCATCGGCTACGCGTTTGAACAGACGTCGTCAGATTTCACGATAAAGGATACGGCCACGCCATGAAGAAAATTCTCGTTGTCTGCACCGGTAATGTTTGTCGTTCGCCCATGGCCGAAGCGCTCATCCGCCGCGAGGTTGCCGCACGAGGGTTGGATGATGAAATGACGGTGGATTCTGCGGGGACTTACGCCATGGTCGGCCATCCCGCCAGCGCGGGCTCGGTCAACGCCATGGCTGAACGCGGGTTGGATATCAGCGGGCATCGGGCTCAGCAGCTCACCGCGGGCCTGGTGGAAGCAGCCGACATCATCATCGTGATGGCGGAGCAGCACCGCCGCAGCATCTTCGTCACCTGGCCCAGAGCTATTGCCAAAGTGCTTCTTCTCAGCGAGTTGGCGGGCGATCATGCGGACGTCGAGGATCCATACGGCGGGGAACAGTGGGAATATGACGAGACCGCGGCGATCATCGAGGATTATGTGCGACGGGGGATGCCGATGCTGTTACAGCGAATGAGTCCCAGACGGCATCCGTGATGCAGCGGAGGGCGCCCTGGGACAATAAAAAAGCGCCTGCCACATGCGGCAAGCGCTTCTGTATATGAACAACCCGGATGTCTTACGGTTTCTCGGTGGAGATGTTCTCCGCCTTCACCCAGCCAAGGCCAGTGGGTGCGTCGATGAGATACCAGGCTTCGCCCTCATGGTCGGCGACATCCTTGATCTCCACGGCAACGCCCCGTTCTTGCTGGGCGATGATCCGAGTTGAACCGGGCTCTTTGTAGAGGTTGATGAGATAACCTTTGCCCGCCAGATAAACTGTGTCGCCCACCTGCGGGCCTTCATCCGCAGCGCCTGCTTCCTCGGACACTGTCAGATTTTCGGCCTTGACCCAGCCCTGGCCTGCGGGCGCTTTGATGAGATACCAGAGTTCGCCATCCACATCGGCGACATCCTGCACATCCACCTCGACGCCCTTCTCCTGCTGAGCCAGGATGCGGGTGGAGCCAGCTTCTTTGTAGATATTGATGAGATACGCCTTGCCCACCAAGGTCGCTTTGGAACCCGAGGGGATGACATCGCCTCCGACACTCGTCTTGCCGCCCGGGGTGGCTGTTTTCTTGACCACCACCGCTCGGGATTCTTTGGCCCGGGCCGTAGCCTCGGCCGGGGTGATCACCTCTCCCGTCTGGCAGGCGACGCCCGTAAGGATGATGATGCCGACAATCATCAATAACATCAGTTTAGGATTTAGTTTCTTGACGTTTCGATTCATAAGAATAAACTATCCAGTGATCGATGGGGATAAGAAGTGTGAGGATCAACGACCATGGATGCGGGGATCGATGGCGTCGCGAATGCCGTCACCCATGTAGTTGAAGGCCAGGGTCAGGAAGGTCAGCGCTGCGCCCGGAACAAGCACAAGATGAGGGTTGGACTTGATGCCCAGATAGCCCTCACTAATCATAATGCCCCAACTGGGGGTAGGAGGATTCACACCCAGACCGATGAAGCTCAAGAACGCCTCCAGGCCGATGTAGCCGGGAATGGCCATGGATTCCAGGACCAGGAGGGGGCCAATGATGTTGGGCAGCAGGTGCTTGAAGATGATGCGATTGCTGCCAGCGCCGATAGAGCGGGCGGCCTCGACATATTCCTTCTTCTTGTGCGAGAGGATCTGACCACGGGCCTGACGGGCCATGCCCAGCCAGCTCAGCGCGCCAATCGCGATAAACATAAACAGCAAACCGCCCATGGCTTGATCCAGGTCAATCAAGAATCCTGCGAATCCTGTCGCCCCCTGTCTGGCCAAAGCTTTGAAGTAAACGGTCATAATGATGATGATGACGATGACCGGCAGCGCCCACAGAAAATCCACGATGCGCATCATCACTTCGTCGGTCTTGCCCCCGAAATAGCCAGAGATGACACCGTAGAATGTGCCAATGATCAGGCTTACCGAGGAGCCGATGATGGCCACCAGCAAGGAGACGCGTGCGCCATAGATCACACGGCTGAGGATGTCTCGGCCCAGGCCATCGGCGCCCAGAATGAAGACCGTGCAACCAAAGTCCAGGGGCGTTCCTTTCCAGTGACACATCTCATATTTGTCCGTAGTGATGACATAGGGCGTCATGGGTTTGGCCCGGGCGTAAGATGTGTTCTGGACATTGATGCCATAGGGCGTAAGGACTGGCGCGAAGAGCGCAAAAATGCCCACGGCCAAGATGAAGATCACACTCAGCATGGCCACTCTGTTGCGTTTGAATTCGCGCGCGGCGTCGCCCATGGGCGAACGCGGCTTGCCTCTCAGTTGACCAAATTCATCTCCCAGTTGTTCCAGGGATGCGCTTTCTGCTGCCATATTCTATCCTTCCAAATCAATGAATTGAAGAAGCGTAACTATTCAAGCTGCGTCATTCAACCCTTCGCCACGCAGGCTCGACGATGATGAAGATAGGCGAGCTCATCTTTGTTTCCATCTTCGCGGCTTCGTGGACGTCATGGCCAAGGAGCATAAATAGTTGCTAAGAAACTACGTTGTTTCAGACCAAAGTCAATCGTATCGAATCCGGGGATCGAGCCAGGCGTACATGATATCTACGAACAGATTGCCAAGCACCAACATGACGGAGAAAATCAACGTCAAGCTGGAGAGCAGAAAATACTCCCGCTGCTCGATGCTGGTGATGAACTGACGCCCCATGCCATTGAGGGCGAAAATCTGCTCCACAACGAAAGTGCCCGTGAGCACCCCCGCCAGCATAGGCCCCAACACTGTGGCCACCGGAATGAGAGAGTTCTTCAGCGCATGGCGAGTGATGACGATGCGCTCCTTCAGACCTTTGGCTCGAGCCGTGCGAATGTAGTCCGAGACCATTACTTCTAGCAGGCTGGCCCGGGTGAGACGGGCGATGCCCGCGGACATGGCTGTGCCCAAGGTGAATACGGGCAGGACCGCGTGAGTCCAGAACTCCCAGGTGGGTTTGGGAAGAAAGCCCAGAATCCAGGGGGGTTCCGCTCCCCAGAAGGCGATGGGCAACACCTTCAACCACACGCCGAAGATGAGGATCAGCAGCGGCCCCAATACGATGTTGTTGATGGAGACGCCCAAAACAGCAATGAAAGTGGCCGTATAGTCAATCCAGCTATTGCGCTTCAGGGCAGCGAAAATCCCCGCTGGGACGCCGATGACAAAAGCCAGGATCACCGCCAGGCTGCCCAACTGGATGGATACAGGCCAGGTCTGCGCCACGATGTCATTCACAGTCTGGCTGTGCAGGCGCATCATGGGGCCAAGATCGCCATGAGCCAACATCTTCAGATAATTCCAGAACTGGATATAAAGTGGCTGGTCCAATCCGAATCGCCGCTCCATGATGATCCGCATATGCTCAGGCATGGCTTTTTCGCCGACATTGGAGAAAGGGCCGCCGGGCAGAGCATGCACCACCGCAAAAGTAAACAATACGATGGCGAAAACCACAGGGATCGAGACAAGCAAGCGTCGGATAATATACCGGGTCATACTATCCCTCCATGGAAAAGGTGAAGAGCGCCGAAACGGTCAAGCTCTTATGCAAACAGCCCAATCAACCAACTATTGAGCGTCTTGCATAAAAACTCAACCAGGGGAAAGGAGAGGGACGCCGGAGCGTCCCCCTCCATTCAGAGCAAGGTTACTTGCCCGCCGCAGCCAGCTGAGCGGCCTGGTCTATGGTCCAGTTGTAGTACTGATCACCACCAAACAGCGCTCGAGGAGCGGTCAGCCAACTGTGCTGCGCCACAAAGGCGATGCGCAGGATCAGCGGAGCCATGGGCATCTCGCCTTCAGGACCGAAGAATTTCTCTTCGATCTCGCGGTACATCTCGACGCGTTTGTCGGGATCGGTCTCTTCGCGGGCCTGAACGATCATGTCGTCGATCTCGTTGCACTCGCGCTTCATGCGGTTGCCGGGGTTCTCGCACCACAGCACGTCGCCGACCCAGTTGTTCTCGTCGGGATAGTCGGGGCCCCAACCAAGGGTCCACATATGAGGAGCTTCCTCGTCAGGCACGTCGGCAGCGGTTGCAGCCAGCAGCTCGCGGAAGGACTGCTGTTCGATCTGGATGACGTCCTTGCAGCCCAGGTTCTCCTCCCATTGCTTCTGGGCGTACTCGATCCAGTTCAGCGTGGTCTGGCCGCTGTAACCCAGCAGGGTGACGGTGGGGAAGCCTTCGCAGTTGGGATAACCGGCATCGGCAAGCTGCTGCTTGGCGAATTCGGGATCGTAGCCAACGCCGACCTCATCGATGGGCGGAGCGCCGAAGATGCCAGGAGGCGCAAAGTGTTTCATGGGCAGGCCCTGGCCCTGACGCACCTCGGTGACGAAGGTCTCGCGATCGAAGGCGGCGCTGAACGCGCGGCGGACGCGAGGATCGTCGAAGGGCGGCTTGGTTTCGCGGAAGCCAAAGTAGAAGACGGCCAGGTCAGGAACCTGGATAGTCTCGTCCTTGTACTTCTCCAGATGTCCCTGAAGCTCAGCATCAGGAATGCCGGAGGTCTCGACTTCGTTGTTCAGCCACAGGGCGTAGCCAGTGCTGACATCGGGCACGACGTTGATAATAATCTTTTCGACATTGCCGTCGCCGTGCATGTCTTCGGGCATCAGGGGGTTGCGCAGCACGGTGCGACGCACGCCGTGCACCCATTCATTCAGCACAAAGCGACCGTCGGTGACGATATTGCCGGCCTCAATCCAATTATCGCCACTGTCTTCGATAGCCCACTGGGGAACAGCAGCCAGGGTCCACATGGGCGTCATGGAGAGGAAGTAGCTGGCAGGGAAGTTCAGCTTGATAACCAGCGTGGCGTCATCAGGAGCCTCGACGCCAATGGCGTCAACCAGTTCCTGAGGAATGTTTTCAGGATCCTCAGCGTTCAAGACGTCCTCACAGCCGACGATGAGAGGAGCGATCACGGTGCTGTAATAGGAGCCCAGGTTGGGATCGCAGGCGCGCTTGATGCCGTAAACGAAATCGTTGGCGGTGACGAAGCGAGGATTGCCGTCACCATCGACTTCCTGAGTGGTCTCACCAGTAACGGGATTGTGCTTCACCCAGGGGATGTCGGTGCGCAGATGGAAGGTATAGGTCAGCCCATCATCGCTGATATCCCAACTGGTGGCCGTCTCGGGAACGATCTCAGCGGTCTCGAGGTCGTAGTTCGTCAGGTGGACGAACAGACTCTCGATCATGTTGATGGAAACCACGTCCTCAGCGACCTGAGGATCCAGGGTGGGAATGTCGGTGGTGCTGTAGAAGCGGAGGGTGACAGGTTCGGGCGGAGGGGTCGGGGTGACTTCTTTTTCGACGACCTCGGTCACGACGATGGTCTTCTCGACCTCTTTCTCAACAACCTGGGTGACGACAACGGTCTTCTCGACGACCTTTTCGACGACCTCAGGGGTGGGCTGGGAGCATGCGCTCAGCGCAATGACGCCGAGAACGAGCACCAGAACCAGAATAATCCATTTGTTACGAGACATACTTCAATTCTCCTCCTGTGAGATGGAAGAATGATTTGCGCCAGGGGCGCAAAGACGATGGTAACAATGCAATAAGCAATCGGCTTGCCAGGCGGCTCTTATTGCGTGGGATGCTTTCGGCGTCTCATCACCTCCTTTTGGAAGTAAGCGTGCAGGATTGAGCTATTTTCAATCGGATATTTTTATCGAAACAGTGTGGACATCCAGCGAATGCCGGTGGTTCGGTCCATCAACTGCTGATAACGGATTTAGTAGAGGTGGCAGGCCACCCAATGTTCTTTCTCGGGCGTGCCCAAGTTCTTCCATTCAGGGTCTTTTTCAGCGCAGATGTCCATGGCGCGCGGACAACGAGTGCGGAAATTGCAGCCCGACGGCGGGTTGGTGGGAGAGGGGACGTCGCCTTCCAGGACGATACGCTGGCGCTTTTCCTCGATGTAAGGGTCGGGGATGGGCACGGCGGAGAGCAGGGCCTGGGTGTAGGGGTGCAGCGGCTCTTCGTACAGGGTCTCGTGGTCGGTCAATTCCACGATCTTACCTAAATACATGACGGCTATGCGATCGGAAATGTGACGGACCATGGAGAGATCGTGGGCGATGAAGAGATATGTCAAGCCAAGATCCGCCTGCAAGTCTTCCAGCAGATTCACGATCTGAGCCTGGATGGAGACGTCCAGTGCGGAGATTGGCTCGTCAGCCACGATAAATTTGGGATTCACGGCCAGCGCCCGGGCGATGCCGATACGCTGACGCTGCCCTCCCGAAAATTCATGGGGATAACGATTGACAAAGTATGGATTGAGTCCCACCAGCTTCAGCAGTTCCTGTACCCGATCCTGTTTTTCTTTGCCCTTGGCCAGGTTATGCACTTCCAGTGGCTCGCCCACGATGTTTCCTACGGTCAGGCGGGGATTAAGGGAGGCGTAAGGATCTTGGAAGATCATTTGCATCTCACGACGCTGACGCCGCAGTTCCTCGCCCTTCATAACGGTCAGCTCTTTACCTTCGAATTTGACGCTGCCAGCGGTAGGACGATAGAGCTGAAGGATGGCGCGGCCGGTCGTGGATTTGCCGCAGCCCGACTCACCCACCAATCCCAATGTCTCGCCCCGACGGATGTTGAAGGAGATGCCATCGACGGCCTTGACGTCAGCGATTTTGCGTTGAATGATGATCCCCTTGGTGATGGGGAAGTACATCTTGAGATCGTTGACCTCAAGCAAGACATCTTTCTGCGAATCATTATGGTTAGACATAGATGCCTCCTTCTTTGATGTCGGCCACCATGGTTTCCCAGTTCCAGCAAGCCACGCGTCGGGTGGGAGAGGTTGCTTCGATGGGCGGTTTTTCCTGAATGCACTTTTCGGTGCGATATGCACAGCGAGGCGCAAAAGGACAGCCTGGCGGCAGGTCTATCAAGTCAGGAGGCAAACCATCGATGGGAATCAGTCGTTTGTTCTTGCCCATGTCCAGGCGCGGCACCGAGCGCAGCAATCCTAATGTGTAAGGATGATGCGGCTCGCTGTAAAGTTCATGCACTTCGGCTTCTTCGACGATATGGCCGGCGTACATCACAATCACGCGTTCGGCCAGTCCGGCTACAACCCCTAGGTCGTGAGTAATCCAGATGATAGCCATGCCGATCTGATCCCGCAGGTTCTTGACCAGGTCCACGATCTGGGCCTGAATCGTGACGTCCAATGCGGTGGTGGGCTCATCCGCAATGAGAACCTGGGGGTTGCAAGAAAGCCCCATGGCGATCATCACCCGTTGCCGCATCCCGCCGGAGTACTGGTGGGGATAGGAATCCAGACGGCTGGCTGCGCCGGGGATGCCGACCATCTCCAGGAGTTCAATGGCTCGCTGCCGGGCCTGGCTTTTGTTCATGCCCAGGTGCAACTGCAGCGGCTCCATGATCTGATGCCCGATGGTCAGAACGGGATTCAGCGAAGTCATCGGGTCCTGAAAGATCATGGCGATGTGCCCACCACGAATCCGGCGGATTTCATCGTCCGACATTTGCATTAAATCCCGACCATCGAACCAGACTTCGCCAGCAACAATTTTCCCCGGAGGCTGGGGAATGAGGCGGATCAGCGACATGACGCCCACACTTTTGCCGCTACCGCTTTCTCCTACAATGGCAAGCGTCTCTCCCTCGTTAAGCTTGTAAGAGATGCCATTTACTGCATGAACAACGCCATCCTGTGTGAAGAATTGGGTTTTCAGTCCTTTGACTTCCAGTAGAGCAGCCATTGACTCTCCTTAGATTGTTTCACGGCTTGAAAATAAGCCAAAAAGAACAAATGATTTAGACGAAGAAAAGCGCTTCATTCGTCAGTTTATGAGTTTAGCATAAGAGGAAAATTTCTGTCAAACAGAATCACAGTGGTATAGCGGCTCACATTCCGGACAATACGCACCAAAATCCTCTCCAAGAGGAACGCCGCCGGGCGGCGCTGGCAGGCCCGCCCCGCCAGATTTGTGGCGGCGCAGGAGCTTTTCAGGAGATGCGGAGTAGCTACTCGACAGCCGCTCAATCCAGCGCTACGATCTGTCTGACCCAGGCGGCCTGCTGCTGCAAAAGCGCCAGCACATCGACCGGATCGTGGCCTTGGGCGATCACGTGCAGCAAGGGACGATCTGCGTCGGGGCGAATCAAGGCCCAGCGCCCCTCGCCCGCCGAAAAGCGCACGCCGTCAATGGCGTCGATGATGTAGGGGCCTACGCCCTCGTTCACCTCGCGCATCACCCGACCTTTCATATCCCAGGGGCAGGGCAATGTCAGACGTCGCCAATGGAAGTGAGGCAGACCGTCAATGATGGCCTTCAATGTCGTCCGCTGAGCCGCCAGCAGTTCCAGCAACTTCGCCAGAGCGAACATGCCGTCGGGCGCAGGGTGCATTTCGGGAAAGATGAAGCGCCCGCTACAATCCATGGCCAGCAGGATGTCCCGTTCTTCGGTGATGGCCATGAGCGACTGAATGTCCACCCGGGTGCGAATGACCTCGCCCCCATGCTCCCCGGCCAATAGCTCGAAGATGGTCGGGCATTCGACCGGCAGGGCGATGGTCGTTCCGGGCCGCTTCCGCCACAACAACTCCGCCATGACAGCCCCCGCGACGATATCCTGCACCCTCCCCCCCGCCTCGTCGACCAGATAGAGATTCTCGCCGCTGACGTCAAGCTTGGCCCCCAGGTCCAGCCCCATGGCCGAGGTCAATTTCCCCAACCTGCTCAGGCTCAGCTCCCATTCCTCGGGAGAGATGGCCAGGGTCTCGGCTTCGGGCCGGGCGTTCAGCCCGACCACATCCACCTCCAACCGTTCCAATAGCGGCTCCAGCACATCCACGGTAGAGCCATGAGCGTAATCCACGGCAATCGTAAAATGTCGCTGCTGGATATCCTCCTGGCGCAGGGCGTTGAAAAAGGCTCGTGAATAGCGCTTGCGCACCTCCACCGCATATTGGATGGAGCCGATCTCATCCACCTGCACCCGCCGGAAATCCTCGCGGAAAAAGAGCCGTTCGATCTCGCGCTCCTTGGCCCGGCCCAGGTTGAGTCCCCGATGATTGATAAAGCGGATATCCACCACCTGCCTGTCGTGGGGAGAAATGCGCACATGCACGCCCGCCCGGGCTTCGGTGGTGCGGGTGAAGTAACGGGCCACGGGGATGGGTTGGGTGCGCAGATCCAGCACCTGCACGCCCGCGGCGGGCAGCCCCGAGATGATGGCCCGTTTCAACATGCGGGAGCCTGCATGATGATCGCGATTGATGGTGACAATGCTGTTTTTGGACAGGCTGGCGCCAAAGGCCACGCCCAGCTTGGCCGCAAATTCAGGCGTTAGATCCACATTCACCACGCCGGTGACGCCAAACCGCCCAAACAGCACCCGCCGCCCCTGACCGCCCCAGATGATGCTCTCCCGCACCTCCGCGCCCGGCTCCACCTCCTTATTGGGCCAGATCTTGACATTGGCGTGAATGGTGGCGTCCTCGCCCACGATAGTCTTATCGCCGATGACCACGCCCTGATGCACCCGGGCATTGCGCCGGAACACACATTGCTTACTGATGATCGCACCGTTAATCTCCGCCCCCTCGCCCACATAACAGCCCCGCCACAAGATGCTGCGGGAAATAGACGCCCGTTCATGGATCACCGTATCCGCGCGGATGACGGCCGGACCATGCACCACCGCCCCCGCTTTGATCCGTACATTATCCCCCAGATAAACAGGACCGCTGATGCGGGCCTGGGGGTGGATATCCACATTGCGCCCGGTCCAGACATCTGGACGCAGCAGCTCGCCTAGCGGACCGTGCTGCACTCGATCTTCCAGCATATCGAAAGAAGCCTGCATATAAGCCGACGGCGCGCCCACGTCGCACCAGTAGCCGGGCAGAGGCGCTCCGTACAGCGGGCGCCCCTCAGCCAGCAGCATGGGGAACAGATCATTGCTGAAATCGAAAGGCGCGCCTTCGGGAACCCGATCCAGAATGCGGGTATTGATGACATAAATGCCCGTATTGACCAGATCGGAGATCACCTCCGCCCAGCCCGGCTTCTCCACGAATTGCACAATGCGTCCATCGGGCTCGATGATGACCATGCCATATTCCAGCGGATTGGTCGTGCGATGCAGTCCCACCGTCACATCCGCGTCCTGCTCCTGATGAAACGCCATCAATTGACGCAAATCCATGTCGGTGACCGCGTCGCCGCTGACGATCAGCACCCTCTCCCCCGGCTCCACCAAGCCCGCATTCAACGTATTCAGCACCCCGCCAGCCGTGCCCATGGGCGACTCCTCCACCGCATACTGAATCGAGACGCCCAGCCCCGTTCCATCTCCCAGATACCCCTGAAACAAATCCGCCTGATATTGCAACGTCAGGATGACGTCGGTCACGCCATGCCGTCGCAGCCACTCGATGATGTGAGCGACAACGGGCTTACTCACCAACGGAATGAGAGGTTTGGGACGAGAAATTGTCAGGGGTCGCAATCGCGATCCCTGGCCGCCCGCCATGACGATGGCTTTCATATCGATTTATCGTTCTGAAACTGGCAGCGGACAGATATGGAGGAGGGGGATAGGCGACGGACGATGTAACGGTCAAGCAACACTTTTTGGCCTTCTGCATTTTGGCCTTTACATCCTCAAAGCAGGATACCACATTTCGGGTATGGGGGCGAGCGTGGGGCGGCGGTTTTCTGGAAGGGGCGGAGGTCGCTATAATGGAGGGCATGGACACCCTGACCGGCGTCATCGAGCGCCTCACCTTCCATAATCCCGAAAATGGCTACACCGTGGCCAAGGTGGCGACGCGGCGCGGGCTGGTGACTGCAGTGGGTTCCATGGCGGGCATCCACGTAGGCGCATC
>Ga0256914_1003992_pt1 | contig 11384 bp, 10 predicted proteins | sample HulkmetaG_FD_191571 | JGI IMG/M metagenome (GOLD analysis project Ga0256914, IMG submission 191571) | Hydrothermal chimney microbial communities from Main Endeavour vent field at the Juan de Fuca Ridge, Pacific Ocean - Hulk | ecosystem: Environmental > Aquatic > Marine > Hydrothermal vents ...
CGCATCAAGGAGATCCACGCGCGCATCCCCGACACCCACCTGGTGATGCACGGCTCCTCCTCGGTACCCCAGGAGTGGCTCAAGATCATCAACGAGTACGGCGGTGACATGGGCGAGACCTATGGCGTGCCCGTGGAGGAGATCGTGGAGGGCATCAAGCACGGCGTGCGCAAGGTGAACATCGACACCGACCTGCGCATGGCCTCCACCGGCGCTATCCGCAAGCACCTGCACGACAACCCGAGCAACTTCGACCCGCGCAAGTTCCTGAAGGCCGCCACCCAGGCCATGAAGGAGATCTGCAAGGCGCGCTACGAGGCCTTCGGTAGCGCCGGTCACGCTTCCAAGATCAAGCCCATCTCCCTGGAGGAGATGTACAAGCGCTACGAGAGCGGCTCCCTCGATCCCAAGATCAGCTGAGCCGGGCTCGTACCGCTTCCGGGGGCGCTTCGGCGCCCCTTTTTTTTGCGTGAAGGTATAGGCCGGGGTTCAACCCGGAGGTGGTTGAATGCCGTGCCGCATCAGCCAGTCCCGGTCCAGCTCCCAGCGCACGTGGTCGATGTCCGGAGCCTCCAGCACCAGGTCCCGTGCGCGGGTCTGTATGCTGGCCAGCCGCTTCTGCGCTGCCTGGAAGGCGGGAGAGTTACCGGGCTGGCCGGCCACCTCGGGAAAGAGGAGGCCGAGGACCCGCTCCACGGGTACGGCGGGCGAGCGGGGCGTGCTCATCACTGCCGTGGCCCCTTCCACACGCAGCACCCGGAAGGGGTAGGGAGAGGCGGATACCTGCGGATCCGACTCGAGGAGGTCGTTGAGTTCGGCCACCCGGGGCGGCTCGTAGAGGGCGAGCAGGGCCAGGCCCAGGATCAGGGCGAGGAGAAAGGCCGCATAGATTCGGGTGCCGCGGTCGAGGGGCATGGCGTGGTTTCCTCTCCTGGACGACGGTTTTCATTCTGGCGGCGAAGCCTTGCCGTCGCCATGACGATTCTCATCAATCGCGGAAATTCTTGAACTGCAGGGGTAGACCATAGTCCTTCTCCCGCAGCAGGGCGATCACCTGCTGCAGGTCGTCCCGCTTCTTGCCGGTGACCCGAAGCTGGTCGCCCTGGATCTGGGCCTGCACCTTGAGCTTGGTGGCCTTGATCTCCTTGACGATCTTCTTGGCCACGTCGGAGGGGATGCCCTGCTGGACGCGCACCTGCTGGCGGGCGGCGTTGAGGCTGGTGATCGGCTCCTTCACGTCGAGGGCCTTCACATCCACCCCGCGCTTTGCCAGTTTCTCGCGCAGGATGTCCAGCATCTGTTTCAGCTGGAACTCCTGTTCGGCGCGCAGCTCGATCTCTTCCCCTTTCAGCTCGAAGCTGGCGTCCACCTCCTTGAAGTCGAAGCGGGTCTGGATCACCCGGTTGGCCTGGTCCACGGCGTTGCGGACCTCCTGCAGGTCCACCTCGGAAACGATATCGAACGATGGCATGGCACTCCTCCGGCCGCTGTTCAGAGGTTCCCACGGCCAAGGCTACCACGAAAGGCGGGGTCAGGCCGCCTGTTCCTCCTCCCCCTCGAGGAGCGTACGCAGTTTCCGGCGGGCGCGGAACAGCCGGGTGCCGGTGCCGGCCACCGAGAGCCCCAGCCTGAGGGCGATCTCCTTCTGGGACCAGCCGTGGAGCACCTGGAGCAGCAGGGGCTCGCGGTCCTCGTCGGACAGCCGTTCCAGGGCGTTGCGCAGCACGAAGGCCTCGGTGGAGGTGTCGTAGCAGGTATGGCCGTCGCCCAGCACCTCCATGGGAATGTCGCTGTAGCGCGGCTGGATGCGCTCGAAGCGGCGGGCGTTCTCGCGGCGCAGGATGGTGATGAGCCACCCCTTGGCGGCCTCCGGCTTGTGCAACTTGTCCAGTGATTTCCACGCGCGCAGGAAGGTTTCCTGCACCAGGTCGTCGGCCAAGGCCGGATCCCGCACCAGCCAGAGGGCGTAGCGGTGCAGATCCTCCCGGTGCCGGCCGATGATCCGGGTGAAGCGGGCCTGGCGCTCCCGTTCCCCCGCGTCGGAAAGGGGCGAGGGGGGCTGGGGTTGCTGCAGTGGCGGGTGGTACATGGGATGCTCCCTGGGTTCGGTGGTGCCTGCCTGTTTCGTTGCAGGGGGGCGTGCCAGGTCTGCAACCCATGGAAAACATTGAAAAAACGGGAATAGCCGCCTCCTCTTTCGTGGTGCGGAGTAATGCTTCGTCACGCCACTTCAGGGTGGAGCGTAACGATTCGTTACGAGGGGGCGCCGGGCAGACGCAGGCCGTATTTCCTGATCTTGCGGTCCAGGGACGGGCGGGAGATGCCGAGGATGCGGCAGGCGTTGGCCTTGTGGCCGCCGGTGTGGTCGAGAACGCGCTGGATGTGTCTCGCCTCCACCTCTTCCAGGCTCAGGAGCGGCTCGTCGGCCTCCTGTGCGGAAGGGGGGGAGATCTCCTGCGCGCCGTGGAAACGGATCAGGTCGGCAGTGATGGCGCCGTCGCGGGCCTGCACCACCGCCTGGGTGAGGACGTTCTCCAGCTCGCGCACGTTGCCGGGCCAGTCGTGGGCCAGCAGCCGCCCCCTGGCCTCTTCGGTGAGGGGCGGCACCGGCCGCTCCATGCGCTGGGCGGCCCGCTCGAGCAGGGCCTGGATCAGCAGGGGCAGGTCCTCCGGCCGTTCGCGCAGTGCGGGCAGGTGGATGGTGATCACCTCCAGCCGGTAGGCCAGGTCCTCGCGGAAGTGCCCCTCGCGGGCCAGCTCGAAGAGGTCCCGGTGGGTGGCGGCGATGATGCGGCAGTTCACCGGCACCGACCGGATGCCGCCCACCGGCTCCACCACCTGCTCCTGCAGGGCGCGCAGCAGTTTGGCCTGCAGGGGGGAGGCCAGCTCACCGATCTCGTCGAGGAAGAAGGTGCCGTCCTGGGCTTGCTGGAAACGTTTCGGCTTGCGCGCCACGGCGCCGGTGAAGGCGCTCTTCTCGTGGCCGAAGAGTTCGCTCTCCAGCAGGGTGTCGACGATAGCGGCGCAGTTGACGGTAACGAAGGGGCCGCTGCGGCCGCTGTAGTGGTGCACCAGCCCGGCCACGATCTCCTTGCCGGTGCCCGACTCGCCGGTGATGAGCACCGGCGCATTGCTCTGGGCGGAGAGCGCGATCTGCTTGCTCACCGCCAGCATGGCGTCGCTGCGGCCGATGAGCTCGCGGGCGCGGACGGGACGGCCCTCGGGCTCGTCGGCGGTGGCGGCGCGGCCGGCCAGCGCCTTCTCCACCGTGGCCTGCAGCAGGTCGGTCTTCACCGGCTTGTGGATGAAGTCGCAGGCGCCGTCCTGGATCGCCTGGATGGCCAGTTCCAGGTCGTGGACCCCGGTCATCATGATGATGCGGGTGCCGGGAACCCGCTCGAGCAGCCGGGGGATCAGGGTGTTGCCGAGGCCGTCCGGCAGCTGCTGGTCGAGCAGGACGAGGTCGGGACGAAGGGCCTCGGCCTGCTGCAGTGCTTCGGCGCAACCGAAGGCGGCGTGGGTCTCGAAGCCCTACTCTTGGAAGTGGAGTGCCAGCATTTGGTTGAGGGAAGCGTCGTCCTCGACGATGAGCAGCCGGCGGGTGGTGCGGGCGTTCATGCCCGCAGCGCCTCCAGCGACTCGCCAGCGATCTCCCGTACGTCGGGGTTGGCGTCCCCGGAGAGCCGCTCCAGTACGGGAAGGGCGGCGGGATCCCCCGCCAGCCCCAGGTAGTGGGCCGCGTCGGCGCGGAGGTCGGCGCGGGGGGAGTCGGCCAACTCCATCAGCCTGGGCACCAGCGGACCCAGCGCGCCCTTTTCTGCCAGGGCTTCGAAGATGGCGCCCACCCCGAACTTCACGCCCAGGGACTGCTCTTCCTCCTGCATCAGCTCGAGCAGGTCGCCGAGCCGCTCCGGATGCTTCTCGAGGTAGGCCACTGCCTGCTCGAGCTGCTGCTGTTCCAACAGCTCGCGGATGTAGTCGGCGCCGGCGCCGCCCGCGGCCGCCTTCTGCGCCCAGTCGCGCAGCTCGCCCAGGGTATAATCGCCGGCCAGCTCGAAAGGGCCGATGCGGGTCCAGGGGACGGAGCGGGTGCCCGCCTCCTGCGCCGCCTCGGGATGGACGGCGACGTTCACCACCTCCAGGCGGCCGATCTCGCCCTTCTTCACCAGTTCGGAGAGGCTGCTGAGCACCGCCTGGCAGTGGGGACAGCCGGGGGCGACGAGGAGCAGGGCGTCGGCGGGGGTCCGATTCATGGAAGATTGCGGAAAGTGGTGGCCTTTTCAGAAGATTCTGACACCCGCCACGGGGTTTTCCAAGGCCCATAAACCCCGCAGATAAAGCCTCTTTATGGATGCTACCGGTAAAATTGTTTGGCCTTTTTGCCGGCAAAAAACTATTTTTACTCACCCCTTTTGCCTTGGGGCTCTTTCTGCGCGCCGACCCATGCGGCCAGCGCCCGGATCCGGAGGCAAATGACGAGATTCTGGAAGGGTTGGGGCCCCCGGGCCCGGGCCCTTCCGAATTTAAGAAAGCCGCTCCGGCGGCGACCATCCACTGCAGTGTCAACCTAGGAGAAATCGATGCCTACATTCGTACGTACCGATAAGTGCGATGGCTGCAAGGGTCAGGACAAGACCGCTTGCATGTACATCTGCCCTCACGACCTCATGAAGCTGGACATGGACGGCTCTCTCACCGGCCATGCCATGAAGTCCTTCAACCAGGAGCCGGATCAGTGCTGGGAGTGCTACTCCTGCGTGAAGATCTGCCCGCAGAACGCCATCGAGGCACGTCCCTATGCCGACATCGTGCCCCTGGGCGCTTCCGTGCAGCCCCTGCGCGGTACCGACTCCATCATGTGGACCATCAAGTTCCGCAACGGCACCATGAAGCGCTTCAAGTTCCCCATTCGTACCACCCCCGAGGGTTCCATCGATCCCTATGGCGGCAAGCCCGAGGCCGATATCTCCAAGATCAGCGAGCCCGGCTTCTTCGTCCAGGTCAACGGCTACCGCGCCGGTGATCCCAGCGAGCTGATCTGCAAGTAATCTTTTGGTTTAGAAACTTCTAGAGGTAATAGAAATGGCTGAATTCGGAAATCCCGAAATCGTCGAAGAAGAGGTCGATATCCTCATCATCGGCGGCGGCATGGCTGCCTGTGGTACCGCCTACGAGATCGGTCCCTGGATCGACGCCGCCAAGAAGGAAGGCGTAGACATCAGCGTGAAGCTGGTGGACAAGGCTGCAGTGGACCGTTCCGGCGCAGTGGCCCAGGGTCTCTCCGCCATCAACACCTACATCGGCCCCGAGCAGGATCCCGCCGACTACGCCCGCATGGTCTCCAACGACCTCATGGGCATCACCCGTGACGACCTGGCCTACGACCTGGGCCGCCACGTGGACGAGTCCGTTCACCTCTTCGAGGAGTGGGGTCTGCCCATCTGGAAGATGGACGAGAACGGCGAGCGCCACAACGGCGCCGAGGGCCTGCCCGCGCTGAAGGACGGCGGCAAGCCCGTGCGTTCCGGTAAGTGGCAGATCATGATCAACGGCGAATCCTACAAGTGGATCGTCGCCGAGGCCGCCAAGAAGGCGCTGGGCGTGGACAACATCCAGGAGCGCGTCTTCATCGTCAAGCTGGTGAACGACAAGAAGGACAAGAACCGCGTGGCCGGTGCCGTGGGCTTCTCCGTGCGCGAGCACAAGCTCTACGTCTACAAGTTCAAGGCCTGCATGCTGGCCGCCGGTGGCTGCGTGAACATCTTCCGTCCCCGCTCCGTGGGTGAGGGCCAGGGCCGTGCCTGGTACCCCGTCTGGAACGCCGGTTCCACCTACGCCATGGCTGCCGAGGCCGGCGCCGAGCTGACCATGATGGAGAACCGCTTCGTGCCCACCCGCTTCAAGGACGGCTACGGTCCTGTGGGCGCCTGGTTCCTGCTCTTCAAGTCCAAGGCCACCAACGGCCTGGGCGAGCCGTACATGGTTCGCAACAAGGAGATGCTGGACGACTATCCTCCCTACGGTCAGGCCCAGGTTCCCGCTTCCTGCCTGCGGAACCACCTGATGCTGAAGGAGATGCGCGAAGGCCGCGGTCCCATCTGGATGGACACCGTCACCGCCCTCGCCGAGCTGCGCGAGACCCTCTCTCCCCGCGAGGTGAAGCACCTCGAGGCCGAGGCCTGGGAGGACTTCCTCGACATGTGTATCGGCCAGTGCGGCATCTGGGCCGGTGAGAACATCGAGCCGGAGAAGAAGAACTCCGAGCTGATGCCCACCGAACCCTACCTGCTGGGTTCCCACTCCGGCTGCTGCGGCATCTGGGTCTCCGGTCCCGAGGACGTGGGCGCTCCCACCACCGAGGAGCATCCCGAGAAGGACAAGATCCCCAGCCACCTGCCCGAGGGCTGGAACTGGGGCTACCGTGGCATGACCACCGTGACCGGTCTGTTCACCGCCGGTGACGGCGTGGGCGCTTCCGGCCACAAGTTCTCCTCCGGTTCCCACGCAGAGGGCCGCATGTGCGCCAAGTCCATGGTGAAGTTCGTCATGGACAACAAGGACTGGGTGCCCGAGCTGGATACCTCCGTGGAAGAGCTGGTCGAGGAGATCTACCGTCCCGTGCGCAACTACCTCGAGCACAAGGACTACACCACGGCCATCGACGTCAACCCCAACTACATCACTCCCCGCATGCTGCAGTTCCGCCTGCAGAAGATCATGGACGAGTATGTGGCTGGTGTTGCGACCTACTACACCACCAACGAGCACATGCTCGAGCTGGCCGAGCAGAAGCTGGAGATGCTGAAGGAAGACTCCCTGAAGATGCGCGCCAAGGACCTCCACGAGCTCCTGCGTGCATGGGAGAACTACCACCGCATCCTCACTGCCGAGGCGCACATGAAGCACATCCAGTTCCGCGAGGAGTCCCGTTATCCGGGCTTCTACTACCGGATGGACAAGAACTTCGTGGACGAAGAGAACTGGAAGTGCTTCGTGAACTCCGTCTACGACCGCGAGACCAAGAAGTGGACCTGCTTCAAGCGGGCTCACAAGGACCTGGTCGACAAGTCCAAGCTGTTCAAGTAATCACTGCCTGACAGCTGAAGACGGAAAATCCGGGCGCCGTAAGGCGTCCGGATTTTTTACTTGGGCCGGCGCCTGCGATGGGTGCCGGGAGGAGGGGCGATCCCTTTTGGCGGGGCGTCGGCAGCATGGATGCTGCCGTCGAGCCTACATGGATGTATTCACGGCGTCCCCGCCAAAAGGGATCGCCCCTCCTCCCCAAGGTCCGATTGCCAATCCAATTTCCTGCCCGAAACGGGTCTGCAAAAGGACGGAATTTGACCGATAATTGACCAATTCCGTCCCCGCGACGATTTCCAGGAGCCCCCAGGGGGCCGAGGTTCAAGACATGAGCGATGAGAAGTTCGACATTCCCTTCAAGAGTCCCACCCTCCCCAAGGTGCTGGAACCCGAGAGCAAGCTGAAGTTCAACTGCCACCCCGGCATCTCCTGCTTCAACGCATGCTGCAAGATGTCCGACATCACCCTGGCGCCCTACGACATCCTGCGCCTGAAGAAGCGCATGGGTATGACCTCGGAGGAGTTCCTGAAGGAGTACACCTACCCCTTCCCCATGGACCAGGACAAGGTGCCGGGGCTCAAGCTCAAGACCGACGACGAGGGCGCCTGCCTCTTTCTCGACCCCGAGAAGGGCTGCACCGTCTACGAGGACCGGCCTACGGTCTGCCGTTACTACCCCCTGGCCATGCTTACCATCCGCGAGAAGGACTCCAGCCAGCCGAAGACCCAGTACTCCCTGGTGCTGGAGGAGCACTGCAAGGGCCACGAGGAGGACCGCGAGATCACGGTGGAGGAGTACCGCAAGGAGCAGGGCTGCGACGAGTTCGACTTCTACAACCAGGGCTGGTACGAGCTGATCCTGAAGAAGAAGTCGGCCGGCCCCGGCGTGGGCAAGCCCAGCGAGATGAGCCTGCAGCTCTTCTTCATGGCCTCCTACAACACCGACATGTTCCGCCGCTTCGTCCTCAGCGACAAGTTCAAGGCCAGCTACGACATTCCCGAGGAGACCTACGAGCAGATCGAGAAGGACGATGTGGCCCTGCTGCAGTTCGCCTACAAGTTCATGCGCCAGGCCCTCTTCGGCGAGAAGCTGGTGCCCGAGAAGCCGGGCGCCTGGGAGAAGCGGGTGGCCGAGCGGCGCGAGATCTGGGAGGCGCGCACCAAGGCCGAGATCGAGGCGCGCAACCGCCAGGTGGAGGAGATGATGCGCAAGGAGACCACGGGCGAGGGCGAGGCCGATACCACGCCCGACCCTGGCGACAGCGAGTGTGGCTGCAATCTCGAGGACCGTTGAACGCCGGGTTCTAGTCGGACCTACAGCAGGAACAGCGTCGCCAGCCCCAGGAAGGAGAGGAACCCCACCACGTCGGTGACTGTGGTGAGCAGCACGCCTCCGGCCAGGGCCGGGTCGATGCCCAGCCGCCTGAGCAGCAGCGGCAGCACCGCGCCCGTGACTGCGGCGGCGATGAGGTTGATGATCATGGCGGCTCCGATCACCAGGGCGATGTCGCTGCTGTGGAACCAGTAGCCTGCCACCAGCCCCACCACCACCGCCCATAGCAGGCCGTTGATGGCGGCCACCCCCAGCTCCTTGAGCACCAGGTAGAAGGCATTCCTGCCCGAGAGCTGCCCCAGAGCGATGCCGCGGATGGCCAGGGTGAGGGTCTGGGTGCCGCCCACACCGCCCATGCTGGCGACGATGGGCATGAGCACCGCCAGGGCCACGATCCGGTCCAGGGTCTCCTGGAACTGCCCGATGACCCAGGAAGCGAGAAAGGCGGTGACCAGGTTGATGCCCAGCCAGACCGCGCGCCGGCGGCTGCTCACCAGCACCGGCGCGAACATGTCCTCGTCCTCGGAGAGGCCGGCGCTGCCCATGAACTGGTGTTCCCCCTCCTCGCGGATGAGATCCACCACGTCGTCCACGGTGATCCGGCCCACCAGCCTGCCCTCGTCGTCCACCACCGGGGCCGAGATGAGGTCGTACTGTTCGAAGCGGCGGGCCACTTCCGAGGCGTCGGCGTGGGCCTTGAAGGGCTTCACGTCCAGGTTCATTACCTCCGCCACGGTCTGGTCCGGAGGATGGGTCACCAGGTCGGCCAAGCGCAGGGCGCCGAGATACCTGTCCTGGCGGTTGGTGACGAAGAGCTGGTCGGTGTTGCGGGGCACCCGGTCGCCGAGCTGGCGCAGGTAGCGCAGCACCACATCCAGGGTGACCTCGGGGCGCACCGTCACCGTGTCGGTGTTCATCAGCCCGCCGGCGGTGTCCTCCGGGTAGGAGAGCACCGTCTCCAGGCGGTGTCGGTCCTGTTCGTCGAGGGACTCCAGGATCTCCCGGGTGACGTCCACCGGCAGTTCCTGGATGAAGTCCGCCAGGTCGTCCACGTCCATGTTCTCGGTGGCGGCGACGATCTCCTCCTGCTCCATGTTCTGGACCAGCTCGTTGCGCACCCCCTCGGTGAGCTCCATGAGGGTTTCGCCGTCCTGGTCGGTGTCCAGCAGATCCCACAGGATCTGCCGCTGGGTGAGTGGCAGCGCCTCGAGCACGTGGGCGATCTCGGCGGGCGGCAGCTTGCGCAGCAGGTCGGCGGCCCCCCGCCAGGCGTCCTGTTCCAGCAACTCCTGGATGCGCAGCAGGTGCGAGATCTCGCGTTCGCTGCCGGTTTGGGTTGCGCTGGTGGTCATGGTGGGGTTTCGCCTGCAGGGGTGGTGCGTAAACCCGACCAGTTTAGCAGTTTGGCGGGGCCATTTCAGACCGGACGCGCCGGGTGGTGCCTCGTCAGCCGCTCAGGCGTGCCACCTGTTGTTCCAGCCGGTCGGGATCAAGGGTCTGCAGCAGGTGGTCGGTGTGGCGCTGCAGCTCCCGCCACTCGAGGTGGCGGATCTGCTGGCGGGCTTCCAGGAGGGAGGCGGGGTGCATGCTGAGCGTCTTCAGCCCCATGCCCAGCATCAGCGGCAGGTAGCGAGGGTCGCCCGCCATCTCTCCACAGATGGAGACGGGCTTGTGGTGCCTCGCGCAGGCATCGACCACCCCCTTGATGAGCTGCAGCACCGCCGGATGCAGGGGGTCGTAGAGATGGGCCACGCTGTCGTCGGCGCGGTCCACGGCCAGTGTGTACTGGATCAGGTCGTTGGTGCCGATGGAGAGAAAGTCGAACAGCTCGGCGAAGTGGTCGGCGGTGATGGCGGCGGCCGGCGTCTCGATCATGGCGCCCACCGGCATCTCCGGGTCGATGGGAATTCCCTCGTGCTGCAGGTTGTGGATCTCGTCGTCGATGAGGGCGCGGGCGTGGCGCGCCTCGTGGATGTTGGTCAGCATCGGCAGCATCAGCTGCACGCGGCCCACGGCCGAGGCGCGCAGGATGGCCCGGATCTGGGTGCGGAAGATGGCGCTCTCTTTCAGGCACAGCCGGATGGCGCGCAGGCCCAGGGCGGGGTTGGTGCAGCCGGCGGCCTCCGGCTGGTGTTCGCACTGCTTGTCGGCGCCGAGATCCAGCGTGCGGATGGTGACCGGCTGGTCGCCCATGCCCTGCACCACCTCCAGGTAGGCCTGGAAGTGCTCCTCCTCGTCGGGGAAGGTCTCCCGGTTCATGTAGAGGAACTCGGTCCGGTAGAGGCCGATGCCCTGGGCGCCCGACTCCCGCACCGTGCGCACGTCCTCGGGCAGCTCGATGTTGGCCTGGAGGATGATCCGGACGCCGTCCCTGGTGACCGCGGGCGCGTGTTTCAGTGCCTGCAGGGTGTGGCGGTGTGCCTGCTCGAGCTCGATGCGGTGGCGGAAGAAGTCGAGGGTCCGGTCGTCGCATCCGGCCAGCACCGCGCCGTGGGTGGCGTCGAGCACCAGGAGCTCGCCCGGTTCGAGGAGCGAGGTGGCGCCGTGGGCGCCCACCACCGCGGGGAGCCCCAGGCTGCGTGCGAGGATGGCGGTATGGGACATGGGGCTGCCGAACTCGGTCACCAGGCCGGCGGCGCCCCGGTGGTGGAGCAGGATGGTGTCCGCGGGCGTGAGGTCCTCGGAGACCACGATCTTGCCGCGGATCTCCCATGCGGTGTCGGAGTCCTCGCCCGCCAGTACCCCCATGATGCGGTTGACCACGTGGTCGAGGTCGTCGCGCCGGGTGCGCAGGTAGGGGTCTTCCATCTCCTCGAACACCCGCATCAGCTGGTTGCGGCGCAGCTGCAACGCCCACTCGGCGCTGCAGCCCTCGTCGCGGATCAGCTGCACCGGGGCTTCCGAGATCGCCTTGTCCTCCAGCATCAGGAGGTGGGTGTCGATGAACTCTAGGATGTCGGCCGGCGTG
>Ga0256914_1003993_pt1 | contig 11384 bp, 12 predicted proteins | sample HulkmetaG_FD_191571 | JGI IMG/M metagenome (GOLD analysis project Ga0256914, IMG submission 191571) | Hydrothermal chimney microbial communities from Main Endeavour vent field at the Juan de Fuca Ridge, Pacific Ocean - Hulk | ecosystem: Environmental > Aquatic > Marine > Hydrothermal vents ...
TCCGGCAGCCGTTTTTTAAAGGCTTCAAATATGGCAAGACCCTCAAGATCGGCATCGCCAAAGTGAATCAGACGAAGTGGATCTAAGCGCTCTATGAATTTGATAAGGGAGTTTATCAGGTGGAAGCCTTTGCTGTAGAGGAATATTGCGTTATTTGGTTTGGCGCTCATGAAGAATGAAAGGTTTTCTGAGACAACCACTGTTGCCCTGGTGTGTTGCAGGCTTTTGATGTCACCACCAAAGAAGGCGCACAGGTGCAGCTTTTCTGTTAGTTCTCTCATGCTGACTCCGTTTATCTGAAGACCCGTGTCGGTTCGTATGTATATAATGTTAGGTCTTTCTACCGTAGCGAACCTATTGAACAGTGCCCTGAGTTTGCTGTTTCTATCTATTATTTTTGAGCTGCCAAACAGGTAGGCTGACACGAAGCGCAGATCTTCTCCTGCGTAGGTATGTTTCATAAAATCGATAATACGGAGGGCCTTTTCGTATAGTTGCTTGTCGTTTCGGCTAATATTCAGCTCATCAAGCAACTTTTCTGCGTTCATGGCACAAAGAGAAGCGCCGTTTTTGCTCCTTTGTCCTGAGCCCTGAAAAGAATCCTGTAGTGAACCTTAAGCTCTTTTAAGTGCTTTGTCTTTGTGTAGATGTAGAAGGGTGCTGCCAGCGAGTCAAAGTAGTTTGGATCCTTTATCTCTGTAAGGCACCTGCGTGTGTAGGCTACAATGGATTGGTTGTTGATCCTATACTCGTAAAGTGGATATGGCCTGTTGAGAAGTGTGTGCCATATTCGTTTTTCCGGTCTTATTGCGTCAAATTCTGTTAAGAGAACCGCTGCTGCAATACTCAGCACGACTACCTTCATCACAAGTGTCTGATAGGGCCGCTTGAAAAAATTTGTGGCTGCAGCTGCTATAAGTCCGAACAGAGCGATCGTGCTTAATGTTGCCAGGCCGTCTGAGTAAAGGTATATAGCTATGCCGATAGCTGCAACAAGTTCAATTATGCACATGATCACAGCGCCGGTTTTTCCGTTCTTTAATTCGCTTAGATATCTACCAAACAGTATGGCGATGGGTATGAAAGCCGGGGCGATATAATGTGCAAGCTTGTTGCGTGATATAGAGAAGAACAGAACGATCCAGAGAAACCAGAGGAAGAGAAACAGGTTTTTGTTGTCCTTAAATGTGATACGTTTAATCAAATCTCCTGCATAGGGATACCACATGTAGAAACATGCAGCAATAATCGGCAAATAGTAGAAGAACGAGTGAGGATGCTGATGTGCTGCACCGGTAAAGCGTTCGATATTGTGGTAGATCAGAAACCGATTGACAAACTCATAGCCGTATATATGGTACATTGCTACGTACCATGGTGCAGATACAGCTATGAACAACAAAAAACCCAGTAGGTTGGGTAGTGAGAAAAACTCCTTCAGTCCACTTTTCCTTTCCACAACCCATAAATAAATGAAATAGGTGAAGCCAGGCGTCACTATGCCTATTGGACCCTTTGTTAAAAAAGCCAGCGCAACAAACAACCATGCCACAATATACCTGCGTCGTATGAACAGGTAAATAGCAACCAGCTCGAATAGAATCAAACTTGCATCGGGATAGACGGCGCGCGTTAGGTAGAAATAGAAGAAAAAGGTAAGAAGTGCAATAGCGCTATCGGCTGCAGCTTTCCTGTTTTTGAACAGCTCAAACGATGTTAGATACGTAAACAGAACGATCAGGCTTCCTGCTATTATCGAGGGTAGTCTGGCAGCATACTCTATTATACCCAGCGGGTCATGTCCGGTTTTCAGCAACTGGTCTACCCCAAAAAGCTTAAAGAAGACTACAAGCTCCCAGTAGTAGAGAATGGGTTTGTCGAAGCGTACGTGGCAGTTGAAGAACGGGACGATATAGTTTGAGTGCTCTATCATTCTCAGTGCAGCATCCACGTACTTGGGCTCATCTGGTGGAAAGAAGCTAACGTAGAAGCTACCTATAGAAAAGAGAACAAATGAGAATATGGTTAGCAAATATGGATTTTCGAATATCTCCCGCTTCAACTTAAGCCTTTTTAAGCCTTACCCAGAATGATCTTTTGTAGCTTTTTGAAGCTCGGTGTACCGGCAAACTCAAGCCAGTAGAAAACAAGCGTTTCTGATGGAACCACAGCTACTCCATGGGTGTTGAAGAAATCCATAGCCGTGGTATAGAAGCTCTCCTGTCGGGATGTTGTGGCATCCTTTGCTATATAAACCTCGTAGCCTGCCGCTTTTAGATCAACAGCTGAAGAGAGAACGCAGATATGGGATTCTATGCCGCAAATCACAACACCCTTTTTAGCTGAGCTTTCGATAGCCTGTTTGATCTCTTCTGTAAGCATCGCGGAAAACGACATCTTATCAAAACGCTGCGCGTTGTACTCCTTAAGCAGCGATATCAGAGGCTCAATCGTCTCCCCAAGACCCTTTGGATACTGTTCGGTATAAAGGATGGGCATGGAGAACTCGTGGGCTGCTTCTATGAGCAGGCGGATATTCTTTGTTGTTTCTTCCATGTTGAACATAACATTTGCCAGTTTCTCCTGAACATCAATCACGAGCAACAGTAGATCGTCTCTTTTAAGCATGGCATCCCTCCATTTGTGAAACCTTTTAACCGCTATGATGCGAATACTTGGAGATCTTGTTTGCCTCTTGAACCTTCTTGTTTAGCGCAGACTCCATCTCTTTTTTCTTTTCTTCTATGCGTTGCAGTATTGCATAGTTATCACTTATCATGCCTTGCATGAGTGTTTCTTCTTCAGCGTCAACAGAGTCTTTGTTCAGCACATCCTTGAGTTTCAAAAAGGTAGCGTTTCTTTCTCGGAGCAATCTGTCCAGAACGGCAAGCTCAAATTTTTCTGTATCCAGGGCGTCAAGTATCTCCTTTGCATTCTTCTGCAGCTCAAGATAAGCTTTCTTTCTGCTTTCGTCCATCACAGACCCTTTCAATTAGTAGTCCTTCACGAAGACTACCGTTTGTGGTGATCAAATATTGCGCACCAAATGCCTCAAGTATGGTTAACACTACGTATGCTCCAACTACAATAACATCTTCTCTGCCTTTTTCAAGTACTTTGTATCTGTTTAGTCGATCGTCTGCACTCATCTGACTCATCTGTCTGGCTATTCTTTCGATTCTCTCCTTTTTTAAGCAGTATCCTTCCGTTGCACTGTGGCTGTAGCGTGTAAGCCCCTGGTCAATTGCCGCCAGGGACGTAACGGTACCTGCGTTGCCGACGATTAACTCGGGATCAAAATGCGGCAGTTCCTTCTCGAGCGCTTCCCTGAACTCCAATGTGAGATTTTCTATCTCCTCTGGTAGGGGTGGATCATGCTTTACGTGACGTTCGAGTAGCTTAACGCCGCCAAGTGGCAAACTTGTTGTAAAGATTAGCTTTCTGCCCTCTGAGAATATGAATTCCGTGCTTCCTCCCCCAAGATCAAATGCAAGCCACCGTTTTGAATCAAGCTTATCTGACTGGAAGTATAGAATGCCCAGGTGTGTCAGATATGCCTCCCTTTCAGGCGAGATTATTTCGATGTGAAAACCAAAATCTGACAGGCTGTCAACAAACCAATCGCCGTTTTCCGCTTCTCTGATAGCGCTTGTTGCAGCTACAAACACATCCTTGACACCGTGAATATCTATCAGATGTTTATATTCACTGAGGACCTTGCGTGTGCGCTGAAGGGCTGCTTCTGTTATCAGTCTTCTGTGACCGAAACCCTCTCCAATTCTTGCTATCATGCTCTTTTGCACGAGAAAATCAAAGACGCAGTGACGACGCAAACGTGCAATGAGCAACCGTATGGTGTTGGTGCCCATATCGATGGTTGCGTATTTCATAGGGAGGCAAAACCGGATAATGCAAGGAAAATGCCGGCAGATAGTGCCGCAGCTATAGGAATGGTTAATAGCCAGGAGACCATAACGTCCTTTAGCACTTTGGCATTGAGCGCACCAAGGCCCCTTGCAAGTCCTACCCCGATAACGGCTCCTACGAGTGTATGTGTTGTGGAGATAGGTAATCCCAGCTTGGAACAGACAAGTACTGTGGTGGCTGCACCAAACTCAGCAGCAAAACCCCTTGAGGGTGTCATATCGGTTATTTTCCTTCCTACAACCAGTATAACCTTGTAGCCATACATTGAGAGTCCTACAACTATACCCACGGCGCCTACGCTTAAGACCCACAGTGGCATAGAAATGCTTGCTTTGTGGGTTAATGCAGAGGCATAGACAGCTCCCATCAGTGGCCCAACGGCATTTGCAACGTCATTTGCACCGTGAGAGAAAGCCATGTAAGAGGCTGTAATAACCTGCAATATTGCAAAAACCCGCTCGACCTGCGGGTATCTGCGTTTGTACGGTAATTTCGAGTCGGTTGGTATTCGTGCTACGATAAGGAAAATGAAAAAGGCAAACACAACGCCAACAAGGATGGCAAGCCCCAGAGCCTGCATAAAGGGCAGGTTCAGATGCAGGTTTTTCAGTCCTTTGTAAAGCATGGAAAAGACAAGCACAATTGCAACAAGGAAGGCAAGGAACGGTGCATACCTTTTTGCCGCAACTACGGGTTTCTCGTTTGCCAATATCAGACGCGCAATGAGCATAAATATAACAAACGAGATAATACCACCGCTTATGGGCGATACCACCCAGCTTGCCACTATGGTTACCAGCTTGCCCCACTTGATTGAGGAGAAGCCGTGACTAACGATGCCAAAGCCTATAACGCCACCAACGATTGAATGCGTTGTTGAGACAGGCATACCTAACTTTGTGGCGAGATTCACCCACAGGGCAGCAGACAGCAGCGTTGCGAGCATGCCGTATGCAAACGTAGCCGCGTGGCTTGCATAATCATGCGGGTTAACAATGCCTTTGGCTATTGTCAGACTCACATGGTTGCCAACAAGCATTGCGCCAAGAAATTCAAATATGGCAGCAACGATGATGGCTTCTTTAAAGGAGAGACTCCTTGCTCCGACACTTGTACCCATGGCATTGGCAACATCGTTTGCACCGATGTTCCAAGCCATGTAGAAGCCGAAGATGGCGGCAAGTATAAGTATAACGGTTGGTTCCATGGCTACTGCGAAATTATCAGCCTGATCCTGTTGGCCATTTTTTCGGCGGCGTTAGCTATACCGCCTGTTGTCTCAATGATTTTAAGCCAGAGCACAAGGGATGCACAATCCATTTCTTCTGTAGAATTGAGTATCTGCTTTGTGATTTTGTACTGAAAACGATCTGTCTGATGCTCTGACTGGTTTATCTTATCAAGGAGCTCTGATATAAGTCTTGCCTCAGGTCCTGTGAAACTTGCAGCCTTAAGGGTTTCAAGCTCCTCTATTACATCCTTGGATAGCTTGACAACCTCTATAACGCTCTCGGCAAACTCCATCATCTCCTTTTTGATACTCTCCGGTACCTTAATATCCTTGAAGCTCATCAAAACGCCAAGGTCTTCCGTTTTGTCTGCTATTGCATCCATGGCAGCTATGATTTGCAACAGATCGCCTCTTGCTACAGGCATGAATATGCTGTTTGGAAGGCTCTGTCTGATCTGATTCTTTATCATATCGGTCTGATACTCATGGTCTGAGATTTCTTTGGAGAGTCTATCCACATTTTCTCTATCGTGGTTCAAAAAGGCTTCATAGAGAGCCGGAACGCGTTCTGTACACTCCATTACCTCGCGCATCATCTCATTAAGAGCCGCAAATGGCGATTTCCTGAACAAATCAAAAATGCTCATAGAGCCCTCCGGTTAATCGTTAAGCAGCTTCACCCTCTCTACGATGTTCCTTGCAGCATCGATAAAGGCCTTGGCAACGGGTGAATCGGGATTAGCGATAACTGTGGGTTTGCCGGTATCGCCGCCTTCCCTTACCCCAAGATCTATAGGGATCTCGCCCAAAAACGGTAGGGAATTCTCAGCGGCGAATTTTTTACCACCACCATGTGCAAAAATGTCTGTACGCGCTCCACAGTGTGGACAGACAAAGTAACTCATGTTTTCAATTACACCCACGACAGGTATATTGAGCTTTTTGAAGAAATCGTTGGCTTTCATTGCGTCGCTCATAGCTACCTTTTGTGGGGTTATCACGATAATGCCGCCGGATACCTTGGTTTCCTGCGCAAGGCTTATCTGGGCATCACCGGTGCCGGGTGGGAGGTCCACAATGAGGAAATCCAGATCTCCCCAGGTTACATCCTGCATAAATTGCTTTATAGCCGAGTGTATTAATGGTCCACGCCAGATTACGGCGGCATCCTTTGGAATCATGTTACCTATGGAAAGCACCTTTACGCCATATTTCTCGATAGGCAGTATTTTATCTTTGTGTTTTGTGTCCACCGTGATAGGTACACCTTCGATACCCATCATGGTTGGCACGTTTGGACCATAAATGTCTGCATCGAGCAGACCTACCCTGAAACCCAGCTTTGCAAGGGCTACAGCCGTGTTGACACTTACGGTTGTTTTACCTACGCCACCTTTGCCACTGGTTGTGGCAATGATGTACTTTATGTTGGCAACCTTTTCGTCTTCTGCCTCAGATGCCTTTTGGGGCGTCCTTTCAATTATAAGCTCAACATCTTCAACGCCCTCGACTTCCTTTGCCGCCTGCGGTATGCTTTTTTTGAGAATATTGATCACATTCTGGTTTTCTTCGGATGTTTTTATCTTTATTACCGCCTTTTTCCCTTCCATTTGCACGTCTTCGATTATCCCCTCACTCACAACACTGTGAGTTTTACCGGGGTAGAAGACCTGCTTTAAGGCTTCGAGTATCTTTTCCTTCATTTAATAGCCTCCATCCTTTTTATGTGCCTATTGTCCAGCTTGCAAGGTACTCTTTCTGCTCCTCTGTGAGCTGGTCGTGTTCTACTCCAAGGGTTTGTAGTTTCAGTGCAGCAATCATGTTGTCTATCTCTTCCGGAACCCTGTATACCTTTCTTTGCAGCTTGCCATGATTCTTGATCAGGTACTCACAGGACAGAGCCTGATTGGCAAAAGACATATCCATAACGCTCGATGGATGTCCCTCAGCTGCCGAAAGGTTAACCAGCCTGCCTTCGGCGAGCAGATAGATCTTGTTGCCATTCGGGAGGCGATACTCCTTCACAAAATCGCGTATCTCTCTGCTTGAAACTGCCATTGCTCTGAGCGCTTTCACATCTATCTCCACGTCGAAGTGGCCTGCATTCGCCACGATTGCTCCATCCTTCATGAGCTCAAAGTGTTCCTTTCTAATCACATGTATATCCCCGGTGACCGTACAGAAAAAGTCACCGACCTTAGCTGCTTCTACCATGGGCATAACCCTGAAGCCATCCATAACAGCTTCGAGGGCCTTGAGCGGATCCACTTCTGTAACTATCACATTTGCTCCCATGCCCCTTGCGCGTTCTGCTAATCCTTTACCGCAGAAACCGTATCCGGCAACCACAAAAACGCTACCGGCGATCAATCTGTTTGTTGCTCTTATGATGCCATCAAGCGTGGATTGACCCGTTCCATAGCGGTTGTCAAACATGTGCTTGGTGTTTGCATCGTTTACGGCAATTACCGGAAATGCCAGCACACCGTTTTTTTCCATGCTTTTCAGGCGTATTACACCTGTTGTGGTCTCCTCTGTTGAGCCTATAATATTCTCAGCCAGCTCCTTCCTTCGCGAGTGAAGCAGGGAAACCAGATCCGCGCCATCATCCATTGTCACCTGTGGAGCCCTATCTAAAACGGCGTTTAAATGCTTGTAGTAGGTATCCCTATCCTCACCTTTAATCGCAAAAACCGGTATGCCGTAATGCTTAACCAGCGCTGCTGCCACGTCATCCTGCGTGGAGAGTGGATTGGATGCGCACAGGTATACATCAGCGCCACCCTTTTTGAGAGTAATCATGAGATTTGCTGTTTCTGTTGTTACATGTAGACATGCCCCTATGCGCTTCCCAGCAAGAGGGTGCTCCTTTTCAAATCGTTCCTGTATAGACTCCAGGACCTTCATTGTTTGAAAGGCCCATTCTATTCTGTCCTTACCCTTGTCGGCCAGTGATATATCCTTCACATCGTAATCCATATTAGATCCCCGCCTGTTTCTTTAGTATCTCTGCTTTGTCGGTCTTTTCCCATGTAAACTCCGGCTCGTTTCTTCCGAAGTGCCCGTATGCCGCTGTTTTTTTGTAGATGGGCCTTAGTAGGTCCAGCGTTTCTATCATGCCCTTGGGTGTCAGGTCGAAGTTCTCTACAATCAATCTTTTCAGATCCTCCTTGGGGAGTTTACCCGTTCCATAGGTGTGAAGCATGATGCTTACAGGTTCCTGGACGCCTATTGCATAGGCAAGCTGCACCTCGCAACGTTTAGCCAGCCCTGCAGCAACGATGTTTTTCGCTATGTACCTCGCCATATAGGCACCCGAGCGATCCACCTTGGTCGGATCCTTGCCGGAGAAAGCACCACCACCGTGCGCCGCAACGCCTCCGTATGTATCAACAATAATTTTTCTGCCCGTTAGTCCTGTATCCGCGTGCGGCCCACCGAGCACAAACCTGCCCGTTGGATTGATATAAAAACTGATATTTTCATCCCAGAGCTCCTGTGGGATAACGTAGCGAATCACGTACTGAACAATATCCTTGCGTAGCTGCTCAAGCTCTATATTTGGATCGTGCTGGGCAGAAACAACGACAGCAGTAACCTTGTCCGGTTCAAAACCGTGATAACGTATTGTGACCTGTGTTTTTCCATCGGGCCTCAGATAGGGCAGGAGGCCCTGCTTTCTAACGTCGGCAAGCCTTTTGGCAAGCTTATGGGCAAGTACAATTGTTAACGGCATATACTCATCTGTGTCATCGGAAGCATAACCAAACATCATACCCTGGTCACCGGCTCCCAGCTCCTTGCCCCTGTTTACGCCCATTGCAATATCCGGCGACTGTCTGTCTATGGATGTAAGCACGGCACAGGATTTGTAATCGAGTCCGTAGCTTGCGTTTGTATATCCGATTTCCTTGATTGTTTCCCTGACAATGTCTGGAATGTCGGCGTACGTATGCGTTGTTATCTCACCGGCAACGAATACCACGCCGGTTGTTAACAGTGTTTCACACGCTACCCTGCATTCCTTGTCATCAGCAATTATGGCGTCGAGAATTGCATCGGAGATCTGATCTGCCACCTTGTCGGGGTGACCTTCTGTAACGGATTCGGATGTAAAAAGGAAAGTCTCGTTTGAGGCCATGGAAGGATTCCTCCTTAATGCTACTGGTGCCGAAGGGGGGACTCGAACCCCCACGGGCTTAGAGCCCACTAGACCCTGAATCTAGCGCGTCTACCAATTCCGCCACTTCGGCTTGTAAACATCAGCGATTATATACATAAAACCCGCCTTGTCAATCTCTGGATGCGCTTTTTTGAGCTTCTTGATCGGTTGCAGGCGAGCATTGATAACGCCGTTTTTTACACCTAAAGCTTGACAAAACAGGTGCAATTTTGTAGAAGCATAGGGCTTGAATAAGTGCAAGGAGAGGAGTGTCATGTTTGCTGTAATAGAAACTGGCGGTAAACAGTACATAGTTAAAGAAGGCGACGTGATCAGGGTTGAGAAGCTGCCGGAAAGCGAAGGCGAAGTAGTTTTCGATAAGGTGCTCATGGCTGGCGACAAGATAGGCACACCTTATGTGGAAGGTGCAACGGTTAAAGGCGAGCTGATCAGGACTGCAAAGGCAAAAAAGATCATCGTCTTCAAGTTTAAAAGGAGAAAGGGCTACAAGAGGAAGAAGGGCCACAGACAGTGGTTCAGCGAGGTCAGGATTAAAAAGATAGAAGCCTGAACACAAAAAGAAGATTCAGGAGGCGTGAATGGCTCATAAAAAAGGATTGGGAAGCACCAAAAACGGAAGAGATAGCATAGGTAAACGGCTCGGTGTCAAAAGGGGCGATGGCCAGTTTGTCAAAGCCGGCGAAATTCTTGTGCGACAGAGAGGCACCAAGTGGCACCCGGGAAAGAACACCGGTAAAGGCAAGGACGATACGCTGTTTGCCCTCGTTGCTGGCAGGGTGAAGTTCGAGAATAAGTTTGGCAAAAAGGTTGTCAGCGTCTATCCGTAGATGTTTATCGATCATGCCAGAATATCGGTTAAGGCGGGTGACGGTGGATCAGGTATAGTTAGCTTCAGGCGGGAAAAGTACGTGCCTAAGGGCGGTCCCGACGGTGGTGATGGCGGTAAGGGTGGTGATGTTATCCTTGAAGCTACCACCGACGAGAACACCCTTAGGCTTTTTCGTTTTAAGCGTCATTTTAGCGCCGAAAATGGAGCAAGCGGATCTTCCAACAACAAAACAGGTAAAAGTGGCAGGGACCTGATAATTAAGGTGCCTGTTGGCACCATTGTGAAGGATGCAGAGGGCAATGTTATAGCCGATTTGAGTAAAAATGGCCAGCGTGTGGTTGTAGCAAAGGGCGGCAAAGGGGGTAAGGGTAATGCTGCTTTTGCTACAGCCACAAACAGGGCTCCTCGAATAGCCACAAAAGGCAAGAAGGGCCAGGCGAAAGAGCTGATACTGGAATTAAAACTGATAGCCGATGTTGGTCTTGTTGGTTTTCCCAATGCAGGCAAATCATCTCTTATAAGGGCGATCTCCAATGCTACGCCGGAGGTTGCCGACTATCCCTTCACCACCCTGACACCGCACCTGGGTTATGTAGCCTACGGTGACAAGGATTTTATCGTCGCTGATATTCCTGGAATCATTGAAGGTGCGAGCAAGGGTAAGGGTCTGGGCTTGAGATTCTTAAGGCACATAGAGAGAACACGTATTCTGCTTTTCGTGCTTGATATAACACAAAGTCCTAAGGAACAGTTCGAACAGCTGCTAAAGGAGTTAAAGGAATACGATCGCTCGCTCCTTGAAAGAAAGAGGGCTGTTGTGCTCAACAAGATTGACCTTGTTGAGGAGCCTGAACAGTTTAGTAAGCTTTTCGAAAACGAAACGGTTTTCCTGGTGAGCGCCCTCAAAAAACGTGGTCTTGAGAAGTTGTTGGGATGGATCAGTTCTCTGTTATAGAGCGGCTTGAAAAAGCCCGGCGTATTGTAATCAAAATTGGTAGCGCTGTTATAGTGAACAGGTCGAGGGATATAGACACAGGACTGCTTGAGTCTATCACGAATGACATCGCCTATCTGATAGGTGACCTGAACAAAGAGATTGTCGTTGTTTCAAGTGGTGCCGTTGCAAGTGGTATGGCTGCTATGGGTTTAAGAAAAAAGCCGGACAACATTATCCACCAGCAGGCGCTTGCAGCCATTGGCCAACCAGAACTTAT
>Ga0256914_1003994_pt1 | contig 11381 bp, 6 predicted proteins | sample HulkmetaG_FD_191571 | JGI IMG/M metagenome (GOLD analysis project Ga0256914, IMG submission 191571) | Hydrothermal chimney microbial communities from Main Endeavour vent field at the Juan de Fuca Ridge, Pacific Ocean - Hulk | ecosystem: Environmental > Aquatic > Marine > Hydrothermal vents ...
CCACTTCGTGCTTGGCAACGATTTTTCGAAATGGCATCGGCCACGGGAGGTTCTGCCCATCCTGTCCGGTGAGCAAGAGATCACCGACCCTGCTTTTGCCTGGGAGCTCTTGCGCTCGCCTCTACCGTTGGTGGAATCTACCGACGAGCCGCGTGCGCGGCGCCTATACAGTGCAATTCGTCAGGATCTGGCGCTCACCAATAACCAATGGCAAACCAGTCAGCCGTTCACGGAACTCACCGAGGAGACTCGGGAGATTTTGGAAGACGAACTCTACCGGGAGATTGCCGGGGCTACTTTCTTTCAGCGCGAGAATCCGCTGGTGCGTCACATCGTGCTACGCAAGCGAACGGCCCTGGAAGATGCGGGGCTATTGACACGAATTGGTGTGGATGTGCACCCGGACCGAAATCTGACCCGTGACCCCCAACGCTTTGATGCGTTATTCGAAGGCAAGGCACTGCGCACGAGCGATGATTTTCGTGAGGCATATCGGGAAGCTCGCAATTTTGGCAAGCTACTTTCCAAGCGCGGCAAGGGCGGCGGCTTCATGAAGAACCTGATGGAGCAACGGATCTGCTCCAGTATTGCTGCAGGCCTCAACACTGCCAAGATGCTTCTCGAAGGGCGTACCGTCGAAGAGGAAACTGAAGATCAAGAGATCGAGTTATCGGTGGAAAGCTTTGAAGAGCGTAATGTCCTGGAACGTCTTATTGAGCGCTTGGAAAGGATTAGTGAGGATCCAAAACTTCAGGGGGTTGTTCATTACCTAGAACAGGAAAAATGGCTGGAGCACGGTGTCATCATTTTTAGTCAATATTACGACACCGCCAGATGGGTCGCCGATGCCCTGGCAACCAGATATCCAGATGAGGCAATCGGTCTTTATGCAGGCGCGTCACGAAGTCGACTTTACCAGAAGGCCGATAGTGTCAATATCGAGCGTGAAACACTGAAAAGGATGGTGGCCGAGCATGAGATCCGCATCATGGTTGCCACCGATGCCGCATGTGAAGGGTTGAACCTACAAACCCTAGGGACGCTTATCAATGTTGATCTGCCCTGGAACCCCACGCGACTCGAGCAGCGTATCGGCCGAATCAAGCGGTTTGGGCAGGCTCGAGAAAAGGTCGACATGCTCAACCTTGTCAACGAACAGACAGTAGACGAAAAGGTCTACGATCGCTTATCTGAGCGGATGCGAGACCGCTACAACCTGTTCGGATCCCTGCCGGATACGATAAAGGATGAATGGATAGAGGATATCGAAACGCTCGGCGAGAAAATGGACGAATATATCAATGCTCAAAAGGAAGCCACAGGATTCGATTTGCGGTATACGAGTACGATGGAGCCATCGAAAAAGGACTGGCGGGACTGCTCCAATGTTCTGTCGCGAAGGGATTTTATGCAGTTAATGATAGCGAGTTGGGGCTGATAGTGCCTGATAGAAGGCAGAATAGACCGGAGGCTGATTCGCCTCGCGTAGGAGGCCACAGGATGTAGTAAAATGCCAAGACCCGTGACGTTATATCCGCACTGGCTCCTCGACGTTTTGAGTGGAATTGCCCCTGAAGCTGTGCCAGTGTAACCGGAAAAACCGGCATGGGAGAACCACGATGGATGGCATCGCCCTGGAAACTGGTCGATCAGAGGCTGGACACGGACAAGACGCCCCATGAGCTGCATCTGGAAGTGAAGGCCGAACGTGGCTCAAGATACCCCTGCCCAGAGTGCGGCCAGCCCTGTGCGGCGCACGACTTCCAGGAGAAACGCTGGCGGCACCTGAACTTCTTCCAGCATCACTGCTACATCCACGCCTCGGTCCCACGTGTGAAGTGCCCCGAGCATGGCGTGAAGCTCGTGGAGGTACCCTGGGCGCGCAAGGGCAGTGCGTTCACGCTGCTGTTCGAGCAGGCCGCCCTGACGCTGGCGCGGGAGATGCCGGTCAATGCGGCCGCACGCATCATCGAGATCACTGACAAACGGCTGTGGCGTATCGTGGAGCATTATGTGGACAAGGCGATCGCGCAGTTCGACCTGTCTGACGTCCGGGCCATCGGACTGGACGAGACGGCCAGCAAGCGGGGACACAACTACGTGACCGTCTTCATCGACATGCAGAAGCGCCAGGAACCGGTCCTGTTCGTCACCCCGGGCAAGGGCAAGGCAACCCTCGGGCAGTTTTCTGCTTTTCTGAAGGCCCGCCGGGGTGATCCGGCACAGATCCGGGAAGCCGTGTGCGACATGTCACTGGCCTTTCTCGGCGGCCTGGCGGAAACGCTGCCCACTGTGGACTGGTTTCATATCGTGCAGACCTTCACCCGGGCGGTGGATGAGGTTCGGAAACAGGAAGCGCGGGTCATGCCATTGCCCAGGCACCTGCGCTGGAGCGTGCTCAAGCGGGGAGAGCCGGACCGTCTGACCACGAATCAGCTCAAGGCGTTGGCGGAACTGCTGGAACAGGGTCTGGATACGGCGACTGCCTGGCGGATAAAGGAAGGAACGGTTGCGCTGGATTCGGTTGGCGAAGACACTCCGAACCGCCCAATGGCGTATTCCCCGGTTCATCGGTTATGCACGGGAACTGGTCGGCGACAGCCCCTTGCTGGAACCGATTCGCAAGGCATTGGCGACGCTGGAAAAGCATGCAAAACGTGTGGTGCGCCGATGGACGTCGACCTACACCAACGCCCGCATGGAAGGGCTGAACAGCCTGTTCCAGGCGGCTCGGGCAAGAGCCAGGGGATATCGGAACAACCGGACCCTCATGACCATGATCTACATGATCGCCAGCCCGGCAGGTTCTATCCTCAAATCCACATGAAACGTCGAAGAGCCTTATAAATGTGCTGTTGTGGCTGACTTCCGGACTTCGCTTCGTGCTCGCCCTTTCGGAAACAGAGTGGAATGGCACGATCAGAGAGAAATCTCGGACTGGAGCGGGCGGAAGGACAGCTCGCGGAGTCCGCAGCTATCCGCAGGAACCCCCTGAGAATACAAAGCCTTCCCTAACGAAAAAGGCCAACCCGGGTGGGTTGGCCTTGTGGCATTGGTGGAGGCGGCGGGAATCGAACCCGCGTCCGCGGATCCTCCACCCAAGGGTCTACATGCTTATTCCGTCTATTGTCGTTTGACCGCTTGCCGCCCGACGGACAGGGCGGGGTTGCGGCGAGTCCGGTCAGGATTTAACGGCTTGGCCCCGGACGAGCCTTGCCGCGATCCCGTGTAGGATGACGCCTCGAATCCGGTCCGCACGGGCACGGTCCGGTGAGACGGCACTCTACTGGTGTTTAGGCAGCGAGTGCGTAGTTGTCGTCGTTGGCAACTATCTTTTTGCAGAGGGATTAACGAGGATCTCTGCATCCTCGGCATGCACCTTGGGCTTTGCAATCCACGTCGAAATCCAGGTCGCCCCCAGTGTACCGAGTAGACAAGTTTAGGGCGGGAAAGGTTCCCGCTCAACTCATATGGGGATGGACAGCGGAAAACCAACTATTTGGATGCGTTTTGTCACTGCGCCCTCGGCGGGGCGGCCCTAGAATCCCGACCGTTCTTTGTTGGAAACTCGGGGCCATGGAGATCACGGAAAAGGAGCGAAAAGCGGCGCGATGGGCACACGACCTGTTTGTGCTCAACATCTTTTTCTTTCATTTGCTGCTCACGCCGGCCGTGTTGGTGCTCGACATCGGCCGGATGGGCATGTTGATTCCGCTGATGTTTTCGGGCGTGGTGATCGCTTACATCTGGCGGCGGAGTCGACGGGAGCCACGGCCCTTTGTGGCAGCCCATTGGCGGTTGGCTTTCCAGCGCTGCAAACTGCTCATGTGGGGCTATGCCGGTTCCATCGCGATCTTTCTACTGGGCGAGTTGTTCACTTTGGGCATGAAAGACGCCCACATGGCCAACATCATGGTTACCGTGGTGACCCGCATCGCGGTGATGCCCACCCTCGTCATGGCCATGGTGACGGTGGTGTTGGAGGCTTCGGCCGGTGGTTTGGCTTCGCGTGGGGCTTTGCCGGAGCGGGGTCAACCAACGGACGCGTGACGGCGCGATTTGGTGTTCGAACGTGACGGCGGCCGCTTTGCCGAATCAGTTTGTCGAGCCGGGGAGTGGTGGAAGCGGACAATCGAGCAGGGCGGAGAAAGCGCGCAGCAGCTCCATTTCGAGAGGAGTGATGCGTCCATCGGAGGCAACGCAGGCGGCACAGGCTTTGAGCAGTCGTGGCTTGAGTAGCGGCTTGAGGCGTGTCAGGCGGTCCAGCGCCTGCTCCAGCCGCTCGGGCGTGAGGTCCGATTCCGGCGGCATCCGAAGCCCTTCCATGGCCAGTATTCCGGCTCCCGCTTGAAAGGCGTGCAGCGCCTGCATGCGGCTGTCGTGGGTGTGAAAGGCCAAGTAACCCATCATCACTTCGATCTCGTGCTTGAGAGGGGCGATCCGTCCGATCGTGCCCAGGGGCGGCTTTTTGCCTTCGAAAGCCATTTCCAGGTGATGGAGGACGATTTTCTGCAATGCCCATTCGAAGGGAGTGATTCGCCCGTCCATCGCCACCAGGGTTTCCAGGTTCTCGCGGAACCTTCCATATTGTTCCGGTGAGAGTTGCCGCAGGGCGGGGAGGGCCAGGTCCACCAGCGTCAGGCGCAGAGCGGGAGCCAATCGCGCCACCAGCGTTCGAGCCTGATCCACCGCCTCGGGCACGCCGGCGTCGGCGTGGCGGCGCAGGTGGTCGAGCTGCCTTTGGAGGACCGTTTCATCCGATTCCAGCACCAGGGCATAGATCAGCGCCCGTGCGCCGTGAGGTTCGTGGGCCAGCCGTTCCAGCAGGGGGGGCAAGGACTCCAGCCGGCGCTCGGCTTCGTCCAGGCGTGGGCCGGGGGCGGCACCCCGTTCGAGGTTGTCCAGCACCGAGGTGAGCACCACGGCGCCAGTAGCCACGGCTTGGGGTGCGGCGCGGCGGTGTGTGTTTTCTTCCCTCTCGATCTCGGACGGCGTGTACCTGTGGGGCACCACGAACTCGCCGTCCCAGGCGGGGTCTATCCGCCGGATCCTGGCCTCCAAGGGAGGATGGGTGGCGAACAAGTGGTTGAGCCCGAACAGGTAGTGGATGCCCTCGCTGAAATAGGCGTGGCTCAGCTCCTCGGCATCGGGATGGTGGATGAGTGAGCCTTCGGCGTCACCGCCGATCTTTTTGAGCGCGCCGGCGATGCCCTGGGGTTCCCGGGTGAACTGCACCGATGCCGCGTCGGCCAGGAATTCACGTTGGCGGCTCACGGCGGCCTTGATGAGGTTGCCGAAGAAGACGCCTGCGTAGCCCAGAATCAACAAGCCCAGCCCCAGCACCACCAGGGGTACGCCTCCATTGCCGTCGCGACTGCGGCTGGACGAAGCGAGTGCGCCCCAGCGCAGTAACAGCCGTCCCACAAGAGCCACCATGAGAATGCCGAACAAAATGCCGATGAGGCGGATGTTGAGCCGCATGTCGCCGTTGACGATGTGGCTGAACTCGTGCCCGATCACCCCTTGCAGCTCGGCCCGATTGAGCTTCTCCAGTGTGCCCCGGGTGACCGCGATCACGGCGTCGCCGGTCCCGTAACCGGCGGCGAAGGCATTGATGGCCTCTTCGCGGTCCATCACATAGACCAGGGGCACCGGTGTGCCCGCCGCGATGGCCATCTCCTCCACCACATTGAGCAGGCGCCGTTCCAAGGCGTCACGCGGGTTGCCTGAGACCAGCCGCGCGCCCATCATCTCGGCCACCGCCCGGCCGCCAGCGCGCAGCGAGAGGGTGCGGATGAGGCTGCCGGCCAATACCACCATCGTCACGCCGAGGCCGATCCAGAAAAACCGTTCCCAGTCGAAATGGTCCCAGAAGGTGGTGGGCGTGTGCCCTTGCACGTAGTAGTCGGTGGAGTACTCGGCAAAGAGCATGATGAAGAGGTTGGTGAGCACCACCAGCGACAGGATGGCCAACACGAAGAGCACGATGAGCCATCGTGTCTTGCGGCGCGCTTCGTCCTGGGCGGCAAAGAAGTCCATGAGGCCGAGTGGCGGGCGTCAGAACGAAACCTTGGGCGCCTCCTGGATCTGGGCGCTGTCTTCGAACTCCAGCAGCTTGGCGTCGGTGGGATGGCCGAACATGGCGGCGAACACCACCGGGGGGAAGGATTGGCGGTAGCTGTTGTAGGCCGTCACCGCGTCGTTGAATGCCTGGCGGGCGAAAGCCACTTTGTTTTCCGTGCTCACTAGCTCTTCGTGGAGCTGCATCATGTTCTGGTTGGCCTTCAGATCGGGGTAGGCCTCCATCACCATGTTGAACCGTCCCAGGGCGCCGGCCAGTTCGCGTTCGGCGCCGGCCAGTGCACTCATGGCTTCCGCGCTGCCGGGAGCGGCGGCGGCCTTGGCCAAGGCGTTGGCCGCGGCATTCCGGGCGGCGATGACCGATTCGAGCGTCTCGCGCTCGTGCTTCATATAGGCCTTGGCCGTCTCGACCAGGTTGGGAATGAGGTCGTAACGGCGTTTGAGCTGCACTTCGATCTGGGCGAAGGCGTTCTCATACCGGTTTTTCAAGGTGACCAGCTTGTTATATATGGCGATGACATAAAGCACCACGGCGGCGACGATGGCCAAGGTGATGAGGGTTGCCGTCATGTGTCGAATCCTCCTCGTTGGGCTGACGGCGAAAATCCTAACATGCTATGTTTTTCGCTGGCGTGGGCCACTTGGCGGAATGGACGTGTCGACACGAAAGAAGCGGATCGTCATCGATTATTACACCGACATCCTGTGTGTCTGGGCCTATTTCGGCCAGGTGAAGGTGGACGAGTTGAAGCGGGAGTTCGGGGATCGCATCGAGCTGCGCTACCGCTTCATCCCCCTTTTCGGCTGCTGTGAACAGCGCATCGGCCAGGGCTGGGAGGAGGGCGGCTACGAGGGATACTCCCGTTTCGTCCTTGAACTGGCGAACGACTTTCCCCATGTGGAAGTCCACCCCGAGATCTGGCGGCGCAATGCGCCGGCCTCCTCGCTGCCGGCCCATCTGACGCTGAAGGCGGTGGAGCTGTTGGAGCAGAGCGGCACGCTGCCCCCGCTGGAGCCGGAGGCGCCCTCCCGCTTCGAACGTCTGATGTGGAACCTGCGGCTGGCCTTCTTCCGCGACCTGGAGAACATCGGGGACCGGGCGGTGCTCCACCGCCACCTCCGGGCGCTGGAGATCCCGGTGGAGGCGGTGGAACGGGAGATCGCCAGCGGGCGCGCCTACGCCGCCATGGCGGAAGAGATGGAGGAGCAACGGGCGCGCGGCATCGAGGGCAGCCCCACCTTCCTGATGAACGAAGGCCGCCAGCGGCTGTACGGGAATGTAGGCTACCGCGCCATCGCCGCCAACGTGCAGGAGCTGCTGGAGCGGAAGCTGGATATTCCATCCTGGTGCTAAACGTCCGGCGGTTCACTCCTCGTCGGCGTACATCCGCACGATCTTCCGGATGGCACGTTTGTCCGTGGCGGTGAGCCGGCTGCGTCCGGCATAGGTGAGGTAGAAACGGAGCCGCTGGGTACGGCGGAGCCTTTTCCTTCCCACTTTGTCCAAGCAGGCGAGGTCCTTCAGTTTGCGAAAGCCCAGAAAGGGAAACGGCCAGCGGCGGCCGGTGGGGCAGTCGATGAGATAGACTGCGGGCGAGTCGGAGTCCGGCTCCACCAGCACGTTTCGCCATTTGAGATCGTTGTGGCAGAAGCGGGCCTGGTGCATGCGGCGGGTGATCAGGGCGAGCCGGTCACTCACCTGGCGCAGCCAATCCCCGTCGCCGAGCCGTGGATGATCCCGCCGGGCCATCCTGGCCAAATCGAGGCAGCCTGGCAGGGCCTCGGTGACCAACACTCCCCGCTGGAACAGGCCGAAACGGCGCTCCAGGCCGAAGGCCACCAGCGGGGCCGTGGGAATCCCCATTCTGTGAAACCATTGGAGGTTGTGCCATTCCCGCACCGCTCGGTTGTGTCCCGGCAGGCGCTGGTGGAAGCGTCGAGGTGTAGTGTAGCGTTTCAGGTAGTAGGACTGGTCGCCGCACCGGAAACGGATCACCTGGTCGTTCACCCGCTCCCCCTGCAGCCGCCACGCGGCTTCGAGGTCGGGAAGGAGCCGGGCCACGGCCGTGTGGCGGTGGGAAGGAGTGACCGTCCAGTGTCGACGCGGCATATGTGACAAAGAGATGAATGATAGAGGCAAAAGCGCTCCCGGGGGAGCGGATCATAGCATGACGTCCCGCAGCGCAGCCGCCGCCGCTCGGCCGTTTTCCTCCAGGAGGTTGGATTCCTGGTTCGCCCGGCTGGATCATTGCATGTTGGCCGACCGCCATCCCCTGCGCCGGCGGCTGCGGGGCATCGCCCGCCGGGCGCGGGAAGGCCACGCGCCCGAAGAGGCGCTGGCGGCGGTGGAGGCGGCCATCGAGCGTTCCGTGGCCCTGGCCGAACGGCGGGCGGCGAGCCTGCCGACGCCGGAGTTTCCGCCCGAGCTGCCCATCACCCAGAAGCTGGATGAGATCCGCGAGCTCATCGAGCACCACCAGGTGGTGATCCTCTGTGGCGAGACCGGTTCGGGCAAGTCCACCCAGCTGCCCAAGATCTGTCTCGACCTGGGGCGCGGAATCTACGGCCGCATCGCCCACACCCAGCCGCGCCGCATCGCCGCACGCAGCCTGGCCAGCCGCATCTCCGCCGAGCTCGGCACCGAGCCGGGCACCGCCGTGGGCTACAAGGTGCGCTTCCACGACCGGGTCTCTGAAATCACCCACGTCAAGCTCCTCACCGACGGCATGCTGCTGGCCGAGATCCAGGGCGACCGCTGGCTCAGCGAATACGACACCATCATCCTCGACGAGGCCCACGAACGCAGCCTCAACATCGACTTCCTTCTCGGTTACCTGAAACGGCTGCTGCCGAAACGGCCCGAGCTCAAGCTCATCGTCACCTCGGCCACCATCGACCCGGAGAAGTTCTCCCGCCACTTCGACGGCGCGCCGGTGATCGAGGTCTCGGGCCGCACCTACCCGGTGGAGGTGCGCTACCGGCCGCCGGAAGAGGCGGGCGGCGAGCGCGACGACGCCATGCAGCAGGCCATCCTCGACGCCGTGGACGAGCTCTCGCGCGAGGGCAGGGGGGACATCCTGGTCTTCCTCTCCGGCGAGCGGGAGATCCGCGAGACCGCCGAGACCCTGCGCAAGCGCGGCCTGCGTTCCACCGAGGTGCTGCCCCTCTACGCGCGGCTGAGCCCGCAGGAGCAGGCGAAGATCTTCCGCCCCTCGGGCCTGCGGCGCATCGTGCTGGCCACCAACGTGGCCGAGACCTCGCTCACCGTGCCCGGCATCCGCTACGTGATCGACACCGGCTTCGCCCGCATCAGCCGCTACAGCCCGCGTAGCAAGATCCTGCGCCTGCCGGTGGAGGCCATCTCCCGCGCTTCGGCCGATCAGCGCAAGGGACGCTGCGGGCGGGTGGCCGAGGGGATCTGCATCCGCCTCTACGCCGAGGAGGACTACCAGGCCCGTCCCCAGTTCACCGAACCCGAGATCCAGCGCACCAACCTGGCGGCGGTGATCCTGCAGATGAAGGTGCTGGGCTTCGGCGAGATCGGGAAGTTCCCCTTCGTCGATCCGCCCGACAGCCGCCAGGTGAAGGATGGCTACCGGGTACTGGAAGAGATCGGCGCCCTCGATGGCCTGGGCAAGGTGACCCGGCTGGGGCGCAAGCTGGCCCGCCTGCCGGTGGACCCGCGCATCGGCCGCATGCTGCTGGAGGCGGCCCATACCGGCTGCCTGCGCGAGATGCTGGTCATTGGCGCCGCCCTCTCGGTGCAGGATCCCCGCGACCGTCCCCTGGAGAAACAGCAGCAGGCGGACGAGGCCCACGACCTCTTCCGCCACGAGGAGTCGGACTTCCTCGGCTACCTGAACCTGTGGAACTTCCTGGAGGAAAAGCGGCGCCATCTCACCCGGCGCAAGTTCCAGCGTCTGTGCCGCGACCACTTCCTCTCCTGGACCCGGGTGCAGGAGTGGCGCGACATCCACACCCAGCTCCGGACCCTGATGCATGAGATGGGCTACCGGGACAACCAGCAGGAGGCGGACTACGAGACCCTACACCGCGCCATCCTCTCGGGCCTGCTCAGCCACGTGGGCTTCCGCGACAGCGCCAGAAAGAGGGAGGGCTACCTGGGTGCGCGCAACCGCCGTTTCCACCTCTTTCCCGGCTCCGGGCTCTTCGAGAAGGCGCCCAAGTGGGTGGTGGCCGCCGAGCTGGTGGAGACCACCCGGCTCTACGCCCGCACCTGCGCCCGCATCCAGCCCGAGTGGGTGGAGGCCCTGGCCGGCCACCTGGTGAAGCACAGCTACTCCGAGCCCCACTGGCAGGTGCGGCGCGGGCAGGTGGGCGCCTACGAGAAGGTGACCCTCTACGGCCTCACCCTGGTGCCGCGGCGGCGGGTCAACTTCGGCCCCATCGACCCGAAGCAGGCGCGGGAGATCTTCATCCGCTTCGCCCTGGTGGAGGGTGATTTCCACACACGCGCCCCCTTCTGGCGCCACAACCGCGAGCTCATCGACCACGTGCGCAACCTGGAGGCACGCACCCGCCGGCCCGATCTGCTGGTGGACGAGGAGCGCATCTACGAGTTCTACGACCGGCGCATTCCCGAGGGGATCCACGACCAGCCCCGCTTCGAGAAGTGGCTGCGCCAGGCCACGAAGAAGCAGCCGAAGCTGCTCCACATGCGCCTGGAAGAGGTGCTGGCGCGGGAGGTGGAGACCGAGGCGCAGTACCCCGAGGTACTGGAGCTGCACGGCATGGCGCTGCCCCTGGAGTACCGCTTCGAGCCGGGACACGAGGCCGACGGCGTCACCCTGGTGGTGCCGGCGGCGGTGCTCCGGCAGGTGAGCCCCGGCCGCCTCGACTGGCTGGTGCCCGGCCTGCTGGAGGAGAAGATCACGGCCCTCATCAAGGGGCTGCCCAAGTCCCTGCGGCGCCACTTCGTGCCCGCGCCCGACCACGCCCGCCAGGTGCTGGCGCGTCTGGAGCCCTCCGACACGCCCCTGGTGCAGGCCCTGGGCCAGGCGCTGAAGGCGCTCACCGGGGTGCAGGTGCCCGAGGAGGCCTGGGATCCCGACGGGCTGGACGACTACCTGAAGATGCGGGTACGGGTGGTCGATGCCGAGGGCAGGACCCTGGGCGCGGGGCGCGACCTGCTGGCGCTGCAGCGGCGCTTCGCGGACCGCGCGGAGGCGGCACCCGTGGCCGGTGGAAGGCACCCGCTGGAACGGGAGGGGATCACCCGCTGGGACTTCGGGGAACTGCCCGAGCGGGTGGAGAGCGGCGGCCGGGGGATTCGTCTCACC
>Ga0256914_1003995_pt1 | contig 11381 bp, 7 predicted proteins | sample HulkmetaG_FD_191571 | JGI IMG/M metagenome (GOLD analysis project Ga0256914, IMG submission 191571) | Hydrothermal chimney microbial communities from Main Endeavour vent field at the Juan de Fuca Ridge, Pacific Ocean - Hulk | ecosystem: Environmental > Aquatic > Marine > Hydrothermal vents ...
TGGAAGTACGGTCAGGAATCCTGTGTGGCCTTTTCTTTTCATTACCGTAGCGTGTGGCGCAGTTTCTGGTTTTCATGGTTTGATCGCCTCCGGCACGACATCAAAGCAACTGGCAGAACAATCTCATGCAAAAAGAATCGGTTATGGTGCAATGATATTTGAATCAGCTTTGGCTGTGCTTGCGCTTCTTTGCATATGTTCGGGGTTGAAAAGTCATGAGGCCTTAAAGGAAGCTATTAATGGAGGAGGCCCTATACTGGCTTTTAGCAAAGGATTTGGCAACATAAGTGCTGCTATTTTGGGCAGCTACGGTACTACGATAGCCATAATAATACTTAATGCTTTTATACTTACTACCTTGGATACTGCCACCAGAATCTGCCGTTATGTGTTTTCTGAATTAACGGGATTAGAGAACAGGTTTTTTTCTGCCGCAGTGGTGGTAATCTTATCAGGTTTTATAAGCTTTGGAGGAAGATGGCGTCTTATATGGCCTACATTTGGAGCATCAAATCAGCTTATCGCAGCTTTTACTCTCTTAATTGTTACAAGCTGGCTTCTTGTGAACAAAAGATCCATGCTGCTTACCCTTATTACTTCGGTTTTTATGCTTATCACAACGGTTTGTGCTCTCTTTTTTCAGATTATAATCTATCTTAAAAAAGCGCAATTTTTTCTTTTTTGTATTTCGCTTTTTCTGATAATAATAGCTTTCTTTATGTCTGTTGAAACAATAGCTTCTTTAAGAAGACTTTACAAAAAAGGTTACCGGATCAAGTTCTAACCTTTTTCCTTCATCTTCTCCTTTTTCAAAGACTATATAGACTTCATCCTTTTTTCCGTACAATACAAGTATAAGGTCGCACACATCTCTTAACTCATTTTTTAGATTTAAGTATTTACTCATAGGATAAGTAACCCAGATTTCTAAATCATATTCAGTTGCTATGTCTTTTATTTTTTGGAGTAAAGCGGTGTCCTCTGAGTGTAAGCCATCCATTAATATTAAGTCAAAAGTATATCCGCTTTTTTTCAGGTTTTCCACACTGGATCTTACTTTTTCTACACTAAAAGTTTGGTTCAGGTATGAGAATATTATTCTGTTACTTTCTACCTTCCCTTTATCTACAGTTTTTCCCGTGGTTTTAACTACCTCTTGGATTTTCACCTCATAGTAGTCAGATACTCTATCTGGCATATCCTCAAAGGAAACATGCAAGACCGAGTGCCCATTTAATAGTTTTTCTATACCTATATTAGTAAGACACGCGCTTTTGCCTGCTCCCCTTTCTCCTACTAAAAGACCCAGACTGCCTCTTTCAATCCCTTTTCCCTTTACTGTCCAAAGAGGACTTATACTATTTTCCATGTGCTTTCTCTCCCTTTTTCTTATTTTTGATTAGTTCTTGTGCGATAGAGTCTGGAACTCTTTCGTACTTACTGAACTCCATCGTAAATTCTCCTTTTCCTTGGGTCAAAGATCTCAGCACAGTAGCATATCCAAACATCTCTTTTAACGGCACCTCTGCTTCTATTGTGGTATACAGACCATTTTCCACACAGCTTACTATTGTTCCTCTCCTCTGGTTAATGGATGCCATTACTCTGCCCTGAAATTCAGAAGGTATCTCTACAGATACTTTCATAATAGGTTCCAGTATCACAGGTTTTGCCTTTGCATAGGCCTGCCTAAATGCTCCTATAGCTGCATACTGGAATGCCCTTTCTGAAGAGTCTACACTGTGAGATTTTCCATCTGTTAAAACCACCCTTACTCCTCGCACTGGAGCTCCGATAAGCCCGCCTTTTTTAAGACATTCTTTAAATCCGTTGTCCACTGCAGGAATAAATTCTGCTGGAATAACTCCTCCTTTTATCTGGTTTACGAATTCATATTCTTTATCTGAAATAGGCTCTATATACCCGACCACCTTTCCGTACTGGCCCGCTCCTCCTGTTTGTTTCTTATGGGTATAGTCAAATTCTGCTTTCTTTGTTATAGCTTCTCTATATGCTACTTCTGGATCCTTGGTGGTAAGTTCCACTCCAAATTCTCTTTTCATTCTCTCAATGTATACTTCTAAGTGTAACTCTCCCATTCCGGATATGATCGTGTCTCCTGTTTCTTCATCTACATGGGCTCTGAATGTGGGATCTTCTTTTGTAAATCTGTTTAATGCCTTTGACATTTTTACTTGAGAGTCTTTATTATTAGGCACTACTGTCAAAGATATAACCGGATCTGGCACAAATATGGAAGACATAGTACAGTTTATCTTGCCGTCAGTAAAGGTATCTCCAGTATAACAATCCACTCCAAAGAGTGCCACCACATCCCCTGCATACGCTTCATTTATGTCTTCCATCTTATCCGCATGCATTTTTGCTATCCTTCCAACCTTTATCTTTCTTCCTGTTCTTGCGATAAAGATTTCATCTCCTTTTTTTATCTTACCTTGGTAGATCCTTACATATGTAAGTTGACCATAAGGGGTTACTTCTAACTTGAACGCAAAAGCTACAAGTGGCAATTCAGGATCGGTCTTGAGGGGAATCTTTTTGTTTTGGTCTGCTATGTCTAAAGCAAAATTCTGAATATCCTTAGGAGAAGGAAGGTAATAAGTTACAGCATCCAATAATGGTTGAACCCCTATATTTCTGTACGCAGATCCCAAAAAAACTGGAACAAGTTCTTTTGAAAGAGTTCCTTTTCTTAAAGCGGCATGTATGAGGTCTTCTGTAACATTATCGTCAAATATAGCTTCCATTAGCTCGTCAGAGAACATAGAAGCTGCGTCTAAAAGATCTTCTCGTCTTTTTTCAGCTTCATCGAGAAGCTCGGAAGGAATTTCTTCTTCCACTACTTCTCTTCCATTAGGGCCTCTAAAATATATAGCCTTCATTTTTACCAAGTCCACAACGCCTGAAAAATTGTTCTCCAAACCAATGGGTATTTGCATAAGAACTGCATTATAGCCGAGTTTTTCTTTTATATCGTTCAATACCCTATATGGATCTGCACCAGCTCGATCACATTTATTTATAAATGCTATACGAGGAATACCATATCTGTTCATCTGTCTGTTTACTGTAATAGTCTGAGATTGTACTCCTCCGACTGCACACAGGATCAAGATAGCGCCGTCCATGACCCTAAGAGCTCTTTCTACTTCTATAGTAAAATCCACATGTCCAGGAGTATCTATTATGTTGATTCTGTGATTTTTCCATTCGCAATATGTTGCGGCAGAGGTTATAGTGATACCTCTTTCTCTTTCCAATTCCATGAAATCCATTGTAGCTCCAGCACTATCCTTACCTTTTACTTCATGGATAGCGTGTATTCTGTTGGTGTAATAAAGAATCCTTTCTGTTAAAGTGGTCTTGCCTGAATCTATGTGCGCGCTGATGCCTATGTTTCTTAGGTCTTTTACTTCTTTTTTACTCAATTTCACCACTCCTTTTGATTTTCTTTAGACACAAAAAGAAGAGCGATGCTCACTAAGAGCACCGCTCTTCTTTTTAGCTAATATATTATAGCTGTTTTAGTGTTTTATTTCAATCCTTTTAACCTTCCCTTCATGAACCTTTGGGATTACCAGCTTCAAGACCCCGTTCTTATAGGTAGCATCTATTTCGTCTTCCTTTACCTCTTCAGGCAGACGGAAGCTTCTCTGAAATGCACCGTATTGTCTTTCCATGTAGTAGTAATTTTCTCCTTTGCTTTCTTCTTCTCTCTTCTTTTCACCTCTTATAGTGAGTATTCCGTTAGATATGGTAATTTCTATATCTTTCGGGTCAATCCCTGGCAGTTCTGCTGTTACAATGTATTCTTTATCATTTTCCGCCACGTCAAACGCGGGAGTCCATATCTCTCTTTCCTCAAACAAGGTGGGAAGTTCTAAGTCTTCAAACAATCTTTCAAATCTGTCGAATATATCTCTGCCCCACAAATCTCTTCCAATTATAGAGCCTCTGTAAGGTACCAGATCTAACATTCTCACCATATCTGCTCACCTCCTTTCTGAAGAGGTTTATTTCTATTTTTTTCACTGAAAAAATAATCATCCATTTTTGAGAGTCAAGATGTCTATCAGACTGATACAGGAGTGATAAAGGAGGCGATATCTTTTAAAATGGATCTGATTTTCGATAAGTTATTTGTTAAAGATAGATTTTTTGTATTTATCTTTATTTTATTTTGTGAAATAAACTTAAATAAAGCTGGTTTTTGTGTAACTAATTTTACGATCCTCTCAGTATCTATGTATCCATTATTTCCGAAAGTTAAAGTGATTCCGTCTGTGTTTACATCTAATTTGCTGATCTTAGCCTTTTTCAGTATTATTCTTATACTCATTATATCGAACAGATTTTTCACTTCTTCTGGCATATCTCCAAATCTGTCCAATAGCTCTTCTTTTACTTTTAGAAGTTCAGATTCTTCGGAAAGCATAGAAAGTCTTCTGTATATGTTTAGCCTTAGATCATTATCCATTATGTAGGTCTCTGGAATATAAGCCGGGATACTTATGTTTATTTCCGGATTTATATCTTCATGCCATTCTTCTCCTTTTAATTCTGCAATTGTTTGTTCAATAAGTTTCACATACAGTTCATATCCTATTTCTGCTATATGTCCTGATTGAGCGTATCCCAGTATGTTTCCTCCACCCCTTATCTTTAAATCATGCATGGCAAGTTGTAACCCAGCACCCAGCCTTGAAAAATCCATTAGAGCTTTGAGCCTTTTTTCTCCCTCCGGGGTTATTGATGAAGGGTCAGAGATGAGCAAATAAGCATAAGCTTTTTCCTTAGAGCGACCAACCCTTCCTCTTAATTGATATATCTGGGCAAGTCCCATCTTTTCTACGCCGTCTATTATAATAGTGTTTACAGACGGAATGTCCAATCCAGACTCTATTATACTTGTGCAGACCAAGACATCTATTTCTTTATTTAGAAAAGAAAGCATGGTTTTTTCTAACTCTGATTCTTTCATTTGCCCATGTGCTACTGCAAGTTTTGCTTCTGGGACCAATTTCTTTATCTTTTCTGCTACGTCGTATATAGTTTGTACTCTGTTATGTACGAAGAAAACCTGACCTTTTCTTTTCAACTCAAACCTTATGGCTTTTGCTATTAGGTTTTCGTCATAGTATGAGATGTGAGTCCTTATGGAAAGTCGGTCTTGAGGAGGTGTTTCTATGATACTTATATCTTTTACTCCCAGCAGAGCCATATGTAATGTCCTTGGAATAGGCGTAGCAGCTAAGGAAAGAACATCTACAGTGGTTCTGTACTTTTTTAATAGTTCTTTTTGTTTTACCCCAAATTTTTGTTCTTCATCTATAATAAGAAGTCCAAGATCTGAAAACTTTACATCTTTTTGTAGTAATCTGTGCGTTCCTATAATTATGTCTATCTTTCCGGATCTGAGTTCTGCGATTATCTTAGCTTGTTCTGTTTTGCTCCTAAATCTGCTAAGTATTTCAACCCTAATGTGATATGGAGACATTCTGTTTTTAAATGTCCTGTAGTGCTGTTCCGCCAAAAGGGTTGTAGGCACAATTATTGCCACTTGTTTTCCGTCCATTACCGCTTTAAATGCGGCTCTGATAGCCACTTCTGTTTTGCCAAAACCCACATCTCCACATATGAGCCTATCCATGGGCTTTTCAGAGGTCATATCATTTAGTACATCTTCTATAGCCTTTATTTGATCAGGAGTTTCTTCATGCTCAAATGTGGCTTCAAATTCACGAAACATGTGATCTGGTGGCGAAAACGCAAACCCTTTTCTGGTTTGTCTTATAGCATATAATTCCACTAAATGTTTTGCTATCTTCTTAATAGAATTCTTTGCTCTTCTTTTAGCTATATCCCAAGATCTACCCCCTAATTGATCCAATTTTGGTTCTTTGCCTTCGACGCCTATGTATTTTTGCAGTATGCTAATTCTGTCAGCAGGTATATAAAGCTTTGAATTTTCTGCATATTCTATTATCGCATATTCATTTATCTTGTTGTTTACCTCTATCTTTTTTAGTCCCATATATCTTCCTATTCCGTGCTCTTCATGTACGACTAAATCGCCTTCTTTAAACTGGCCTATATCTGCCCATCGAGCAAGTTTTACACTTGTTTTTTTCTTTGTTTCTTTTTTCTTTCCAAATATTTGGTCTTCACTTATTACATAGAGCCCTATTTCCTGCCACACGAATCCATTCGCAATGTTTCCAAGGCATATAAATATTCCTGAGGAATTACCAGGAACTTCTTTCCAAGAATTCAGAAGCCTGTCTACTGTTACACTGTAGTTCTTTAAGATTTCTTTTAATCTTTCTGCTTGCTCTTTTGTTCTGGTTACAATAACCACTCGACCGCCATGTTCTTTCCATTCTTCTACTTTCTCTGCTAATGGTGCTAAAGATACCCTGCCTTTTTCCGGAATTCTTATTTCTATATCTTCCGTGAGTTCAAAGTATCCTGGCACATCAACAGTTTCTGTTTTTTCATCAAAAGGCCCGGAGCTTTCTAATTGGATAGTTTGAAAGTTAGATATATTGTACATAAGTTCTTCAGCTTTTAAGGTTAGGCCTTCTACTTCTGGGAAGGGGTCTCCTCTTTCTGCTGCTTCTTTTTTAAATCTCTCTGTATCTTTTAAAAATTTTTCCTTTATTCTTTGGGAAACAGACCTTACACTGTGATAAGAATATATCGTGATTACAGCATCTTTTGGTAAGTACTCAAATATACTGCTTGGTTTTTCGTAAAAGTGGGTAAGCCAAGCCTCTTTTCCTGAAAACTGAGGGTTTGTTTCGTCCGAAAATGGTAATCTTCCAAGAGACCTTGCCCTTTTTAATGATCTTTCATTTAAGATTATTTCAGAACATGGCAATATGATAGCACTCTTTTTGTTACTAAGAGATCTTTGTGTAAATGGATCAAATTGTCTTATAGATTCTACCAGATCCCCCCAAAATTCTAATCTAATAGGATTTTGATAAAGTGGTGGGAATATGTCTATTACACTACCTCTTACCGCATAATCTCCTATGTCTTCTACAATTGGGACTCTCTGATACCCTCCTTCTTCCAATTTTTTAATAAATAGGTCTCTATCTAATTCCTCCCCTTCTTCCACATAATCTATGAATTCCACAAAATCTTTTTTCGGAATAGTTTTGAGAAATATTGCATCAATAGAGGTCACTATAATAGGTGCTTTTTCGTTCAAAAGTGCATAAAGGGAGCCCATTCTTTTGGAAATTATTTCTTTATGCGGGCTCAATCCCGAAAAAGGAGAGATATCATAAGGAGCAAATTCATAAATGTTTTTATTCTCTACAAAAAAAAGAAACTCTTTTAAGACCTTATTAGCTTCTTTTTTGTTTGGAAGAATAATTAAATTCGTCTTGTTTAAGTCTTTTAGCAGTTCAGAGTAAAGGTATGAAAGCGCAGTTCCTGAAATCCCTTGTATTCTTATGTTCTTTTTTTTGTTTAAAAAAGCAAAGACTTTTTCTTTTATTTCTGAGATCCTCATACAAAAGGCCTTTCTAAAAAAATAAGAGTTTTCTTTTTAGTGTTTAGTCTAACCTTTACACCTAAGGGTATAAGCGCATTTTTACTTGAGTGACCTATAGGAAAGTTGGAAATAATAGGAAACCTAATATCTGAAATTATATCAAGTACAATTTTATCAATTATATCTTTTTTTCCACAACCTTTGAACTTACCTAATATGAGTCCAGAAATATTTTTGAAAAAACCGCTTAACCTAAGTTGAGTGAGCATTCTGTCTATTCTGTAATAGGGTTCATTTATGTCTTCTAAGAACAGTATTATATCTTTGCAAACAGCCAGATAACCGGTACCCACAAGACTGACAATTGTGCTGAGATTACCTCCTAAAAGGATTCCTTCTGTATCTCCTGGCACAAGAACTTCTGCATCTTCAGCTTTTATATCTTCACATTTTCCTGTGAGCATATTCCAGAGCCAGTTTAAATACCAGGGGTCTAATTCTGCAAGATCTTTTACCATGGGCCCATGAAAAGAAATAATTTTTGTCTTTTTTGTTATTGCCATAAGTAAGGCTGTTATATCACTGTAACCAACGAATATCTTTGGATTATCTCTTATTATCTGGTAATTGATGTCTTCTAAGATTCGTATGCTACCATATCCTCCTCGCGAACATATAATCGCTTTTATTTCTCTATTCTTAAACATATAATGCAGATCATCGATTCTTTCTTTTGTGCTACCAGCCATGTAACCGAGTTCGGACACTATAAAAGTGTTTTTTCCTATTTCCACCTTGAATCCAAAGTCTTTAATGAGTTGAATCCCCTTCTTTATTTTTTCTTTACTTACAGGTCCTGCGGGAGACAAAATTCCTATTTTGTCTCCTTTTTTTAAAGGGTTAACTTTTATAAATTCTTCCTTGTCATTGTATAACATAATCTGTAAATTATCTTACCAAAATGGGTCTTGTTATTAAAATTAAATCACAGGAAATTGTATGAACAATATGAATATGACTCATATTTCTTTTCCCTATATTCTCCCTTCAAAGCCCGATTTTTTTACCCACAAATTTCTTCACTTACTTTTTAAACACATAAATATTGAAAAAGAATTCTCAGAGAAACTAAAATCTATTTCAAAAAAGGGAATGATAGTTTATGTATCAAAATATGCATCTTATTTTGACCTTCTCCTTTATCATTACTGTTTGCGTAAAGCCAGACTCCCTTACCCAAGACTTTTTTTCGATATAAATTTAATGCCTTTTATGTCTGTTGCCGATCTCGGAAAGTTAGTAACTTCATATATCAAATTTTTTCTTAAAAATGGCTCTTTTCCTTCGCCTTACAAAACGGGTTTTTATGATTCTGCTCTTAAAGAAAGGCTTACTTCTATGATCTTTCTTATAAATCCTGACTTATTTTCTCATTATTTTGTAGAAAAAAAGCCTGATCCTTTAGATTATTTGATAGAATCTCAAAAAAGGCTTTCTTTTCCTATTTATATAGTACCTATTTTGATATTCTACAAAAGCAACCCTGAAAAATCTCCGTCTTGGATATCTAATTTATTTTTTTCTTACAGGGACAGATCTGGATTTGCCACTAAGATAGCCCTTTTTTTTAAACAGCATAGAAAGGCGCTCATAGATATTGGTGAGCCTATAAATTTAAAAGACTATATTCAAGACCATAATACAGAAGATCTTTCCTATCTCTTAAGAAATGAACTTATGGAAATAATAGATCGGCATAAAAGAGCTGTTTTGGGTCCTGTAGTTAAATCAAAAGCCCAGATAAAAGAATTAGTGTTAAGAGATACTAAAATCAAAAAAGCAATTTACAAGATAGCAAAGAATGATAAGAAGAAAATCAAAGAATTAAAAAAGAAAGCCGAAAGTTATTTTGAAGAAATAGCCTCAGATTTCAGCATAACTTATATAATTATATCTTATAAGTTTTTGACATGGTTTTGGAAGAGAAGTTTTCAGGGCATAGATGTGCCTGAATCAGATTTTAGTCTTATAAGGAATTATGCCAAAAAAGGGCATCCTGTAGTTTATGTTCCTTCTCATAAAAGCCATGTGGATTATTTGATATTAAACTATCTTTTGTTTGATCACCATATCTATCCTCCCAGAATTGCTGCTGGAAAAAATTTAGCTTTTTGGCCTATGGGACATATATTCAGAAAGTGTGGGGCGTTTTTTATAAGACGATCATTTAAGGGTGCTAAGTTGTATACTCTTGTTTTTGAGCGGTATATAAAGCTTCTGCTTCAAGAAGGGTATCCAATAGAATTTTTCATAGAGGGAGGCAGAAGTAGAAGTGGAAAATTGGAATTTCCAAAAACAGGTTTTTTGTCGATATTATTAGAAGCGTGGAAACAAGGTTATTGCAAAGATATTGTGTTTATTCCTGTATCAATCACTTATGATACTGTTATAGAAGAAAACTCATATGCAAAAGAAATGCAGGGATTAGAAAAAGAGCCCGAAAGTTTTACCCAGCTGTTAAGAGCCAGAAATATATTACAAAAAAAATATGGAAAAATATATGTTAGATTTGCTAAACCAATTTTACTTAGTGAATATTTTTCTAAAATAGATAAAAAATCTGATCTAACAGAATCCTTAGCCATTTATCTGGTAAGATCTATTAATAAAATAACCCCGGTGACTCCTGTGTCATTTGTGTCTGTGCCAATAACAACGAGGTTAAGAAATGGTTTTTACATCTATGAATTGGAAGAGGTATCTAAGCTTGTTTTAGATCTGTTAAGATACTGTAATGCTCCACTGATTCCCAAAATAAACAATATAGACTATACTGTTCAAAATGTTGTTTCTGCCCTTTTAGAAAGGGGGATATTGGTTAAAATAAAAGATCAAACTCAAAATAATTTTTTATTTTGCTTAAATGAGAAAAAAAGTTTTGAACTTAGTTATTATAAGAATAGTATTATCCATTTTTTTATACCGTATTCTTTTGTAGCTATTTCTCTCCTTACCTCCCAGAATGAAAAAATAAGCGTAAGTCAAATAAAAAAAGATTATTTGCTACTTAGAGACCTCTTTAAGTACGAATTTATTTATGAAAAAGAACCGGAAGAGGAAGTTGAAGATGCCTTAACTTACTTTTATGAAAGAGCTTATCTACTTTATGAGAACAACAGTTTTAGACTTACACTCAAAGGCAGAAAGAACCTTGTAATGTGGGCCGAACTGTTAAGAAATTACATAGAAGCTTACTGGATTGCTATAAGGGTTTTTAAGGCACAAAAGAAAGGAGTAAAAGAAAAAGAGCTGTTAAAGAAAATGAAAGCAGAGGGAGAGGATTTATATAAGTTACATATAGTAAAACACTTAGATTCCATTTCATATCCTATGTTTAGGAATGCTCTTAGATATATAAGGAACAATGTTTCCTTAGAGGAAATCCCGCGTTTTTCCCAATGGTTGTATTCTCTTTTACAAGAACTTTCTGTGTAGCTATTTTTTAAAGTCTTTCAGGTTTATTACCTTAGAAGGATGTTGCTGTTTTTTTAAGGGCTTTTGAGATTGTTTTTGCTCAGCAGCTGGTTGGCTTATTTCTATATCCCCAAGTTTTAAAGGTATTCCCCCCATCGTAAAGGTTGTACCATCTATGTATTCCTCTTTTAATATCCATTTAACCATCTGAGCAGGTATACTTAAAATAAGTAAATCTACTTGATACCATCCTTCCTTCACATCAGGCACAATATTTTCTATCCTGGCATATACTGTGGGTTTACCCATATGGTATATCAGAACAAGATCTCCAATTTTTCTCATTTTTTACCTCCGTCTGTTAGATTGATTTTTTTAG
>Ga0256914_1003996_pt1 | contig 11379 bp, 10 predicted proteins | sample HulkmetaG_FD_191571 | JGI IMG/M metagenome (GOLD analysis project Ga0256914, IMG submission 191571) | Hydrothermal chimney microbial communities from Main Endeavour vent field at the Juan de Fuca Ridge, Pacific Ocean - Hulk | ecosystem: Environmental > Aquatic > Marine > Hydrothermal vents ...
ATAAAAGATCAGATAGAGAGAGTTCAGATAGCAAAACAGGAAGCCGAAAGAACAAGATATGAGGTAGAAAGAGCAAAACAGGAAGCCCAAAAGAGAGCGGCTCTTGCAACCGGTGTGGCGGAAGCTAGAAAAATTGAGGCAAAAGGTAAAGCAAGTGCCATAAAGATAGAAGCAGATGCCAACGCCTATGCAAACATCGAAATAGCAAAAAGTCTAACTCCTTATCTTTTAAGATTAAGAGAGATCCAGACTCAGGGCAAATTTAATGAAGCTCTTCAGGTTAATAAAGATGCCAAGATCTTTTTAACTCCCGGAGGTGCGGTTCCAAATATCTGGGTGGACTCAAAAGACAAAAAAATTGAAAGTTCTGTGGGCAATGTAGGCAAATGAGTAAAATATCAGAAAAAATAGACTGGCAAAAGTCTCCTCTTTTGCCCTCTATCGCTCAGGATTTTGAAACAAAAGATGTCTTGATGTTGGCGTATATGAACAAAGAGGCACTGGAACTTACTCTAAAAACAGATATTGCGCACTACTATTCAAGAAGCAAAAAAAGAATCTGGAAAAAGGGAGAAAGCAGCGGCAATATACAGAAAGTAAAAGATATTTTTATAGACTGTGATAACGATACTATCCTTTTAAAAGTAGAACAGATCGGTGGCGCAGCCTGTCATACCGGCAGATACTCCTGCTTTTTTACAAATCTAAAAAGTGATGAAAAGATATATGATATAGATGAAAAAGCAATTTCTCACTACGGAATAGTAGATCAGGTATATCATACAATTTTGGAGAGAAAAAACGCTTCAAGCAAAAAATCCTATGTGGCATCTTTGTTTAAAAAAGGTGAAAACTCCATCTTGAAAAAGGTTGTCGAAGAGGCGGGAGAGTTCTGTTTTGCCGTGAAAGATTCCAAAGAAGATGAGATTATTTACGAAGCTGCCGATTTGCTCTTTCACTCTTTGGTTGCCTTGGGGTATAAAGATATCAATCCCGACAGAATCAAACAGGAACTTCAAAGACGCTTTGGAATAAGCGGTATAGAAGAGAAAAATTCTCGTTCTGAAAAATGAGGATTGAACTTCTAAAGGAAAATCTTCTTGAGTATATTCACCATCTGTCACTTTATGATTATATGGCGTACGGATGGGTTTTACTCTTTTTTGTAATTTTTCTGATTCTTTCTATCCTGATATCAAGCAAAAAACCTCTTTTGTCAGTTGTTTTCATACTTTTAAATTTCACTTTCTTACTCTTTTCTCCTCTTATGATAAATACCTTTATGAATAAAACAGTCAGAAAAAACAGTGTAAAGATTATAAAAACAGATTATTTGCACTTTAGCAAGGCTTTGATTGTCAGTGCAAAAATAAAAAACGAAGGAAAAGTAGATTTTAAAGAGTGCAAAGTCAAAGCAAAAATAATCAAACAGAGCAAAAATGCTTTCAAAAATTTTCTTTACGGATTAAAACCTTTGAAAAAAAGAACGATATTTATCAAAGATAAAATTACTAAACAAAGTTCTATGGAATTTAAAATCGTATTTGATAATTTTGACTATAAAAAAGATTACAATGTAACTATAAAAGCGGAGTGTAACCAATGACTCATTTAACCATATTGCATCAAATTACTCTTGGAATTTTTGCTCTTCTTTTTATACTGCTCTCCATACTCTCTTTTCGCCAATCAAATAAAAAGCTGATTCTTCCGATGTTTTTTTCCTCTTTGCTTATGATCTCAACCCTCTCTTTTTTCTCTCTTTTTGTACTTGACAAATATACAAAAAAAGCAAAACTTCTAAGAGTAACACACAAAAGAATTTTGAGAAACGAGACGATAAGTTTTAGCGGTGTTATAAAAAATACAGGTAAATTTATGATAGGAAAATGCGATATCGAAGTAAAAATAGCTTCAAATCCGATGAGCGGTAAAAATCTAGGCGGTGCAGCCGTTTTCAATCCCAAATCAACTTTATCAGAATTTTTTAATAATAAAGAAAACGGTAAAAGAAGTTCGATTTCCAAAGAATTTACAATAGCAAAAGATCTAAAACCCGGCTACTGGAAACCCTTTACAGTCTCTATGAGATTTCCATCCTATATGAAAAACCCCTATATAAAATACAAATTATACTGCCACTGATTTACAAACCGCAACTTCCGCTTCCGCATCCTCCGCTTCTTGATACGGTAAAAGTATCTCTGTATTTACAGATGCTACACTCAACCGTGATCTCTTCTGTGCCGCTGCATCCGTGAGATTTTTTATCTACAATCTCAATACTTTTTTCATGACATTTCGGGCATATACCATTGTTTATATAATTTAATCTGTCTCCTTTTTCATGAAGATAGTAAAAATACAACCCTATTCCTGCAAGTACAAAAAAGATAAGTGACAAAACCGTATAACTGTCCATTGTAATCCCTGATTTTTTTCTTATTTTATCTAATTAAGATTAAATACAGTGTAATCCCCATGGCTGTTGTACCATTGATATCTTACTTCTTTAAAAGAGTGTTCTTTAAGAGAATTGACTATCTTTTTATGAAAATCATATATTTTTTTACTGTCTGAAAAATAGGGACCTGAGATTTCTATTGTTTTTCCGTATTTATCTGTTTTGATATCATCTATCTCTTTTGGATATCTGCTTTTTAAAAATTCTATATAATCTTCTTTGTCATTTACATTTGTAACAGCAATCTCCTGCTTTGTCTCTTTTGGCTTTCTTAATTTTTTCAGGATTTTGTCTATCTCGTTATCCTCCTTTTTTGTCTTTTTGACAGGAGGTTGAGGAGTTGAAGTTACAACATGATTGTAAGGAGTGGGAGAGCTGTTTTGATGAACAACAGGTTCTTTTATATTGTTTTTATATTTTATCTCATCCGACGAAAAATCGGCTACCAATCCAAGCAACAGAAAAAAAACAAAAATTGTTCCCATATATATAAATATGCTTACTATATATCTCATTTTCTCCCTCCTTCATACCATTTTAACAACTATGTGCTTAAAGTCAAATTTAAGCTCTTTTGTCAAATAAAAGCTTATTTCAAAAAATATATAAATTATTTTTTAACTTTTCTCAATTATTGCCGATATTCTTTAAACTAAGTTTACTTTAAATGAGGAGAAAAAGTTATGAAACGAAACAGTTTAAGTAATTTCATCTTTCTTCTTTTTTTGTTTTTTCATGTAAATATATTTGCTTTGGAACAAAGTTATATTTTTGAGAACGCAGAAGACGGAAAGATTGACAGATGGACGATTGTTAAAAACAAACAAAGCTCAAAGGTTATCAATACCAGTGATAAAGAAAAAAACAGTAAAGTTATAGAATTTAAAGGACTTGGTTTAAAAAGTGCCTACGAGATTGCTATAAACAGTACGGAAAACAGACTTCAACTTGATATAAATGTAAAAAACAATTTTTATCTGGAATTTGCCGTAGAGAGCGACAAAGGATTGAAATATCTTTCTTATACTCCCCAAAACAGCGATTATCTGGGAACAGGAAATTTTATCCGCCACGGACTCGGAACAAAAATATTGGACGGCAAATGGCATACAATTACTTTTGATCTGCAAAAGGATCTGCAAGATGCCCAAAAAGGAGTTGAGATAAAAAAGGTAGTCAGATTCAGAGTGTATGGAGATCTGAAACTTGACAACCTACAAACACCCAAAAAAGAGCAGACTCCCATAACAGATCCCAAGCCGGTAGAGGATTTTAGAGCAGAGGCTTTTGGCAACTCCATACATCTGTATTGGAAACAGGAGTCGGCTTTAAAATACAAACTTTACAGAGATTCAAAATTGATAAATATTCTGGATAACGGTAAAAGCGATTTTTTGGATCAGGGATTAAAGCCGGATACTTTGTATAAATATCAAATTATCTCTTTTAACGACAAAACAGAATCAAAGCCCGTTTCACTCAAGATAAAAACAAAAAAGATCGAGATTCCCGACAACGAGGCAAAAGAGACTCTCTATGAAGATGCACAGGACGGTACTGTAAAAGGCTGGAGTATATATGATGCCTATCCTTTCGGGGCAAAGATAGAGAATGTTTTTGACAAAAACAGAGGAAGCCGTGTTATAAAACTAAGCGGATCCGGTCTAGGCAACGGCTACTGGCTGAAAAACTCCGATAACAGAAGATGGCACAATACAAAACAGTTTATTATGCAGATCGATTTTAATTTTGAAGACTCTTTTATCTTCTATATAGAGGTAAAGACCAACAAAGGTACAAAATATCTGACATATATTCCGTCTCTTAGTACAACTTCCATGGAGCATAAATATCAAAAATATCTGATTTTTGGTCTTGGAGAGGGATTGACAGACGGTAAATGGCACACTTTTAACAGAAATCTTGAAACCGATCTTGCCTCTTTACTTCCCGATACAAAAATTTTGGCAATAGAGGGAGTTATGATAAGAGGAAGCGGTATGGTTGATGATATCAAACTTATCGACAAGCAGAGTTTTTCAAACACTCCTTTGGCAGAACCGAGTAATTTAAGTGCAACAACCACTGCCGAGAGTGTTATTCTAAAATGGCAGGACAACAGTTCCAAAAAGGTGGATTACAGGATATACAGAGACTCTAAACTGATAGCCACCTATACAAAAAAGGATAGTTTCACCTATAAAGACAGTGATCTTTTGCCAAATACGACCTATACATATAAAATCACATCTTTTTTAAATTCCACCGAATCAAAAGGTGTGGAAGTAACAGCAGTTACAAAAGAGAAGACAACAGGACATATATACTATGTGGCAACCAACGGAAATGATATGTGGTCTGGGCTTTATGATTCTCCAAAAGATGATGACGGTCCATGGAAAACGATACAACATGCGGTAAATATGGCAAAAGCCGGTGATACGGTTATGGTCAGAGGCGGAACATATCCAGAAAGAGTGGTATTTAAAAATTCCGGAAATGCAAAAGATGGTTATATAACTTTTAGAAATTATCCGGGAGAAAAACCGGTTATCACAAGAAATGACAGAACTATTTCCGATACGGTTGTGGGATATGGAGTATCTTATATAAAATTTATAGGTTTTCATATCTACAAACCAAACAGAGGAGGTCTTATTTTCTATGGTCCCGGAGAGCATATCATCATCAAAAACAATGAGATCAGCGAATCAAATGCCAATATTCCTGAAAGTAAAAGATTGGGACATGCTCTTAATGTAACGGCAAGAAAAAACAAACCGATGTCATACATCACAATAGAAAACAACCATGTTCACCACAACCACACGGGAAATCCAAACAAAGCCGGAGCATACAACGAAGCACTGACTGTTCTTGGAAATGTGAAATATTTTAAGATTATTAATAATGAGATAAACAATAACGATTTTATAGGATTGGATGTCATCGGTCATCAAAGAGGAAGCTTTTCGGTATTTGGAATGAACAAATACGGTCTTATAGCCAACAATAAAATATATGAAAACGGTGTCAGAAAAGTTTGGGCAAGTGCGCTTTATGTTGACGGTGCCGAAAACCTGATCGTAGAAAACAATCTTGTTTATGACAATCACGGTTTGGGAATCACCATCTCCCAAGAGACGACCGAATCGACAACAGACTATGTAATAGTCAGAAACAATATAGGATGGAACAATGTAAGAGGAGGAATGATAGGATCAGCCAACAGAGGAACGGTCAGAAACAGTGTTTTTGTTCATAACCTCATAGGCAACTCAAGTGCAGAGGCTGATCTCTTTTTGGGAAATGCGATCTCATGGAGGATAAAAAACAATATCTTTTCAGGAGAGGGAAGAGCACCGTTTTTGTTCAAAGATCTAAGCCGAAAAACAGGTTCATGGATCATGGATAACAATATCTATAAAGATGTTGCGCACATCGTAGTAGGAAAAAGTTATACATCTTTTTCTTCCTATCAAAGCGGCAGCGGCAAAGATAAAAACTCCTTTTTGGTAACTGATCTTTACTTCAAAGATAAAGCAAACTATGACTTTCATCTGACTGCAAACAGCGAAGCGGTTGATAGAGGAGGTTTTTTGACAACGACCAAAAGTTCAGGAAAAGGGAGTGTAATACCTGTTTATGATGCAGTATATTTCACAGACGGTTATACTCTGAAAGAGGGAGATCTGGTGCAGATCGGAGATAATGAACCTGTTTTTATAGATCATGTGGACTACTCCAACAATACAATAAGCGTTAAAAAAGAGATAAGCTGGAACAAAGGAGACGGTGTAAGCTATGTTTATAACGGATCGGCTCCCGATATAGGACCTTTTGAATATCAAGAGTAAAAAAGAGGGGATAGCCCCCTTTTTACTCTTTTAACAAAGAGGCAAGATAGATGGCATATATCATAAAAAGAGCCGTAACGGTATATAAAACTTCATATCCGAAAAATTTGATGACAAAACCTCCCAAAATCGAAAAGAAAAGCCCCAAAGAGGATATATTTGCCTGTAAAGCTATATATGTAGGTCTTTTTTGAGCCGGTGCTATTATCAGGATAAGATTTCCAAAACTGAGTCTAAGACCGTCAACAGCAGAACCGACAAGAAAAAACAAAACGGCATACTGATAGATATTTTGTGCAAAATGCGATAAAGAGACAACAATCAGCAAAAACAAAAGAGCGCTGAGAGCTATTGTTTTGTTCTTTCCTTTGGATGAGAGTCTGCCCCACAAAAGATTGCTTAACATTGCTCCAATCATCTGGGAAGAGATAAGCCACCCTATCTCTGTACCGCTGATGGATATCTTCTCTTTTGCCTCCAATATGATAAAAGGCAGAGCTATAAGATAGGAATTTGACAAGAGTTTGCCAAAAACCTGAATCTTTAAAGAATGGTCTTCTTTTAAAAGCAAAAAAGCGTTTTTTATGAACTTTTTAAATGATTTCTCTTTTTTTGCTACCTCATCTTTTACAGGCTCTTTTACGGTTGCAAAAGACAAAAGACCGATTCCCATCAACATAGAACTTATGATAAAGAGATAACCAAAACTCAAAGGAGGTTCAAAATGATTCAGTATAACTCCCGCAGCCGCACCGCTGAGAATCGATCCGAGTCCCGCAAAAAACTGTCTGTAAGACATCGTAAATCCAAGATACTCTTTGGTGAACATCTTCGCACTTATCTCATTGAAAAAGATCGCCCCAAATCCCGCTGCAAACGAGAAGAAAAAGAGTCCCACACCTATCAGAAGAAGAGTCAAAGAGGGATTTGTTTCACCAAACAAAACGATAAAAACTCCTATAAAAAACCAGGATAGAAATCTTGCTATAAAAACTCTCCTGAGATATGGAAGGACGATTTTGTGACTTTGGATATAAAATGCCGCTACAAGCTGAACCAAAATAGCTCCGCCTCTTAAAAGCGAAGCAAATATCCCTACCAATATAGAACTTCCGCTGAAATAGTGAACGATAAGCGGTAAAATCGTGGAAGGTTCGGCTATCGTAACCGCAACGGAGACAAAAAAACCGTGAAGAATATTTTTAATATGATTTGAAAATCTGTTTATCTCTTGTTTCAATACCACTGCCTTTTTAATATGAGTCTTTTATACTAAAGTATTTTTATGTAAACTTTTTAATGATTCTACTTGACATTATATCACTCAATGTTGTATAATTACATCAGCAATTACAAAAGAAGAGTGCTAATAGTGAAAATGAATAAAAGAGATATTATATTAAATTCTATCATAAAAGAGTATTTAAAGAGCCAATTACCTGTCAGTTCTAATGAACTGAAGATGAAATTGGAGCTTAATATGGCCGCATCAACGATAAGAGTCTATTTTAAACAATTATCTGATGAAGGCTCTATTACAAAGCTTCACATGAGCGGAGGGAGGATACCGACTCAAGAAACGCTTAAAAGCTATTGGAGAAAAAAACTATCTCCAAACAGAAGGATGAAATTTTATAACACAGACAGAATTAAAGAAGCGATAAGAGAGCATAATATCTACTGTATGATAAGATTTTATGAAAAATCTTATCTAAAAGAGGTTATCAATGCAGATGAGAGATACCTTGTACTAGTTTTTGGCACGGGAGAAATTGCGCTAAAATACAATAAAAAAATAGAAATGTTTTTGAAAAGTTTCATAGAATATGAAATAAACGATATTTACAAAATTGCCTCCCAAGTGGGGCTGACAGAACTTGCCTGGAAACTGAAAACTGTTTTGATAGATCAAAACACCCTCAAAGAGGGATATATGTTTTTGCTTGAAACAGGCAAAGAGTTGGCAAATGACGAATTTTACAACTATTATACCGATCCTTTGATTTTTGATGATCTGAACCATCAGCTCTATTTTGAAAAAATAGTACCGGAAGGTTTAATGGCTCTAAATCAAAAAGCACAGATAGAGGAGAAAAAAGCAAATATATTTTGTATAGGTCATTTGCAAAATGATTTTGAAAGTTTTTTCGATCAAATAACAATAAAGGAGTAAGATTATGAGCAAACACAAGCATCATAAACATCATAAACATAAGCACGACGAAGAGAAGCATAAAAAAAACGAAGAGGAAAAAGAGACTCAGGCAGAAGATGAGAAAAGAGAGGAAGAGGAGCAAAACGATTGCGAAGAGGAGATAGAAGAACTCAAAGAGCAAATAGCGCAACTTGAAGATCAATATCTAAGAACAAATGCCGAATTTGACAACATAAAAAAGAGAATGGAAAGAGAAAAAAGAGAAGCTATAAATTATGCCTCCGAAGAGTTTGCAAGAGATTTGCTCCCTGCTATTGACTCATTGGAACTTGCTATCGATTCGCTGGATGAGATAGATGCCGATGAGGAGGTAGTAAACAAGATGAAAGAGGGGATTAACCTGACAATCGAACAGTTCAAAAAAGCTTTTGAAAAACACGGAATAAAAGTTGTCGATATAGAAGAAGGTTTCAATCCCCATTTTCATGAAGCAATAATGCAAATCGAAAGCGAAGAACACAACAAAGGAGATATCGTTCAGATTTTTCAAAAAGGTTATACAATAAAAGACAGAGTCTTAAGACCTGCAATGGTCAGCATAGCAAAATAAATAAAAATTAAAAAAATTAGAAAGGATTAAAAATGTCAAAAGTATTAGGAATAGATTTAGGAACAACCAACTCTTGTATGGCGGTATATGAGAGAGGTGAGAGTAAGGTTATAGCAAACAAAGAGGGTAAAAACACAACTCCCTCAGTGGTGGCTTATACGGACAAAGGAGAGGTTTTAGTAGGAGATCCCGCTAAAAGACAAATGGTAACAAATCCCGAAAAAACCGTTTATTCTATAAAAAGAATTATGGGATTGATGTGCAATGAAGATAAAGCTCAAGAAGCGAAAAAAAGACTTCCCTATCATGTAACAGACAGAAACGGCGCATGTGCGGTTGAAATCGATAACAAAGTTTATACACCTCAGGAAATTTCAGCCAAAATTTTGATCAAACTAAAAGAAGATGCCGAGGCATTTTTGGGTGAAGAGGTAACAGATGCCGTTATAACCGTACCTGCATATTTTAATGACAGCCAAAGAAAAGCAACCAAAGAGGCGGGAACAATTGCAGGATTGAATGTACTTAGAATCATAAACGAACCGACATCGGCAGCACTTGCCTATGGACTTGATAAGAAAAACAGCGAAAATATCGTAGTTTATGATTTAGGAGGCGGTACATTTGATGTAACTGTTCTTGAAACGGGCGATAATGTCGTAGAGGTTTTGGCAACCGGCGGTAACGCATTTTTGGGTGGAGATGATTTTGACAACAGACTTATAGATTGGGCTGCCGAAGAGTTTAAAAGTGAAACGGGAATAGATCTCAAAAATGACATCATGGCTCTTCAAAGACTGAAAGAAGCAGCTGAAAATGCAAAAAAAGAGCTTTCGGCAGCGGCTGAAACAGAGATCAATCTGCCTTTTATCACAGCAGATGCGACAGGTCCAAAACACCTTGTCAAAAAAATAACAAGAGCAAAATTTGAATCTTTGATCGAAGATTTGGTCGATGAAACTGTTCAAAAAATCGCAGAAGTTATGAAAGATTCCGGTTTGTCAAAAGATGAGATCAAAGAAGTTGTAATGGTCGGAGGATCAACGAGAGTTCCTTTGGTTCAACAAAAAGTAAAAGAGTATTTTGGCAAAGAGCTAAACAAATCAGTTAATCCTGATGAAGTAGTTGCGATAGGAGCGGCTATCCAGGGAGCTGTTTTAAGAGGAGATGTAAAAGATGTTCTTTTGCTTGATGTTACACCTCTCTCTTTAGGTATCGAAACACTTGGAGGTGTTACAACCAAACTTATCGAAAAAGGTACAACGATACCTGTCAAAAAATCACAGGTATTCTCAACAGCAGAAGACAATCAGTCTGCCGTTACGATCCATGTTCTTCAGGGTGAGAGAGAATTTGCAAAAGACAACAAGTCTCTTGGTCAATTCAATCTTGAAGGAATCCCACCTGCTCCAAGAGGAGTACCGCAAATAGAGGTTACATTTGATATCGATGCAAACGGTATTTTAACCGTCAGCGCAAAAGACAAAGCAACAGGAAAAGCCCAAGAGATCAAAATCACCGGAAGTTCAGGACTTTCTGAAGAAGAAATAGACAAAATGGTAAAAGATGCAGAACTTCACAAAGAGGAAGACGAAAAAAGAAAAGAGCTTGTAGAGACCAAAAACCAGGCAGATGCATTGGCACATCAAACAGAAAAATCTCTAAAAGAAGCGGGAGATAAAATAGGTGCTGATGAAAAAGAGAAAGTGGAAAAAGTTCTCAACGAACTAAAAGAACTTCTCAAAAATGAAAGCGCAACAAAAGAACAGATTGATGCCAAAGTACAGGAATTAACCACTGTCAGCCACAAACTTGCAGAAGCTATGTATAAACAAGGCGGAGCCGAAGGTGCAGGAGCTGCCGGAGCCAGTAACGCACAACAAAAGAAACCCGGCGGAGATGAAGACATCATCGACGCAGAAGTAGAATAAATCTCCCAATCTGCCAAACAAGTCAGTAAACCGATTTTGGTTTACTGACAAACCTAAAAACGACAAGCAGCATTGGAAGTATGACTTCAGTCATACCCTTTTTGTTTGACAAAATTGATTTTACAGGCTCGATAAAAATTTTATGTTTTATCAGTTTCGCTGTTTAAAAAGCTGTTTTTTATCTTGGTGATCTTCTCCTCGCTAAATCCTGTAGCCTCTTTTATGATCTTTATATCCACACCGAGTTTCAAAAGAGATTTTGTCAAAGCTATTCTTTCTTGTTGTGCTCCTTTTTCGATTCCTTGTTCAATTCCTTTTTCGATCCCCTCTTCTATGCCTATCTCCATTCCCTCTTTATAAAG
>Ga0256914_1003997_pt1 | contig 11379 bp, 10 predicted proteins | sample HulkmetaG_FD_191571 | JGI IMG/M metagenome (GOLD analysis project Ga0256914, IMG submission 191571) | Hydrothermal chimney microbial communities from Main Endeavour vent field at the Juan de Fuca Ridge, Pacific Ocean - Hulk | ecosystem: Environmental > Aquatic > Marine > Hydrothermal vents ...
TAAACAGGACCAACGAAATAATTATCCCTGCTCACACCCCCCCCCCAGAGGAGGAGATCTATCCTGACACAGGAGGATTTCTTCAGAAGAATCTGCTTTTACTAATACAATATCATCCATGAACTTGTAGATCAGAGCGTTGGTGATCTGCTCAACCTGGACCTTGGGATCGGGCACCTTTCCAACCAGTATCTGCCTGGACGAGTTGATTCTTTTTTATGTATCTTTATCTAACATTTATTTGTTTTCCAACTTTTTTATATTGTGATCCACTGTCAGAATCTGCATTTGATGTCTGGCGATTTGATTTAGCCTTACCAGCCGTTGCGCCTGGTCCATGCCTTCTTCAATAAACAGGGCGTTGAGGTTTTCCAGGTTTGACAGGCAGACCAGTTGCGAAACATTGGCGTAGTCGCGGATATTGCCTTTTTTGTTTTTATTGCCCTGCCGCCACTGGGCTGCGGTCATTCCAAACAGGGCAAGGTTTAAAACATCAGCTTCCTGTGCGTAAATTTGATTTATTTGTCGGGAGGTCAGTTCCGGCGGAATCAGGTTTTCCTTGATTGCATCCGTATGAATACGATAATTGATTTTGACAAGATTTCGCTTAATATCCCAGCCGAGTTGTTTTTGTTCAGCTTCCTTAAGGCGCTGGAATTCCATTATAAGATAAAGTTTAAACTCTGCCGAAATCCAGGAAGCGAATTCAAAGGCAATATCTTTATGAGCATAAGTGCCGCCATAGCGCCCAGCTTTCGAAACAATACCGATGGCCTTGGTACTGTTCAGCCAGTTCTTGGCTGAGAGAACAAATCCGTTGGAACCGGATTCATTTTTAATGTTACGGAATTCAGTAACATTAAAATCAGGATTGTGCATCTTCTCCCACAAACCCATAAATTCAATGGTATATCGAGTGCTTAGCCAGTGTGAAATAACCAGACCGGTTGCCTCTGGATTTTTATGCCTGGTGAGGTGGTCCCCAAAATTCGGACAGGGTGTTAAGGTGGAATCAACCATTCTACCTAAAGGAGGATCACCTTCACGGCAAGAGCTGCCTTCTATCTATTGTTCCCGCTGTTTCTTAATAGCTAACTTGTGAATTCAAATTTTTCCATTACTCTATTATGGGTGCAAATACAAGTTCTTTCGATATTACAGGATTATAATTTCATGACGGTTTAGTTTTTCATTTGAATTTTCACCTGCTCGTAACCGGTTACGTGATATGTAACCACGCGCTATTTCTTGCTTTAAACTGCAATTAGTCACAGGTTCTCAGATTTACACGCTCTCTCCCGGCCGCTATAGCCCACTATGCGGGGAGCACCACCCTTGATTGCCTTCGATTTCCCTTCTGCTGCTGTTTTGAAAATGAAATTGACTTTTTGGGATAAACAGGGTGTATTTCGTTATACCGGTTATGCGAAATGCCCTGATATCCTGGAACGTAACCGATCACAGGCTTTGTAACCCCGCGGTATATCTTACTTCCAAATTGTAATTGGTCACAGGTGCTGCAGATTCACACGCTCTCTCCCGGCCGCTATATCCCCGTTATGCGGCCGGGAGAGAGCGTGTGAAAATGCGGTGCCTGTGATCAATTACCCTGAAACAGCAAGGAGAATGCCCATGAAACGTCTGATCTGCTCTGTTCTTTTTTCTCTCTTTTTCCTCACCGCGGTTGCCTCCGGTTTTGCGGCAACAAAATGGGATATGCACCTTAACTACCCGGCCGGCAACTTTCACTCCCAGGGTGCCGAACGCTTTGCCGAGCGGGTCAAGGAGGCCACCGGCGGCCGGCTTGAAATCGTACTGCATCCCGGCGCATCGCTGGGGTTCAAGGGTCCGGAGTTGCTGCGTGCCGTGGCCGAGGGCCAGCTTGTTATGGCCGAGGTTCCCACCGGAATGGTGGAAGGTGACGCCCCCATCCTGGCCCTCACGGCCCAGCCCTTTATCTCCACCAATGCCGGGGAGCAACGGCAACTCTACGAGCTGGCCAAACCCACTTACGCCAGGGTGCTGAAAAAGTTCAACCAGTTCACCCTCTACACCTCGGTGTGGCCCTTTTCCGGCATCTACACCCAACGGCCCATCAATTCAGTGGCTGACCTGAAGGGACTCAAAATGCGGGTCTACGACGGCACCGGTCTGGCTTTCGGCAAGGCAACCGGCATTGCTGCCCGCAAGATGCCCTTTTCCGAGGTCTATCCGGCCATGAAGGCGGGTCTGCTGGACTCCATGTACACCTCATCCGTTTCCGGCGTGGATGCCAAGGCCTGGGAAGTGCTCAAGTACTTTACTCCCATCAACATTGTCGGGCCGGTGAACATGGTCAATGTCAACCTGGACGCCTGGAACGCTTTGCCCGGGGAGATCCGGGACAAGGTGCTGACCGTTGCCGGGGAGATGGAAGACGAGATGTGGAACCTGGCCGCGGACATGGATGCCAAAAGCCGCAAAACCCTGGAAGAGCACGGCATGGTGGTTGCCGAGCTGAGCCCCGGGTTCCGGGATGAACTCAACAAACTGGGTGACGAGCTGCGCGCCGAATGGGCAAAAAAGGCGGGCAAGGATGCCCGGGATATCCTGGAGGCCTACTATAAGGCCACGGGCAGAAAGTGATGGGCTGTCAAAGCAGAGGACACGCCGCCGGCCCCGTCAACGGCACCACTGTTTTGCCGTGCATCGGATTCTGCGTGCGATAGATCGTTTCAGCCGGGCCATGGCCGGGATTTCCGCGGTTATCCTCGCGGCCATGGCCCTGCTTATCCTGGTGGAGATCATTCTCTGGAACAGCCTGGAGAAGACCACCCTGATCGCGGATGAATACTCCGCCTACGGTCTGGCCGCCATCACCTTTCTCGGGGCCGGTTACTGCCTGAAGGAAAAAGGCCATATTCGCATCACTTTGGTGCTCGGCCTGCTGCCGCCGCGGTCGGCCCGGATCATCTCGGCCGTGGCCACGGCCCTGACCACGATTTTCATGGGATATCTCTGGTGGTATCTCCTGCTCATGGTGCGTTCTTCCTGCCGTTACCACTCCACCTCCGGCACCCTGACCAACACCCTGCTCTGGATCCCCCAGGCCCTGATGCTTGCCGGTGCCACCGCCTTCCTTCTTCAGCTTGCCGCGACCGCGGTAAAGGCCTTTCTTGCCCTGGGAAGCGACGAGGAGACGGTGTGATGGACGGTTCCATGGCAATCATGTGCCTGACGGTTTTCGGCTTGCTCTTTTTTCTGCTTGCCTGCGGCGTATGGGTCGGTTTTGCCCTGTTTATGGTGGGCGCGGCCGGGCTCACCCTCTTCGGCACCTTGCCTGCGGGCTACAACATGGCCTCCTCGGTCTGGGCCACGGTGGGCAAGTGGGAATATGTGGCCCTGCCCATGTTCATCCTCATGGGTGAAATTCTCTACCGCTCGGGTATCTCGGAAAAACTGTTTAGGGCGCTGGTGCCGTGGCTCTACCGACTGCCGGGCGGACTTCTCCTCATGAATATCATCTCCTGCACCCTGTTTGCCGCGGTTTCCGGTTCTTCCGCCGCCACCACGGCCACGGTGGGACGGATCACCCTGGCCGAACTGGACAAACTGGGCTATGACCGTACCATTGCCATGGGGTCGCTTGCCGGAGCCGGAACCCTGGGGTTTCTCATTCCGCCCTCGCTGATAATGATCGTCTATGCCATCCTGGCCGAGGTTTCCATCGGCAAGATGTTCATGGCCGGCATTCTCCCGGGGTTGCTGCTGGCCTCGATCTATGCTGCCTATATCATCTACCGCGGTCTCCGCAACCCGGAAATCGCCCCCCGACTCCGGGAACAGTACAGCTGGAGCGAGCGGTTGCTGGCCGTCAAGGACCTGGCCCCCACCTTTCTGTTGATTCTGCTGGTGCTGGGTTCCATCTACGCCGGAGTGGCCACCCCCACCGAGGCCGCGGCCCTGGGAGTGTTCGGTGCCACCCTGTTTGCCCTGGTCAACCGCCGCATGAACGGCCGCCTCCTCTATGAATGCCTGGTGAGCGCGGTCAAGACCAACTGCATGATTATGCTCATTGTCATGGGAGCCGGATTTCTCTCCCGGGTCATGGGATTTCTCGGCATTCCCGCGGCCCTGACCCGATCGATCCTGGATCTGCATCTCTCCCCTTACCTGCTCATGCTGCTTCTGGGTTGCGTCTATATCCTGCTGGGCTGTCTGCTGGACGGCTTCTCCATTGTTCTCATGACCCTGCCCATTGCCCTGCCCATGGTTACCGCGGCCGGGTTTGATCCCATCTGGTTCGGCATTTACCTGATTCTCATGGTGGAGGTGAGCCAGATCACGCCGCCGGTGGGGTTCAACCTCTTCGTCATCCAGGGACTGACCGAGGAACCGGTGGTGCGTATCGCCCGCCACGCCCTGCCCTTTTTCTTTCTCATGCTCCTCACCACCGCCATCCTCACCCTGTTCCCGCAGATCGCCCTCTTCCTTCCCGGACTGATGAGCGTCAAGTAGGATCAACCGGAGCCGGATATGTCCTTTCGTTTTTCCATAGACAGGGGCGGCACCTTCACCGATGTGTATGCCGAGGTGGAGGGGGAACCGGGTTTTCGGGTGGTCAAACTGCTTTCCGAGGATCCGGCAAACTACGAGGACGCACCCCGGGAGGGCATTCGCCGCATCCTGTCGGAGTTTGGCATCGGCCTGAAAAGGGGTTTGGTCGACGAGTCGGCCATTGACTGGATCCGTATGGGTACCACCGTGGCCACCAACGCCCTGCTGGAGCGCAAGGGAGCCCGCATGGGACTGGTGATCACCAGGGGATTCGGCGACGTGCTGCGGATCGGCTTTCAGGAACGTCCCAATCTCTTTGATCTGCAGATAGAAAAACCGGAACTCCTGTACGAGGAGGTCATCGAGGTGGATGAACGGATCCGGCTGCTGCAAAAGGAGGAATCGCCGGAGGGGCTTGAAACCGTTACCGGCACCACGGGCGAGCGCTTTGTGATCATCTCCAGGCCCGATCTTGCGGCCCTGCGTCCCCGTCTTCAGGAGCTGCTCAATGCGGGTATCACCAGTCTGGCCGTGGTTTTTCTGCACGCCTACGGCTACGGCGGCCATGAGGAGATGGTGGGTGAGCTGGCACGGGAGCTCGGGTTTACCCAGGTGTCGCTCTCGTCACGGGTTATGACCGTTGCCGGCCTGGTTCGCCGGGGCGACACCACCACGGTGGATGCATATCTCACTCCTCATATCCGCGGCTATCTTGACAGCTTCAGACGGGGATTTGCCGGAGGCCTCCGGGATACCAACCTTCTCTTCATGCAGTCCGACGGCGGCCTGACCCGGGCCGACAGCTTCAGCGGCAGCCGGGCCATTCTCTCCGGGCCGGCCGGCGGCGTTGTGGGCTACGGACGCACCACCTTTGATCCGGAAAGGAAAAGGCCGGTGATCGGTTTTGACATGGGCGGCACCTCCACCGATGTTTCCCGCTATGGCGGCGACCTGGAACTCACCTTCACCACCCGCACCGCCGGAGTGCGTATCCAGGCGCCCCAGCTCGATATCCGCACCGTGGCCGCGGGGGGCGGCTCGCGCCTCTTCTTTTCCAACTCCATGCTCAGGGTGGGCCCGGAGTCGGCCGGTGCCCATCCCGGGCCGGTCTGCTACCGCAAGGGCGGTCACCTGACCATAACCGACGCCAACCTGGTGCTGGGCAGACTCCAGCCCGGCTATTTTCCACACATCTTCGGTCCGGACGAAAACCAACCCCCGGACCTTGAGGCGGCCCGGGCGGCAATGAGCGCCATGACCGACGAGATCAACCGGGCCGCCGGGACAGCGGGCAGGAAGGAGATGAGCGTCGAAGAGGTGGCCCTGGGCTTTCTCGCCGTTGCCAACGAGGTTATGGTACGCCCCATCCGCGAGGTGTCGGTGATGCGCGGCTTCAACATCAGGGAACATGTCCTGGCAACCTTTGGCGGGGCCGGGGCCCAGCATGCCTGCGCCATTGCCCGGCGCCTGGGCATCTCCACTATCTTTATCCACCGGTTTTCCGGTATCCTCTCAGCCTATGGTATGGGGCTGGCCGATACGGTGGTGGAAAAGCAGAGGCCGGCCGCCCTGAATCTGGCTGCGGCGGACGCGTCCCTCATCGAACGGTGCCTGGATGAACCGGCACGGGAGGCGCGCCGGCAGCTGCGGCAACAGGGAGCCGCTGAAGCCGAGATCCACTGTCGCCGTTTTCTCAACCTGCGTTACCAGGGCACGGACACCGGCCTGATGATTGAACAGCCCCCTGACGGCGACTTTGCCGCCGCCTTTGTGCGCACCCATCGGCGGGAGTTCGGTTTTATCCTCGAAGGCCGGGAAATCGTGGTGGATGAATTCCGGGTGCGGGGCGTGGCCCGGGGCCGTCGGCTCCGGCAACACCCCATCGCTCCGGGCCGGGGAGAGGTTCGGCCCCGGGAGCGGGTGCGTTGTTACTTTACCGGCGGCTGGCGGGATACCCCCCTCTATCTCTTGGAAAAACTTGGCAGCGGCGACGAAATCAGCGGTCCGGCCATCATTATCCAACAGACCGCCACCATTGTGGTGGAGCCGGGATGTCTGGCCCGGATTACACCTTACGGAGATGTGGAGATCCGGGTGGGCCGGGAGCGGGAAAACCGGGTCGGCAGCACAGAAGATCCGGTGCAGCTCGCCATCTTTGCCAACCTCTTCATGTCCATCGCCGAACAGATGGGACGCATGCTTCAGAAGACCGCCATCTCAACCAATATCAAGGAACGGCTCGACTTTTCCTGCGCCCTCTTCGATCCCGACGGCAACCTGGTGGCCAATGCCCCCCATGTGCCGGTCCACCTGGGCGCCATGAGCGAAGCGGTGAGGGAGCAGATCCGGCGGCGCCCCCATATCCGCCCCGGCGAGGTGCTCTTGTCCAACCATCCGGCGGCCGGCGGCAGCCATCTTCCGGACATCACGGTGATGACCCCTGTCTTCCGGGGAGAGGAGATCATCTTCTGGGTGGCCAGCCGGGGTCACCACGGCGATATCGGCGGTACCACCCCGGGATCCATGCCGCCCGACTCCCGCGTTCTGGCCGAGGAGGGCGCAGCCGTTGAATCCATGCTCCTGGTCAGGGAGGGAGTTTTTCAGGAAGAGGCGGTGAGAGGGCTGCTGGGTGATGACATCACCCTGGATGACGGCCGGGTGGTGACGGGCAGCCGGCGCCTGGCCGACAACCTCTCGGATCTCAAGGCACAGGTGGCGGCCAACCAACGGGGTATCGACCTGATTCTCGATATGGTGGAAGACCATGGGCTGGAGGTGGTGCAGGCCTACATGGGCCATGTGCGCCGGGCGGCGGAAAACGCGGTGCGCGCCAGCCTGAGGCGGCTGGGAAAAAAGAAGAGCCGGGACGGCAAAACCAGGCTGCCGGCCGCTGATTTTCTCGACGACGGCAGCCCCATCCGCCTTACCGTCACCATCGACCCGGACTCCGGCCGCGCCCTGTTCGACTTCTCGGGCACCGGCCATGAGCTGTGGGGCAACCTCAACGCCCCCCGGGCCGTGACCGGCTCGGCCGTTCTTTACTGTCTGCGCTGTCTGGTGCAGGAAGACATTCCCCTCAACTCCGGATGCCTGCTGCCGGTGGAGATCCGTATTCCGGCGGGATCCCTGCTCGATCCCTCGCCCGAGGCTGCGGTGGTGGGCGGTAACGTGCTCACCTCACAGCGGGTGGTGGATGTCATCTTCAAGGCCTTCGGGGTGGCCGCCGCCTCCCAGGGGTGCATGAACAACTTTACCTTCGGTAACGAGAGTTTCGGCTACTACGAAACCATCGGCGGCGGGGCCGGGGCCGGGCCGGGATGGCACGGCCAGTCCGGGGTGCATACCCATATGACCAATACCCGGATCACCGACCCGGAAATCCTTGAACGGCGCTATCCGGTGCTGCTGCGGGAATTTTCCGTGAGAAAAAAGTCCGGCGGGGATGGACGTTTTCGGGGCGGGGACGGCTTGGTGCGGGAAATCGAGTTTCTGGTGCCCATGCAGGCGGCCATCCTCTCCGAGCGCCGGGTCTTCGCCCCCTACGGCCTCAAAGGGGGTGGCGCCGGCGCCCGGGGCGAAAATCTCTGTATCCGCGCCTCGGGACGGATTCTCAACCTGGGCGGCAAGAGCAGCATCGCCCTCCACCCGGGAGACCGTATCCGCATCCTCACCCCGGGCGGCGGCGGCTACGGCTCATAGTGGTGATATAGCGGTCGGGAGCGATTCGGGCAAATCCGCCGCACCTGTGGCCGATTACAGTCTGAAAGCACCATATACCGGGGATACACACCCTGTGATCCCGATTAGGTTATCTCAATGCGTTTGACGTCGCTTTCAGGCAGGGATTTCCTGGGCATGGTGATGGAGAGAACCCCCTTCCTGAAACTTGCCTTGATATTGTCACGATCCGCATCCTCGGGCAGGGAGAGAATGCGCTGAAACGAACCGTAAGCACGCTCTATTCTGTAATAGTTCCGTTCTTTTTCCTCTTTCTCCTGCCTCTTCTCGCCGCGGATGGTCATGGTGTTGCCCGAGACCTCGACGCTCACGTCTTTTTCACTTACCCCGGGAACCTCGATGGTGATGATATAATCCCTGTCGGTGGCGGCGATATCCACCTGCGGTTTCAGCAGGCCGCCGCTGAAGGGGGCGAACAGTTCCGATGTCAGGGGCGATCTCATTCCCATGGTCTGAAAGAAGGAGTCGAACATCCGGTCCATCTCCGCCCTTAACTGGTTGAAGGGGGCGGGGAACGGCAAAGTTGTGGCCGGGGCACGCTCATCCACACGGCGCACCGGAACGGCCCCGCCGCTCTCCTCTTCTTTTTTGAACCAGTTCCACGGTGCCAGTTTTTTGATATCCATGATCGTCCTCCCTCGCTGCTGGTTATCGGTTTCAATCCGGGGAGGGATACCTCCCCGGATCGCCTCGTTTACGCGCCGAACCCCTCATGGTGTCATCGACGCTTTTGTTGAAGGGTTCATCCGGTCTTGATTTCGATCTGCCGCGGTTTGGCCGCCTCGGATTTGGGCAGGTGGAGCCGCAATACTCCTTCTTTCATCTCGGCGTTGACCTTTTCCACATCAATGGACTGCGGCACCGAAAAGACCCGCTGGTACTCCACGTCGCCGAACTCTTCCCACTGCACCGCGCCTGCGGCCTGCAACCGCCGGACGCCGCCCAGGGAGAGTTTGCCGTTGTCGATGTTGACGCTGATATCCTCCTTTGCCACGCCGGGCATGTCGATGTAGAGGAGGATTTCGTCATCGTTTTCAAAGATATCAACCAGTGGTACGACGGCCGGAATATCTCTGCTTCTCTCCGGCATTGCCTCTTCCGTTTTGACGAGTTCTGCTCTTTCGCTCATGATATCCTCCTGTGTTATCGTCTCTTTCAAACTCAGTTGATGGTGATCTGTTTGGGCTTGGCTGCCTCGGATTTGGGAAGAATCAGGGTAAGCAGGCCGTTATCAAGCCTTGCCTCCACCTTGGTGGAGTCCACATCCGCCGGCAGGGTAAAACTTCTGGTGAAGGTGGTCGCTCCCCTCTCCACCCGGTGGGCGGAATAGCCTTCCGGGGCATCCGACTCCCGCTTGCCGCTTACCTCCAGGTAGTTACCCTGGATCTTGATGTTGAGGTTTTCCCTGGGAATACCCGGAACCTCGATTTTCATCTCCAGCTGTTCACCGGCATCGTAGAGATTGGTGCTGGGGCCGCTCTGGGGCACGTTCCAACCGGACTGAAAGGGTGCGATCCGTCCGAACTCGGCGGGTATCCTGCTCAATCTTTTCTGCAGCATGTCCATGGCATGAAACATCTGATCAATATCGTTTAATCGCATCAACATGGCCAACCTCCTCTGTTGTCTATTACATCCGCTTCCCCGGCGCACAGTCGGGAAAGCCTTTCTTTTTCCTCTGCCTAAAAAATAATTACTCACTGCCCGTAGTCAATATTCCACGGTTTATTTTTTTGCATTTTTGCTCTATATTACTTTTATAGAATACCACCAACGAGTAATGAGAAGTGTTCGGTGACCACAACAACAAGGGAAAAGAAAAAGCCATGTACAGGGAAAACGACTTCTCCAACGATGATCTCGCCGTTTCCGTTCAGGGGCTCAAGGGCAGACAGTCGGTGCGGGCTACCTTTCGGCTGCCGGAACAGAGTATCAGGCTGCTGGGAACCGTGGCCAGGCAACTGGGATTGAAACAGAAATCCCTCTTTGATCAGCTGGTGGAGGACAGGGATACCCTGGCCAGACTGGCTGCCGGGAACCGCAAAGCTTTCACCCGCCGTGAGGAGCGCCGGCAGAAAACCTACGTACTCAGCAAGAGATCGCTGGAAACCCTGGACAGTGTCGCCCGGATGCAGAACATACCCCGCGACCTGTTGGTGGAAATAACCATCCACCGCCTTCTGCCCATTATGAACGCCGAACAGCGGAAACATGGGTTGCGCTGCGGCCTGCTGGAGGAGATCAGACAGTGTCGGAAACATTGCCGCACCCTGCTGGACAGCGCCAGAAACCGTCTCGGGGGCGACGATCGCGCCACCCTTATCCTGGAAAAGATGGCGGCCGCCTGCGAGGAGGGAGAGAGGGAACTGGAAAATGTCGTCAGGGCGGGACAGGCCGTGGAAGACTATCGGCAGCGATAGTCGGACGGCTCACGCCCCGCCGGGCATTACCGAAGAGAAAGAAATGAAACCGAACAACAGCAAGAAAAAACCAGGGAAAACCATATTCACACTTCTGCTGCTGACCGCCCTGCTCTTCCTGATCATCGGTCTGCTGGTCGGCATTCCGCAGCTGCTGTAGTGTAGATTCGTGGAAGCCCACCGGGTGGCGAACCCTGTGAACGGGTACGGGTATATGGGGAAGCAGGTTTACAGACGGCAGGAAAGCGAGCGGTCCATGAGGACCCGCTCCCGGTATGCCTGCAGCAGGTCGTCTTTTTTCAGGATGCCCACAACCTTGCCCTGATCGGCCTCATCCACCACCGGCAGAAAGGAAATCCGGTTTTCTTCAAACAGGGCAAAGGCGGTCTCAAGATTGTCGCCGGCGCTCACGGTTATCACCTCGCGGGTCATGAGATCGGCCACCAGGACGATATCCTTGAGATCATCAAAGAGGGTGAGGCAGAAACGCAGGTCCCGTAACGACAGCACTCCGGCAAGTCCGCCCTTGCCGTCAAGGACGACATAATGGGGATAGGGACTGGCCAGGGTTTCGTTGACCGCCTCCTCCAGGGAAGTTGAGTGGAGCATGGTGTCGAACTCGCGGTTCATGATCGTCTGCAGCCGAAGCGCCCTGAGTACTGAAATATCATGGCCGCGAACGATG
>Ga0256914_1003998_pt1 | contig 11374 bp, 11 predicted proteins | sample HulkmetaG_FD_191571 | JGI IMG/M metagenome (GOLD analysis project Ga0256914, IMG submission 191571) | Hydrothermal chimney microbial communities from Main Endeavour vent field at the Juan de Fuca Ridge, Pacific Ocean - Hulk | ecosystem: Environmental > Aquatic > Marine > Hydrothermal vents ...
GCAAAATAGGTAAAAATAATAACCAATGAGTACCCTGCAATAATATAGTAGTGAATCTGATCACCTGATACCAAACGATATGACCCCAAACCAATACCAATTGCCACCCCTAATGCTACCACAATTCTCAATACATTTTGCTTTATCATCCCCTCACTTATCTCTTGTGCCTTAATAGCAATTGCTAAAAGAGCAGGTTCTGCCATGGTGGTAGAGAACCCAATAAGAAAACCAAAAAGATAGATAAGTCCATTATTATTCATCGCTGTCAATGCAAAAGCGATGCTCTCACCAATAGGGAAAAGCCCCATCTCCAAACCAATAATAAAAGCATAAAGACCCAAAACAACCATAATAATACCTGTAATAATTTTAGGTAAATGTGGTACAGACTTTTTTATAATAATGTATTGAAAAAAGAAAATAACGATTAAGATAGGAGAAACATCTTTGATAACCCCAACCAACTCCATAAGAGTATCTGCCAATGAAAAGCTGTAGGTAGTCGCCACTGATTTTGTTGCTGTGGCAACCTCAGTAATAGATAAAGCTGTAGAGGCATCTCCAAATGAGTAGACAACAATCCCATAAATCTGTACAAATATCATTGGTGTTAAAGAAGCAAATGCAATAAGCCCAAATCCATCAATAGCAGGATTACGCCCTTTAATACTTGATGCCAATCCAATACCCAGTGCTGCCACCAAAGGTACCGTAACCGTTGAAGTAGTTACCCCTCCACTGTCATATGCCAAACCAATAATCTCTTTGGGTGCAAAAAAGGTAACAATAACCACAAGAATATATCCTGAGATAATATAGTATTGAATCGGGTGTCCCAAAAGAATACGAAGCGTCCCCAAAGCAATTGCAAATCCAACTGAGAGTGCTACTGTCATTCGAAGCCAAAAGGCATCAACCAATCCATTGGAAATCACTGCCGCTTTTTCGGCAATGGCAATAAGTGCAGGTTCAGCCACAGTCGTAGCAAAGCCTATGGTAAAAGCAAAGGTTAAGAGCCAAAAAACAGACCCTTTTCGTGCAAAATCTATTGCTAACCCCTCTCCAATGGGGAAAATACCCAACTCCAATCCACGAATAAAAAGTGCTAATCCCACGGCTACAATGGTTAATCCAATCACAATAGAAGCTAGATTTTCAGGCATGGCTTGGATGATAAAAGTTTGAAAGAATGCTACCACAATAATAATAGGTAACAAATCTTTAAATGAGTTTTTAAGGTCGTAATAGAATATCTTGATGCTTTCTTTCATAATTTGGAGTATATCTGAAAAGCTCTTTACATAACTACCAAAACTCTTAAATTTATCTTATAATTTCACACAAGTTCCCACTCCTCTCAAATTTTTAATTACAAATTTTATATTTTAATATAATTATCAATTTCTTCTAAAACCTCATTTTTAATTTTTAATTCTAACTTCATGATAGAGAGGGGCAACCCAAAGCCCTCCATTTTTACCTCATCTTTTTGAGTAATAAGCAAAGAGGTAGCCCCTAGCTCTAACATTTTTTGGGAAAGCTCCTCTTCATCAAAATAGGCGTGGTCTTCAAAAAATATCTTATCTACTACATTCAGGGGTAAAAATGGTGTTAGTCTAATAGGGTTTGAGATAGCAGTAACAAGTAACATCTTTTCGCTGGGATTGATAATTTCAACTGCCCTTTTAAAATCTATCTCCTCCAGAAGATTTAAATCAGCAAACTTTTTAGTAAAGAAAAATTCACGAAATGGTCCAGCAGGGAAGGTCAGGTAGTTTTCAATGTTTTTGGGAAACAGTAAAATCTCAAATTTTTTGATATTCACACGATTAAAACCATCATCTAAAAAGATAACTTTTACACCCTGTTTCTTCGCAAGAGTTATCGCTGTAACTCTATCCTCACTCACTATAACTGAAGCATTTGGTAGAGATTTTGCCATCAACATCGGTTCATCACCACTGGCAAAAACATCAGATAAAATTTTACCACGACGACTCACCTCAACCAACCCTCTACTCTCTCGACCATATCCACGGGAGATGATGCAAGTATCATTATACCGAGATGCTAAAGCGATAACAAAGGGGGTTTTTCCACTTCCTCCAACTGTTAAATTTCCAATACTTATAATGGGAATATGATAATCTTTTTTAGCAGTGAGTATCCGTCTCAAAAACATAACCATAGCAAAAACAAAAGAGAGTGGAGTAAGAAAAAGAATAATAACCCAATCAAAATGATTGGGATGGAAGAAGAGTCTCTCAAAAAAAGAGACTAAAATTTTACTAAGCATTAGATATTAATAATCAAATATGCTCACCAGCCACTTTAATAACAGCTTCACAGACCCTGTTTACATCTTCATTACTCAACGATGGGTATATAGGAAGTGACATCACACGCTGAAACACACCAAGGGCTACTGAGTAGTCAAAAACCTTCATGGAATATTTTGATTTATAATACTCTGTCAAGTGTAGAGGCATATAGTGTACCCCTATCTTTACACTCTCTTTTTTCAATTGACTTACAAAGTGATCACGGTTTTTATCAATCTCTACGATATATTGAGAAAAGATATGAGCCTCATCAAAGTTTGGTAGTTTTACATGCTTTAAATTGGCGAGTTTTTGACCGTAAATAGAGGCGATTTCTTTTCTTCTTATAATGCTCTCTTTTAAACCTTCTAATTCAGCCAGACAGTAAGCAGCATGGAGTTGAGAGATGTCATATTTCCAACCAATAGCAACAACATCGTAGATATAGTTAACATTTCCATAATCATCACAAGATTTACCCTTCATCCCATGAAATGACAAAAGTAAAGCTCTCTCATAAATTTTTTTACTGTTGGTTACCATCATACCACCATTGGTAATAGAGTTACATAGGTGTGGTGCAAAAGAGAAAACAGTAATATCCCCACCACTGTTTCCTACTTTTTTACCGTTATGTTCTGCTCCCATAGCGTTACTAGCATCCTCTATAATTTTTACTTTATAGGTTTTTCCTAACGCATAGACACGCTCCATATCAAGTACATCACCTGCCATGTGATTAATAATAACTGCTTTTAATTTTTTACTTTGACTTTTTTCTAATGCCTTTTCCAATTTATCTAAATCTATATTATAATTTTTACTCTCTATATCTACAAAAATTGGCTCTGCATCAAAATGCCTTACTGCTTCAGGAATAGATGGAAATACGTTAATACTACAGATAACCTTATCTCCCCTCTTAAAATCCAATGCACACATGGCTAGATGTAATGCAGAAGTTCCACTATTAGTAGCAATGGCATACTCACACCCGATAAACTCTTTAAAAGACTCCTCCAATTTTTGAACTTTTGAATTATCTGAAAAAGTTAAAACATCATTAATATATTGGGTAGTATTTTTTTGAATAGTAGGTTTGTAAAACTCTATTGTATTTGGCATTTTATTTCACTTTTTATTTAATTTTATTACTAGCGTATGTGCCATTATACAACGTTTACCATTAAAATAAATTATAAACAAGCCATATTTTTAAATATTTTTTTTTATGTCCAAACAGTTACATTATTTTGTTAATAATTACTACCATTTAACAGAACTATTCACACTTAACCTTTGCCAGTTTTTTTATCTCATCACAACTGAACCCTGCCTCTTTTCTTGCTGATACATTAAAATAAGGTCTATGTTTCCCTATTAATTTATGTTTTTCTAAAATATCAAAATAAATATTTTTATTTAATTTTTCTATATCACATAGATAAGAGAACCATTTGTCTCCTTTATGAACATGATTTATCTCCTCTTCATAGATAATATCCAACGCATCAATCAATCTTTTCACCACAGGAACCTTGCGTCTGTTATTCAGTTTTTTCACAATTTGAGGATTAACATCCAACCCATTTGCCTCATGATACCGAGGAATAATCGCCATTCGTTCCAATACGTCATGTGCTGTATGGTTTGATGCATCAAAAAGACCACAATGAACAGCAAAATCTCCATGAACATATCCAAGCTCATTTAAAAGAGTATTGAGCATCTTATAGTGTCGTATCTCATCAAGAGCGACCTCCAACCAATCAATTTTATACGATTGTGGCATATTAGGAAAACGATAAACAGCATCAAGTGCCAAATCAATTGCAGAGTACTCTATGTGTGCGATAGCATGGATGAGTGTAGCTAATCCCTCATTGGTGTGAAAATCTTTTCTTGCTTTTAACTCTTTTGCGTCAACAATTGTACAAAAATTGGCATAAGATGGGGATTGAAATAGTATAGGCTCAAAACCTTCCGAGGATATAAACTCATTTTGGCAACAATACTCAAATAGGTGCTGTGTCAACTTCTCTTTGGTCTCAATATGGGGGGTTTGAATGGCAATTTCAAGGTTGTGATATAAATTCATGACAACATTATACATAACAATACTATAATAACAATACTATAATAACAATACTATAATAACAATACTATAATAACAATACTATAATAACAATACTATAAACAATACTATATAAAAAAGGTTTTTTAATGCAGATTGAAATGCAACCAATGGGAAATACACAAACAAATTGCTACATTGTTACAATTGATAACAAAGATTTGATTATCGATCCAGGCATGGGTGCTACCAAATGGGTCATAGACAATGTGACCAACCCTATTGCCATCTTAAATACACACGGTCACTATGATCATATTTGGAGCAATAACGAACTACAAGAGAAGCTAAAAGTGCCTCTATATATCCCAAAAGATGATGCTTTTATGCTAGAAAAAGACCCCTTAGGTCGAGGAGCACCCAAAAGCAAAGCAGATATTTTGATTGATGGCGATGAGAAAATCACCATAGAGGGAATTGAAATCCAATATCGTCTCTTTGCAGGACACACCCCAGGAAACTCTATTATTGAGATAAAAGATGTATGGTTTTCAGGTGATTTTCTCTTTCAACAATCTATTGGTAGATGGGATTTTCCATTTTCAAGTGGAGAGGAGATGGTTAAAAGTTTGGAAAAAGCTCTAAAAATAGAGGGAGACTTTACGGTTTACCCAGGTCATGGTATGAGTACCACCCTAAAACAAGAGCAGAGAATCATGCCTCAGTGGATTGAGTATGTAAAGCACCATTAAATGGTGCGTTTCTCAACGCACCCTACTTTTTACTTTTCGTAAGAGAATTTATATCCTCTTCTTCTTACTGTGTGTATCACTTGGAAACCAAGAATACTCTTTAGCCTTTTTCGTATTTGGTTGATTGCCACCTCTACAGTGTTATCACTTACATACTCAGGCTCTTCCCAAAGGGCGTTAATAATCTCATCTTTTGAGAATACACGCTCTTCTCTAAGGGCTAAGTATGCCAAGATATCAAATGTCTTACCATTTAGTGAGACTATCTTATCATCATACTCTATCTTTTTATTGCTAATATCAATAACCAACTTTCCAATATCAATGTGCGTTCCAAAAAGATTACGCATATTAGAGAGTACTCTAGCTGCAATTAACTCAGCTGAATCTATATAATCAGTGATAACCTCATCGGCACCCAAATCAAAAAGAAGTATCTGATTTTTTGGCATAGAGGTAATCACAATAATTTTTGTCTCTCGCTTCTTTTTCTTAATCTCTTTACTATATTTTTCAAATGAGTACTTTTGATTCTCATCTACTACTATAATAAGTTCATAATGTCTAAAGTCTGTGAAGTTTGTTGCATCATATAAATCTTTTGCATTATCTACAATACAGATGAAGTATTTCTCTAGCTCTACTTCCAACTGCTTAACAAACTCGTCACTGAACCCTATGGTCAATATTCTCATTCTAATCCTATATAATATATCTACTTTTAAGGTTATATCTAAAATTCTCTTGTTTTAAAATAAGAAAATATAATTATATATTTTAATAAATATTAATATAATTTACCTATGTAGTCTAATTTTTCTTTAATTATACCTTATTTTTTGATTTTTTAAAAATTAATTTAAAAAATCAACTCTTTTTTTTAATTTTTTTTGCTTTAATATACACTCTTTTGGGTGCAGGATAGCCCTCAATTGTCTTAGAGCTATCATTCTCATCTAAAAAATCATCCAATGATTGTGTATTAATCCACTCTGTTTTACGCTGTTCATTCAACTCTGTCTTGGCTATCTCCAACACCTCTATCTCTTCAAACCCTGCTCGGTAACACCAATTTTTAAGGGCATTAACGGTGGGAATAAAATAGATATTTGGAATTTTAGAGTATCGTTTCATGGGTGTTAAACAAACCTCATCTTCTCCATCAATCATAAAAGTATCCAAAATCAGCTCTCCCCCAAAATTAAGTCCTTTATAGAGAGACTTTAACGAGCCAATAGGGTCTGCACGATGATAAAGCACCCCCAAACAAAATAGTATGTCAAACTTATGCTCATAATACTCAACGTGTTCCACCCCCAAGAGTTCAAACTCTATACCACTTTGTATAAAATGGTCCAAAAATTTAAATTGACAATAGGGAATGGCAGAAGGGTCAAACCCTACCAAACATTTTGGCTTATCCTCCATCATACGAAAAAGATAATAACCATTATTGCACCCTATATCACCCACTATTTTATCTTTTAAATTAAAATGAGGTCTTAAGAGGTCATACTTAATATGGCTTCGCCACTCACTGTCTATAAAAGTTGAAGCGACTTGAAAAGGACCTTTTCTCCACGGCCATACCGTTTTGGCAGAGGTGTAGATATACGCCTCCTCCTCTTTGGTTAATCCTTGGGGATAGACCTCTACGGTATCCCCCAGTTTTACCTCAACCTCTTTAACATTGGGTAGACCTGTGACAGCCTCCCAGTAGGGTTTAATATTTTTCCACCCGATACACTTCTCTCGCTCTAAACGCAAGGCATCTAAATCTATCATATCGGCTATTTAACATACGCCTTGATAATTTTTTGCTCCTCTACAGGCTTGTCTCTACGACCCACTTTAGTATTTTCAATCTTTCGTACAATATCTTGACCTGCAACCACTTCACCAAAAATTGTATGTTTTCCATTGAGCCAAGGTGTTGCTTTGGTTGTTATAAAAAACTGACTGCCATTTGTTTTTGGCCCTCTATTTGCCATTGCTAACAGTAGAGGTTTATCAAATACTACATTGGGTGCAAACTCATCTGCAAAGTTCTCTTTCCAGATAGACTCACCACCTGTTCCCGTCCCTGTTGGATCTCCCCCTTGAATCATAAAATTTTTAATAACTCTGTGAAAAATCAGCCCATTATAGTAACCATTTTTAGTATGTGTCATAAAATTTTCAACTGCCAATGGTGCAATTTTTGGAAAGAGTTTAATCTCTATTTTACCCTGATTGGTCTCAAAAATCACAATAGTATCTGTTTTTTTATCGGCGCGTTTCTCTTCAACCACACTTTTATTGTCTGTTGAAGTTGCCTCTTTGACTACTTTTACCTCATCTTGTGCATTACATCCTGTAAGCAACAGTATCGCTGTTACCAAAAACAATAATCCTCTGTTCATTCTTTTTCCTCTTTTAATATTATCTAGCATAGGTAATCTCCCGCTTTTCACGAATAACATTTACCTTTATTTCGCCAGGGAATTGTACCTTATTCTCTATCTCTTTTGCAATCTTTTTAGATAAAACCGTGATTTGATTATCATTGATTACTCTGGCATTAACAAAAATCCGTATTTCACGACCTGCATTAATGGCGTAAGCCGCGACCACTCCTCTCTGTTTTAAAGCGATATCCTCTAACTCTTTTACCCGTTTGGTAAAGCTCTCTAACACCTCTCGTCTCGCCCCTGGGCGTGAGGCACTAAGCGTATCGGCAGCACAAACAGCAGCTGATTCTACCCCATTAGGCTCTTCATGTCCATGGTGTGCATAAATGGCATTAATCACCGTGGGGTGTTCATTGTATCTCTTACAAACCTCTACCCCCAAGTCCACATGGTTTCCACCTACCTCTTGGGTCAATGCTTTTCCGATATCATGAAGTAAGCCTGCTCGAAGAGCCAACTTCTCATCTCCTCCCATCTCTGCTGCCATAATGGAAGCTAACTTTGCAACCTCTAAAGTATGAGCTAGAGCATTTTGACCATAACTGGCACGATAACGCATACGACCAAGCAGTCGCATTAGCTCCTCTGCCATTGGCAAAAGACCAAGCTCCACTACAATATTTTCACCATCTTCTAAAATCTTCTGTTCAAACTCAGCTTTTACTTTGGTATGAATTGCTTCTATTCGTCCTGGGTGAATACGACCATCAGCCACCAATAACTCAATGGTTCGAGTAGCAATGGCTCTTCTATAGAGGTTAAAATTACTAATAATAATCACCCCAGGGGTCTCATCAATAATAATGTCTACCCCCAAAAGTTGCTCTAAACTCTTGATATTTCGCCCCTCTTTCCCGATAATACGCCCCTTATGCTCATCACTTGGAAGGTTTACAATATTTTGAAGTCTCTCCCCAGCAAACTCACCTGCATAACGGGTAACGGCTTGAGAAATTATATAATCTGCCTTTTTTTGAGCATCCTGTTTCGCCTGTGTCTCATATTTGCGAATCAGATGTGCCAATTCAAGTTGGGATTGATCCTCTACCTGCTGAATAAGGTGTCCTTTCGCCTCCTCTTTTGTCATTCCAGAACTCTTCTCTAGAAGTGAAATCAGAGTAGAGAGTTCACTATTTTTCTCATCAACAAGCTTATCAAGGTAGAGTTCTTTTTTATCTAAATCTTTTTTCTCTTTTTCTATCTCTTTCTCTCTCTTATCTAAAGCTTTTACCTCTACTACCAACTCATTTTTTTGCTTCTCTACATCCAAAACTCTCTCTTGAAACTGCTTTTCTAAATTAATTTCACTCTCTTTTATTGAGACTTTTGCTTCATGTAAATGATTCTCTGCCTCATGCTCAATCGCTAATGCTTTGGCTTTTGCCTCTGCTTCATGGTGCTTAAACTGTTTTTTACTATCATTTTTTACAAACAGATAACTCGCTATCGCACCTAAAATAGCCGTTACCGTTGATATTGATACCTCTTCTATCATTCTTTCTCCTAATTCAAGGAATTAACACCTTGATTTTTTTTAATATTATTTTTTGAGCTGTCTTTTATAAAAATATTACTTGAAGTTATATACTTGTCTCCTTCTACATCATGGTCATCTGTAATATTTTTATCTGATATGCAAGTCTCTCTTCCTATGAAAATTATCTTTTCAATATGAGTTGAATTATTATCAAAAAATCTATCATAGAAGCCTTTACCAAATCCTACACGCCTAAAAGTTTTATCTATTCCTATAACAGGAACTATCGCTAAGTCTATTTTTTTATAAATTATAGTAGAGATATTTGGTTCTTTTACAGAAAAATTTTTAATTTTTAAAGGTAGTCTATATTTTACCAATCTAAAGCTTTTACCTACCATAAAGGGAACTAAAACTGTCACATTCTCTTTTCTTAGCTTTTTAATTAAATTTGATATATTAATCTCTATTTTTAAAGGAATATAAAGCATAACAACGCTAACTTTCCTCTCTATTATCTCCATATAAATAGATTTGTTGATTTTTTTATCAGAGGCGTAGTATCGACTTGGTCTATTTTTTTTTAATTTATTAAGACAAGATGCCCTAAAACTCTTTTTATCCATTTTTTATCTCCTATTTTTATACTTTTTTTGCTATAATCGCGAAAAATACTAAAGATACACTTTAAATGAAAAACAAATTTTACATTTTTTTACTCATAACTTTAATGTTTTTTACCTCATGTGATGAGGGAAAAACAGATGAGAGTAAAATATCTTCTCAAGAGTTGGTTAAGAAAATTCATAATATAAAGCAATCAACCACAAAAAAAATAGTTCCACGGAGATATCATCTAACCTTCATAAGTTTAGATAAAGAGCCTACTTTGTTGAATATTAAAAAAAATATCTATGATTTTTCCAATATACGAGAACCCATTGTTTTGGTTAATTTCTTTGCGACATGGTGTCCTCCCTGTCGTGGACAGATAGCACATCTTAACAATCTTCAAAAAAAGTATCAAAGCAGACTTTTTGTGATGGGTCTGCTACTGCATGATGATATCAACTCAAAAGAGGTTACAGAGTGTATTGCTTTAAAAAGAGTAGACTATTACATATCAGATAGCAAAAAAAGCAACCAAAAGTTTGCAGAAATCATTGCACCTCAGTTGGGATTAAAATCCAATTTTGAACTCCCCATGATGGTAATGTTTGTTTATGGTGAGTACTATACCCATTATGAGGGTACAGTTCCTGAAGAGATGATAGAGAGTGATATCAAACAAGCACTAAAAGAGATAGAGGGGTAACACAATGTTTAATATATTTAAAAAAGTTTTTCGACGTACCACAGAGGCAATTCAAAAAGTCTCTCCTGAGAAAAAAAATAAAATCACACACGATGAGTTTGAAGATATTCTGCTCGAAGCTGATGTAAACTATGAATTAATAGAAAAGTTTCTAAAGAAGCTTCCCAAAAAAATTGACAGAGCAACTGCCTACAATGCACTTATCTCTGTTTTTCAGTACAAAGCAGATTGGAAAGAGGATATCAAAGCTACACCATTTGTCGATATGATTGTGGGGGTAAATGGTGCAGGAAAAACTACCACCATTGCCAAACTGGCACGATACCATCAAAAAGAGGGAAAAAGTGTTATGTTAGGAGCCTCTGATACCTTTCGAGCGGCTGCCATTGAGCAGTTGAGTAAGTGGGCCGTAAGATTAGAGATTCCCATTGTTGCTACCAAACAAGGTCACGACCCATCAGCCGTGGTCTATGATACCATCCTTTCAGCACAATCAAAAAAAATAGACCATGTACTTATCGACACAGCTGGACGACTCCATACCCAAACCAACCTAGGTGAAGAGCTAAAAAAGATGGTGCGTATCGCCAATAAAGCGATGCCAAATGCTCCACATCGCAAGATGCTTATCTTGGATGGGACACAGGGAAGCTCTAGCATCAATCAAGCCAAAGTATTTAATGAGATGATAGGGATAGATGGAATCATCATCACAAAACTAGATGGAACAGCCAAAGGTGGCTCTGTCCTCTCTATAGCAGATGAGCTACAGATGCCAATCTACTACATAGGAACAGGAGAACAACCCGATGACCTTATCAAGTTTAAAGCCAATGAGTATGTCAATACTATTTTAGATGAGATTTTTGCCTAATCGTAACAACAATAGTTAAGTATTGGCAATAATCTCCTCTACTACCCTAAATATTTTCCCTACAGAATCAAGCTTGACCTTCTCATGCGTGGAGTGAGGAGAGAGAAT
>Ga0256914_1003999_pt1 | contig 11371 bp, 9 predicted proteins | sample HulkmetaG_FD_191571 | JGI IMG/M metagenome (GOLD analysis project Ga0256914, IMG submission 191571) | Hydrothermal chimney microbial communities from Main Endeavour vent field at the Juan de Fuca Ridge, Pacific Ocean - Hulk | ecosystem: Environmental > Aquatic > Marine > Hydrothermal vents ...
GACAGATCTTCCCGAACTCGAGTTTGGGGTGGTCTGAAGGTAGATCGACGATATAGGGGATGAAAAGGCGTTTGACACCCTTTTTCAAGAGATCGAGGACGTGTCCGTGAAAGACCTTGACCGGGAAACAGGTCTCAGCGGCGATGATCTCGCAACCGGCGTTTACCAGTTGTTTGTTGGTCGGTTCAGAGACGACTACCCGAAAGCCTAGTTCTTGAAAGAGGGTGGCAAAGAAGGGGAGCCTCTCAAAATTAAAAAGGGCTCGGGGAAGGCCGATCTCCCCCCGGGGGCCTTCTAAGTCTTCTTTGAGGTAAGAAAATAGCTTTTGGTCCCGTTCAAGGACCGGGTTGGGCAGATCGGCCGGAGGCTTGCGATGGTCTACTTCATAGCGCTCACACCGCCCGCCGTAAAAATAAGGCGGATTACCTTCAATGGAGACCTTCCTGATCTCGCACCGATTGGGGCATCCTTGGCACTCAAAGGTAGAAATGGTGTACCTTACCTTTGAAAGATCAAAGCCCCGGAAACGGGTCTTTCCTTTGGTCTCTTCTAAGGCCAGGAGCGCTGCCCCAATGGCCCCGGTTACTTCGTGATGGGGAGGGACGATAATCGGACGATTGAGGACCTTTTCAAAGGCAGCCACAATGCCGGCATTAAAGGCCGTAGCCCCTTGATAGAAGACGCGTTGGCCAATCTTCCGCCCCTCGACGACCTTGTTCAGATAATTATGCACGATGGCATAACATAAACCACCGATGAGGTCTTCTTTGGGGAGCCCCTGTTGTTGATAATGCAAGAGGTCAGACTGCATGAAGACCGTGCAGCGCTCACCCATTTCAAGCGGGGCCTCTGAGCGCAGGGCGTACTCACCGAATTTTTCAATGGGCACGTTGAGACGCACGGATTGTTCCTCAAGGAAGGAACCAGTGCCGGCGGCACAGGCCTTGTTCATGGTGAAGTCAACAATGGCCCCGTTCTCAAGGCGGATAAACTTTGAATCCTGTCCACCGATTTCGATGATGGTGTCTACCTCCGGGTCAAGGAAGGCCGCGGCCTTGGCCTGGGCGGTGATCTCATTGCGGATGACGTCAGCCCCGACAAAGTCCCCTACCAGGTACCGCCCAGACCCGGTCGTACCCACTCCCAAGACCTCGACCTCTTGAGGGAGCCTTTCCCTCAGGGCCAGGAGCCCTTCCTTTACACTCTCTAAAGGTTTGCCGTGGTGAAGAGCATAGGTCTTGGCCAAAAGCCGACCTTCTTGATCAATGGCCACCAGTTTGGTGCTCACCGAACCAACGTCAATACCCAGGTAAATCTTTGCCTTCTGGTCTAGCCTTAAGGGAGACGGCCTTTCTTCCGGTTTGCGCACGATATAAGGACCTAATTTGGGCAGACGTTTGGGTGCGGGCTTACGTTCCCTGAGATAGGCGGCCAGGATCTCTGACCCTCGATAAGGAGCGGTAAAACGACCATCAAGCCCATAGAGCGCCGCTCCGATGGCCCCCATGATGAAATGATACTTCGGGATGATCAATTCGCCTTCTTTGAGCCGAAAGACCTCCTTAATGGCCCGCCTGACCCCAGGGTTGGCAGCCACCCCACCTTGGAAGACCACTGGGGGATGGATCTTTCGCCCCCGGGCCAGGTTACTCTTGAGATTCCGGACGATGGCAAAGCAAAGCCCGGCAATAATCTCGTGGTCCGGCACGGCGGCCTGCTGGAGATGGATCATGTCCGACTTGGCAAAGACGGTACAACGCCCAGCAATTCGTGGAATATGTTCGGCCTTTAGGGCCAATTGACCGAATTCCTGAACGGTGTAACCCAAACGGGCGGCCTGCTGTTCAAGGAAGGCCCCGGTGCCGGCGGCACACATGGTGTTTAGGGCAAAGTCCTGGAGGCGAAAGCGCCCACCTTCATGGGCAATAAAGACCAACTTTGAGTCCTCGCCACCGATGTCAATAATGGTCCTGGCCTCGGGGTGAAAGTGTTCCACTGCCCGGGCATGGGCCATGACTTCGTTGACAAAGGCCACCGAGAGGATCTGGGAAATGAACTTGCCCGCCGTCCCGGTACAAGTGAGGCCGTCGAGGTCTTCCCCGTAACGCTTTTCTGCCTCTTCTAAGAGTTTTTTGGCCGTTTCTACCGGTTGACCGTGGGTCTTACGATAGTCGTGATAAAGTATCTTGCACTCAGGAGAAAGGACGGCTATCTTTGCCGTCCCCGAACCGACATCCAGGCCCACATAATACTTGCCCATGGGTCCCTCCATCTGATCTTCTCGCCCAAAACTATAATCATTTTCCCTAAGGCCCAGACAGAATTAAGAATAGCAAAAAAATCCGAAATTCGGCAGGAAATTCTTAAGCCCAAAAACTCTTCAAAAATTCCTCCTCAGAAAGGACAGCCATTAAGGCCTGATAGGTCTCCTGTGGTTTTGTATGTCTTCCGACCAAAAGTTTCAAGACCTTGGCCCCTTGTTTTCGATAGAATTCCATCAATGGGCGGGTACGATCCCGGTAGGTGAGCCATTTCTTATAGATGAGTTCGATCTTGTCGTCTGTGCGGCCCTTTCGGTCACCGCCGACGTCTTTGTGAATGCGCTCAAGGACCTCTTCAAAGGAGGCCTCAAGGACAACGACCAAAGGGATATGGATGATCGGAGATAGGGATCGGGCCTGACCGTGGTGCCGGGGAAGGCCATTCATGACCAATATTTCGTCTCCTCGGGCCTGTTTTAGGTGCAAAAAACCCTTGAGGATCTTGATGGCTAAATAAAAATGTTCGTCCTCTAAAAGGAGCCCTTCTTCCAGGACCTTTTGGATGAAAAGGCGTTCAGAGGGTAGGATTCCGTCTCTTTGTTCGCCCCGGGCAATGGCCCGTAGCTCGTGACCGAAGTCAAAGTGAAGGAGACGAAGACCATAAAGACCACGTTCTTCAAGCAAATCCCCCAAGGGGGATTTGCCCACCCCGGTCGGCCCAAGGAGCAAGATTCCTTTTAGTCTCTGTGGCATGGTTAGGGCAAGATGGCGTCCACAAAGGCTTCGGGATTAAATTCGTCTAGGTCTTCAAGCCCTTCTCCCAGCCCTATGAACCGAATAGGGATCTTAAAGAGATGGGCCAAAGTAAGGGCAATCCCCCCTTTGGCCGTCCCGTCCATCTTGGTGATGATAAGCCCGGTAAGGGGTAAGGCCTCTCCAAATAGACGGACCTGGTTGATGGCGTTCTGCCCGGTGGTCGCGTCGATGACCAGGAGGTTTTCATGCGGTGCTCCGGGAAGGACTTTCCCAGCCACCCGGGCCATCTTCTTGAGTTCCTCCATGAGGTTATATTTGGTATGTAACCGCCCGGCGGTGTCGACCAAGGCCACGTCTATCTCCCTCTTTTGAGCGGCTTTAAGCCCCTCAAAGACCACGGCTGAGGGATCAGCCCCTGGAGTCTGTTTAATCACCGGTACCTCAAGACGTTTTCCCCAGGACTCTAATTGTTCAATGGCCGCTGCGCGAAAGGTATCCGCCGCCACCAAGAGGACCTGATGTCCGTCTTTTTTCAAACGATAGGCCAATTTAGCGATGGTCGTCGTCTTACCCACCCCGTTTACACCGACCAGAAAGACCCCGGCTGGTCTGGCCGCCGGAGGGAAGGGGGGGCTTTCAAGGGAAAGGATCTTTAGCATCTCCTCGCGCAAAGCGGCCTTAAACTCGCTTGACTTGAGTAATTGCCCGTCTTTCACTCGAAGACGCAGGGGAGAAAGCAAGGCCTTCACCGTATCGAGATTGATGTCAGCGGTGATCAGGGCCTCTTCCAATTCCTCAAAAAATTCCTCGTCAACGATGCGTTCAATGACAAAGAGCTCGCCCAAGCCCTCTTTAAGGCGCTCTCTGGTACGCGAAAGCCTTTCTCTAAACCTTTGCCAGACCGTCTTTTCCGAAGCTTTATTTTCTTCCGGCCCCTTTTCGCCCCTTTCTTCTGACTTCTTTTTGAACCACTTGAACATCATCGCTCCTTGAGTTAAAAAGTGCCTTTCAGAGACGCTTTTACTGATATCTTAGGCTTTATATCTTTGCAACTGAGCTATGGACTTGGATATAGAACTTAGACTCCTACCCCCAGAGAAGAGGCGTTCTCTTAAGCCCGGCTTGGAGTTCGGTTTCGGTCGTCTCTTCACCGACCACATGTTCTACATGGAATATGATAAGGGCCTGGAATGGCATGGGGCCTGTATTAAACCTTATGAAGCCATCTGTCTTGATCCGGCGGCGGTGGTCTTTCACTACAGTCAGACCATCTTTGAAGGCCTTAAGGCCTACTACGGGGTCGATGGTCGCATCCGGCTCTTCCGGCCAGACCAGAACATGGCCCGTCTGAATCACTCTGCCCGGCGGATGTGTATGCCAGAGGTAGACGAGGCCTTTGTCTTAAAGGCCATCAAAAAACTGGTCTCTATCGAAAAAGACTGGATACCCAGGGAGAGGGGCTCGGCCCTTTATATCCGCCCTTTAATGATGGGAACCGAGGCCTTTTTAGGGGTCAAACCCAGCGATAGTTACATTTTCTTTATCATCCTGAGCCCGGTCGGGGCCTATTACCGCGAAGGATTTAATCCCATCAAGATCTTTGTCACCGATAAATATGTACGCGCTGTACCCGGAGGAGTAGGGGATGTGAAGACCGGGGGTAATTATGCGGCCAGCCTTATGGCCTCGGAAGAGGCCAAAAAGCTTGGCTATACCCAGGTCCTTTGGCTTGATGCCCTTGAGCATCGTTACGTCGAAGAAGTGGGGACGATGAACATCTTTTTTTATTTTGAAGACGAATTGGTCACCCCCAAACTTACCGGGAGCATCCTTCCTGGAATTACTAGGGATTCCGTCCTACGGATGACCAAAGATTGGGGGCTTCCGGTCAAGGAGCGGCGGATCTCCATCGACGAGGTGATTGAAGGGATCAAGTCAGGCCGCCTTAAGGAATGTTTTGGCACCGGGACGGCGGCGGTGATTTCTCCGGTGGGTTGGCTGGCTTATAAAGGCGAAGAATACATTATCAATAATGGTCAGACAGGGCCTTTGGCCAAACGCCTCTTTGACGAACTTACTGGGATTCAGTATGGTGACCGCCCTGACCCCTACGGCTGGATTCAGTTTGTAGAGCCTTAAGCTCATCTTCTCGCAGGATTTCTTCCAGACGACGATCCAGTTCTTCTTCGAGTTTACGAAGGCTGATCGGTAACCTTTCCCGGCGTCTAAATATCTCTTCAGCAATCTTTTCTTGACCAAAGAGGATCAAGTCTTTGACCACCATTTCTAATTCGAGGACATTTTTGGGCCAGGGATAAAGCAAAAATTTCTCGAGCAATTCTTGAGAAGGAGAACGGTAGGGTTGACGATAGAGGGCACCATAGTTTTCCAAAAAATGCTCTACCAAAAGGGGGAGATCAATAAATTTTCGCCGTAAAGGAGGCAGATGGGCACTGAATTCCGTCAGACGGAAATAAAGGGAGGGCAAAAGCCTTTCTTCCTTGATGAGCTGACCAGGAGAGGTATTGACCGAGACGATCAATTTCAGAGTAGGGCTTAAGGGTTCGTGGATGCCCAAGGGAAAGAAGCTCCCGGTATCTAAAAAATAGAGGAGCTTTTGTTGGGCAGAGATGGGCAGATGTTCAAGGCCTTCTAAATAAAGGACCCCGTTTCTGGCCCGGGATAGGGCGCCTTCTTTGGGACGCTTGATCTCTTTTATCACTTTGGGACCAAAGCCGAAGAGAAGGGGCTCGATCATCTCCTCAGGGAGGGCAGAGGCGGCAAACTTGACAAAAGGGCCCCCAATCCAAGCGTGGAGATGATGGGCGTAAAGTTCTTTCCCGGTGCCTGGCTCCCCTTCAAGGAAAATGGGGTTGGGGATCTTGGCCAAGAAGGGGATGGCCTTCCTGAGCCTTTCTATCTTTTCGTCTTCCCCCAGAAAGGGGTTTTTCCGTTCTTCTGGATTAAGAGATAATCTTCGGCCCAAGGTCTCTTCCAAGATTTCATAAAACCTCTCGGTCAAAAAGGGGCGTTTGAGATAGGCAATCTTTTTAAAGTGAGAGACACCAGTTATCTTTCGTATGGTCCCGATACATAAGACCGGCGTCTGGGGAGAAACATTATAAGAGAGCTCTTTTAAGGTCCGTTGGTCGATCTTTTGGGGCTCAAGGAGGAGCAACAGTTGAGGCGTTTCTCGTTTGTTGACCGAAAGACCGGCTAACTCTAAGAGATGGGTAACATAACGCTCAAGACCTTCTTCTCCGGATAATAAATAGACGTTTAACATCCTAATTTTCTCGAAAAGACGGTACCATGAAAAACTTCTTTAACCTTTATGCGTTTGACTATCACAATTTGCCTAACCTTTACAAAAAATAATTCGATAAAATTGAATAAACACTTAAGCAAACTATTCCATTTTTTATAAAAGATGCAAATTTGATACCTCTTTGAGAGGCAAAGGTGGCTCAAAAATAGACAAAAAATCCCTAAAAGAGGGCATTCTTAGAGAAAGGAAGTCTGGAAAAAGGAAAATTTTTTCACTTATTGGGAAATTTTTTGGAACTTTGGTCCTTTTGATGGAAAAATTTTTCACTTTGTTCGTGGGGAGGGAGGGGGGCCGTTCTATTCAAGGGATAGAAAACGGCCCCGTGGGTTAAAAATCAATGATCTTTTTGGCTTGAGCCGTGGCCCTTTGTATGGCCACAGCCTTGTCGAGATCAAAATCAGCCAGGTCCTCTTCTCCCATCTCTCGGTAGACCTGACTTCGAGCCATGAAAGCAGCGGCGTACAGGGGTTCGATATCAATGGCCTTGTTAAAGCATTCCAAGGCCTTATCGAGATCCTTTTGACGATAGTAGACCTGACCGAGACGATAGTGAAGGCGGGCATTTTTAGGCTCTACTTCCAGAGCAGCCAAGAGATCGGCCTTGGCCTCCTCTAGGCGATCAAAGCGCAGATGGATAGCCGCCCGGGCATGTAAGGCCTTGACCATCGTGGGCTCCAGATCCAGAGCCTTGTTAAGATATTCCAAGGCTTGGTCGAATCTCTGTTTAAAGAGGAGAAAGGCACCCTCTTCATAGAGTTCTTCAGCGGTCATAGGAACCTCCTTGTCTTTGAATTAGACTCTGTTTAATAGTAAATTATAAAAATAGCAATGAGGAGGGGTGCCCGAGTGGTCGAAGGGGGCGGCCTTGAAAGTCGCTGAGGGCGTAAGCCCTCCGGGGGTTCGAATCCCTCCCCCTCCGCTGTTGCCGAAAGAAAAATTTTTAGGTAATCTTGCCTGAGGCCGGAGGGGTGACCGAGTGGCCGAAGGTGCTCGCCTGCTAAGCGAGTGTGCCCTTAACCGGGCACCGTGGGTTCGAATCCCACCCCCTCCGCCATTATTTCTTCCTTGATTCTTTTTCTTCCTCCGCTAACTTAAAGAGGCCTATTAAAATTTAAAGGGGGCTTGTCTTGGAACTTAGGGCCTTACTCGTACCACACACTTATATACGAATGGATCTAGCCACCTTGGCCTTGGCCTTTTTTGATCGTTTGGTCCTCCTTCAGCCCAGCGAAAAGAAACCCGAAGCCCCCTTTGCCAAACTGATAGAAGCAGGGCTGATAGAAATCGTCTCTCCGCCTCCTTTTGGTGAGCGGTTGATCTGGTTTGAACGCCTGGTCAAGAGCTATGAAGAATGGGGCCTTATGATGCGTTGGCCGGAAAACGTCTCCATGTTTAAGGCCTGGCCTGAGGCGGTAGAAGAGAGTGTTTCGGAGATCAAGGCCGAACTCCAAGGCCGAAAAAAGGTCGAAGATGATCCCATCCTTCGGGCCCGGGTCATTTTGCAATTGGCCTTTGATCTGGATAAGCGTCTTGAAGAGCTGGATCAGGAATACGAGGCTTTACAAGCAAAGGCCTTAAAGCTCACCGATTTTGTCCTTGGAAGCGACCCAGTCAAACCACGTTTCCCCAAATGGGTAGTCGAGGGAAGAGAGCCCAATTGGGAGCTTCAGGGGCTTTCGGAACGAATAAAGGCCTACGCGGTGTTAACACCCCTTTTGCCAGACCTCCCCTCAATGATTACCACCGATCAGCTAGAGGTGGCTGAAAACCTGCTGGATGTCTGTCCAGAGAAAGAGCGGCTTGGCTCCATGGCCATCCAGCCGCTTTCGTGGCAAGATTTACCGGAAGCGGTCTTGGAAAAGAGACGTCTTCGGGATACCCCAGAAGGGAACCAAAAGATCCAGGCCTTGATCGAGGGAAGACTGGAAGAGACTTCTTCCGGGCCAAGAGTGGAGGCCTGGCGCCTTAAGGCCGAGGTCAGAGGTCTCTTGGCTTCGATGGCCAAGCTCCCAGGAGCAAGCTTGGCCCCGGGGGAGACCCTTTTCTTTTACTTAGCCCGAGCTTAACTCTTGACAATCGGCGCACAATTTAGAACTAATTAAGTACACTGGCGGTGTAGCTCAGTTGGTTAGAGCATGCGGCTCATATCCGCATGGTCCGGGGTTCGAGTCCCTGCACCGCCACCACAAATCAAGGGCGGCGTAGCCAAGCGGTTAAGGCGACGGTCTGCAAAATCGTTATTCCGGGGTTCGAATCCCCGCGCCGCCTCCATTTCCTAAAAGCCCATGTATGAATTAACAGTGTGCGATGAATTTGCAGCGGCTCATTATTTGCGTCATTATCCTGGAGCTTGTGAACGCCCTCACGGCCATAACTGGAAGGTGGAGGTCTGCGTAAGGGCCAAGGAATTAAACGAAATCGGTGTGGCTATCGATTTCAAAGACCTCAAACGTTACCTTAAGGAAGTATTGGAAGAATTAGACCACCGAGATCTTAACCAACACCCGGCCTTTCAAGATCAGAACCCCTCTTCAGAAAATATCGCCCGGTATATCTTTGAAAAGATGTCCGAAAAATTGGCCACCCACCCGGTAAGACTTTACCGCGTCACGGTATGCGAGACAGAGCGCTCCTGCGCCAGCTTTTTGGCGGATGAGACTTAAGGTCTGCGAAATCTTTGTCAGCCTCCAAGGAGAAGGGGTTCATCAGGGACTCCCTACCTTTTTTGTCCGTTTGGCCGGCTGTAATCTCGCCTGCCGATGGTGCGATTCAAGATACGCCAGAGAAGAACCTGGATTTGACCTGAGTATCGAAGATATTCTCCATAGATGGCAGGCTGAAGGGGGACTTCCTTGGGTCCAGATCACCGGAGGAGAACCCTTGCTCCAGGAAGGGGTCTATCCTTTAATGAAAAGATTTCTCCGAGAAGGAGTTACCGTCCTTCTTGAGACCAACGGGAGCATTCTCCTCGATCGGGTGCCCCAAGGAGTGGTCAAGATCATGGACCTTAAGACCCCCTCTTCTGGGATGTCTCGATTCATGTGCTGGGAAAACCTGGCCTATCTGTCGTCTAAAGACCAGGTCAAGTTTGTCATCGCCGACAGGGAAGACTATCTCTGGGCTAAGGCGGCCATCGAAAGGCACTACTTGCCGGTCTTTACCCAGGTCCTCCTATCCCCGGTCTACGGTGAACTGGCCCCACAGAAATTGGCCCATTGGATACTTGAAGATCGGCTTCCGGTCCGTCTCCAGATCCAACTTCATAAGTTCCTCTGGGGTGATCGTCGTGGGGTATGAGCAATAACCCTTGCCCCGGAGAAGGAAAGGTAGGCCGCCAGGATCAAAAGGGCCAATGAGAGGAGGGCCAAAAGCGGTTTTTTGGCCTGGATGTTTTTTAGAAAGAGAAGGACCAAGGCGGTCAAAGTGACCGCAAACATGAAGACCGCTGGCCAGGCCACAAAAGAGGCCTTTTTGGCGATAGATCTGAGCCAGACGGTTAAGGCCAAGAGGGCCAAGGCCGCCAGGAGTTGATTGGCCGTGCCCATCAAGGGCCAGATAGCCTTCCAAGTCCCAGTAAGAGCCAAGGCCGCCGCGGCCCCGATGCTCACCGCCGTGGCCCAAAAGCGACTGGCTTTGGCCTGGGTCTGTTCTGTAAGTTCTTCCAAGGTAAAACGGGCCACCCTGGTTGCGGTGTCCAGGGAGGTCAGGGCAAAGGCCGAGACCGCCAGGGCGGCAAAGGCCACCCCCGTCTTTTCCGAAAGCCCCAGGGCGGTAAGAAAACCGCCTACCCCCTGGGCAAAAGCGGCGATGGGGCCTTTGGTCTTCAGGAGTTGGTGATAGGCAGAGAGGCTGAGCCCGGCCACAGACATAAGGGCCACCAGCCCGAGCACGGTCTCAAGGAGCATTCCCCCGTAGCCAATCACCCGGGCATGGGTCTCTTTATCCAATTGTTTGGCCGTGGTCCCAGAGCCCACCAGAGAGTGAAAGCCAGAGATGGCCCCACAAGAGGCAATGACAAAGAGGAGGGGAAAGAGCGGGCCGTATTCGTTTTGAAAACCGGTAAAGGCCGGTAGCCTGATCTGCGGGGCCTTGATGAAGAGCCCAATAAGTCCGCCAAATAAAAGACCATAGAGGAGAAAGGCATTTAGATAATCCCGGGGCTGAAGCAAGGCCCAGACCGGGGTCACCGCGGCCAAAAAGACGTAGATAAACAGGATATAGCGCCAAGTAGTCTCCGGGAGCCTGATCGGATATTGAAAACCAAGCCAAAGGGCTGCGGCCAGGCCCAAAAGGCCCAAAAGGGTCAGGGGAGCGAGGGGCATTTTCATCCGATATCGCAAGACCCCAAAGGCCAAGGCCAGGATGAGAAAGAGCCCCGAAGCCGTAGCCACCTCCGGGGAGGCGATAAAGGTCTTGGCCACTACCACGTCAAAGGCAGCGATAACCAAGATCAAGGTTACCCAGGCAAAGGCTAGGAAGATCTTTTGGCCCGCGGGGCTTACGTAACGTTTGATGATCTCCCCGATGGAACGCCCTTCGTGTTTAGTGGAGGCGGCTATGGCCCCCATATCATGGATGCCCCCGGCAAAGATAGCTCCAAGCACCAGCCAGAGGAGGATACCCACCCAGCCATAGGAAGCGGCCAAGATAGGCCCGATGATTGGTCCGGCCCCGGCGATGGAGGCAAAGTGGTGACCGAAAAGCACAGAAAGGGGCGTGGGGACATAATCCAGGCCGTCGTTTCTCCGGTGGGCAGGGGTTGGATCTGCATCAGAAAGACCAAACCAACCGACAGCAAGACGTCCGTAGACGAGATAGCCCAATAAAAGCGCCCCTAAGGCCCCGCAGATGACTATTATCCCAGACATGGCCTCCCCTTTCTCTTTTTGTCCGCCTATCTTAGCTCCAAACCCCTTTTTGCCAAGGATTGGTCAAAAAGAAGACCCTATTCAGCCTTTCCTGAGTCCAAATTTTTTATGAAAAAATTTACCCACCCAATAGGGAAAAATTTTTCAGAAAGGGAAAT
>Ga0256914_1004000_pt1 | contig 11370 bp, 8 predicted proteins | sample HulkmetaG_FD_191571 | JGI IMG/M metagenome (GOLD analysis project Ga0256914, IMG submission 191571) | Hydrothermal chimney microbial communities from Main Endeavour vent field at the Juan de Fuca Ridge, Pacific Ocean - Hulk | ecosystem: Environmental > Aquatic > Marine > Hydrothermal vents ...
CGCCCAATAACAAAAGCGCGGCTACAAACATCTGGTGTGGCTCGCGCAGCCACTGGCCAAGGCGGCCGCTCTGCCTGGCACGCCAGAGCCAGATGCTCCCCCCGAGGGCTATCCCGATGGCGAGGATGCCCAACACCACAGCCCCTTGGAACAGTTGAGGGTCTTGAAACGGTGCAGGCGGGGGGGCGTGCCAAGGCAGGTGCGCGGCCGTCAATGAGCCAAGGCGTTTGGCCAACGCTGCACCGCTGTCGAGCAAGACAGATTTGTGAATGACACCCCCGGAAAGTAAAATCGCTATCGTGCTGGCGATTAGGCAGCATTTGGCTCCCAGGTGCGAGGGCAGGGCTTTGCGGTAATACAGGGTGATTCCCCCGAGCAGCAAGAAGAGGGGGGCGAAAAAGCTCAAATAAGCCGAGAAGTTGAAAAGCAAGAGGCTGCCGCGGCCAATGGTTGCCCAGGCATGCACGACCACCAGCGCCCACGTGAGGAGCACCACGGCTTTGAGGATGCGTTGGTGAGGCTGACGCCCCTTTCGCCAGGCCCACGCCAAAAGGGTGGCGCCAACCAGGCTGAGCCACAGCAGCGGGTAAGTGCTCAAAACGCCAGCCAAGGCGCTGAGGCGTGTTCCTGCCGTGGGAACGCTGGCCACGGCTTGTTGACGCCCTAAGCCGCTTGCCGGCATGTGGAACGGAAACCACGGCTGCTTCCGAATGACCTTGGGCAGCCACGGCAGCCACAGCCGCAGGATGTCTGGCCAGTAGGTGGCATAGACCACCAAAGGCACAATGGCAGCCCCCAACCACGCCCATTTGGCACGCCGCAGGCCATAGGCTTTCCACGTGAAGATGCCAACAAAAACCCAAACGAAAATCAGATTGATGCGGGTGACGCTCAGCGTGCCGGCCAGCAGCCCGCCTAAAAACAGCTGCCAATTGCGGGGATGGACGGCGAGCACAAAAACCAAAGCCCAAATGAGCAACGCCGCCCCCAGCCCTTCGGTCACGGCCAGGCTATACATCCGCTGGAGGGCCGTGGTGGCCGCGGCCATCCACATGACCAGCGCGGCGGTTTTGGCGTCTGTAAAGCGGCGCAGGAGCACCCACACCCCCGCCAGCGCGAGCAGGCCGCACCCCAGCGAAAAATAGCGCCCTGTATCCAGCCCCGGATGAGAAAGCCATTGCGCCGCCCCATAAAAGAAAAAGGCCAAAGGCATTTTGTTGGTCCAAGGGCCGTAGGGCTGAAAGGGGCGGTAAACGCCGCGGATGAACAGCCAACCTTTGTAGAGGTAGGCCCCCTCATCCATGACCACTTCTTGGAAGTGGGCAAAATAAATGGCGCCCGCGGCAAAAGTCGCCCAGCCCAGCAGGGCGAGCGCATGCCATCGCAGGGCGCGGAGCGGGCGACGCAAAAACAAAGCGTGGAAAACGCGACGTCTGACCGTGTGCATAAGAGGGAAGCGGGCTTGATTGGGTTGCGCGGCCTGGTGTTTGGCCCAGGCCGCGCGCGGATGAAGCCTCATGCCAAGATGCGCACCAGCACTTTGCGCCGATGCGGTCGGCTACGGTGTTCGAAAAGATAGACACCTTGCCAGGTGCCCAGGGTCAAGTGTCCATGCTCAATGGGAATGCACACGCTGGGCAGGGTGAGGGCCGCGCGGATGTGCGCGGGCATGTCGTCTGCGCCTTCCAAGGTGTGGCGGAACCAGGCTTGCCCTTCAGGCACCAGATGTTCGAAGGCCTCTTCCAAGTCGGCCCGCGCGGTGGGGTCCCAATTTTCGTTGAGCACCAAGGAGGCGCTGGTGTGGGGCACGAAAAGGAAGCACATGCCCTCTTGCACCCCGCTGGCGGCGATTTGGGCTTGCACTTCGGCCGTGATGTCATAAAGCCCCTTACCGCGTGTGGCGATTTCCAAGGTGAATGTATGCCACATGGTTTTTGGTCCCGCAGTTTGGGTGAGGCGGGGGCGCGCAGCCCTTGCGCCCCCGCGAGAGGGTTTACACGCCTTCCTCAATGTCAAGCTGGGCTTTTTCCAGGAAGGCCGCCACGGGCATAGGCCCTAAGTTTTCGCCCGAGCGCAGCCGCACGGCGACTTGCTCGGCTTCCACTTCTTTGTCGCCTACGATGAGCATGTAGGGGATTTTCTGCTTCTGCGCGGCGCGAATTTTGGCGTTCATGCGGGCGCTGCTGTCATCCACTTCGACCCGCAGGCCGGCCATGCGCAGTTCCTTGGCGACCTTTTCGCAGTAGGGCACGTGCCGGTCGGCGATGGGGATGAGCACGGCCTGCACCGGCGCCAGCCACACCGGAAACGCCCCCGCGTAGTGCTCGATGAGCACGCCCAGGAAGCGCTCGGTGCTGCCCATGATGGCCCGATGCAACACCACCGGCGTGTGTTCTTCGCCGTCGGGGCCGGTGTAGGTCAGCCCCAGGCGCGCGGGTTGGATGAAGTCTACCTGGATGGTGGAAAGTTGCCATTCGCGCCCCAACGTGTCTTGGGCAATGAAGTCGGCTTTGGGGCCGTAGAACGCGGCTTCACCCCGGGCTTCGACATAATCCAGGCCGCTGGCGTCCAGCGCGGCGCGCAGGGCGGCTTCGGCTTTGTCCCATTTTTCGGGGTCGTCCACGTATTTGCCGCCTTCCCCGCGCAGCGAGAGGCGCACTTGGTAGTCGGTGAGGCCGAAACGCCCTAAAATCTCTTGGATGAGTTCCAGCAGCATGGCAAACTCGCTCTGGATTTGGTCGGGCGTGCAGAAGATGTGGCAGTCGTCTTGGGTGAGCGAGCGCACGCGGGTCAGGCCGTGGAGCTCGCCTTTCTTTTCGTAGCGATAGACCGTGGCAAACTCGGAGAAGCGCAGCGGCAGTTCGCGGTAGGAGTGTTTGCCCATTTTCTTGTAGAGGGTCATGTGGCTGGGGCAGTTCATCGGCTTGAGGCGGAAGCGCTCGCCGCTGTTTTGGTCAACCATGGGCGGGAACATGACGTCTGCGTAGTTTTGCAGGTGCCCCGACATGCGGTAGAGGTCTTCTTTGACGATGTTGCCCGTCCACACGTGCTGGAAGCCATAGCGGGTTTGCACTTCCCGGACGTAAGATTCCAGCAGATGGCGCAGGATCTCGCCCTTGGGGGTAAACATGGGGATGCCGGGGCCGATTTCGTCGGGCGCGAAGTAAAACAGGCCGAGTTCCTTGCCCAGGCGGCGATGGTCGCGCTTTTTGGCTTCTTCGAGCCATTGGAGGTATTGGCGGAGTTCCTTGGGCGTCTTCCACGCGGTGCCGTAGATGCGGGTGAGCATGGGGTTGTTTTCGTCGCCCCGCCAATATGCGCCCGCGATGGACATCAGTTTGATGGCTTTGGGGTTGATTTCGGCGGTGTTTTTGACGTGGGGGCCGCGGCAGAGGTCCACAAAGGTGTCGTGTTGGTAGATGCTGAGGGTGGGTGTTTGCCCTTCGGGGAGGGGGTTGCCGTATTCGTCGGTGCCGCGGCTGAGGATGTCTTCGATGAGTTCCAGTTTGTAGGGCTGGTCTTTGAAGATTTCGCGAGCTTCTTCGGGGGTGACTTCCCGCCGCACGAAGTCGTGTTTGCCTTGGATGATTTCTTTCATGCGGGCTTCGATTTTTTCCAGGTCGTCTTGGGTGATGGGGCGGGGGAGGTCGAAGTCGTAGTAGAAGCCGTCTTCGATGGGCGGGCCGATGGTGATTTTCGCGCCGGGGAAGTATTCCAGCACGGCTTGCGCCATGACGTGTGCGGTGGAGTGGCGGATGCGATAAAGTTCGGATTCGGGGTAGTTTTCAGGGGTTTTGGGTTTTTCGACCATGAGAGACCTCCGGGGCATCGGGTCGTGGATGGTGTAGCGGACAAGAGGATGGGCGGGCAGCGGCGCAACGCTTTTTAACCACAAACGCTCCCGCCCGATCTGGGGCGAGAGCGTGCCGCTCACGCGGTTCCACCCAGTTTGGCGCCGGAAGCCGCGGCTGCCGGGCCATCTCTGGGGGCCGATAACGGGGCCCAACCGCTTCCCTTACTGGCCGAGGGCGTTCGGGGTTGCGCTCGCGGGGGGTTTTCACCGAGGGAAGCCGAGGCAGGCTTGCAGCCGATGGCCTGCCCTCTCTGGCGGCTGGGTCTCGGTTACTCGTCCCGGTCGTTGCGTTTGCCTATGCCAACGGCCCCGCGGAGGGGCCGTTGGACGCAGAGAGGTGGGCGGTATAGGACTCGAACCTACGACCTTCGCGATGTCAACGCGACGCTCTAACCAGCTGAGCTAACCGCCCACATGCGCCTTGATTATACCGACCTGCGCGGGAATTGGCAAGTGTTCGTGCAAGATTGAGGGCGAATTTGTCGCTTGCACACGCCGCGGCGGATGGGCTGCGGGCGCGCCCTGGCGTTCCGCCCAATTCGGGTTACAATAGGGTGCATGAAGGCCGAAATGTTTATGCCCATTATGGAAAATGGCGATGAGGGCTTGGTGCGCCCCACCCAAGTGATTGTGGATTTGGACGCACTGGCCGACAATTTCAAGGCAATTCGTGAGCGGGTGGCGCCGGCCAAGGTGATGCCGATTCTCAAGGCCAACGCTTATGGCCACGGTTTGGTGCCTGTGGGGCGTCTGATGGACGCGTTGGGGGCTGATTATTTGGGCGTGGCTGTGTTGGAAGAAGGCATTTTGTTGCGCAAGGCTGGCGTGCAGACGCCGATTTTGGTCTTGGGCGGCATTTGGGGTAGTCAGATTCCGCTGTTTCTCAAGTATGATTTGACGCTGACCGCTTCTTCGATTGAGAAATTGCAGCAAATTGACCAGGCTGCCGAGGCCTTGGGCGTGGTTGCGCGGGTGCATCTCAAGATTGATACTGGCATGGAGCGCATCGGCGTCCACGATTACAACGCCGCGGGCTTTTTGGAAGCCGCGTTGCAATGTCGGCATGTGCAGGTAGAGGGGATTTTTTCCCACTTTGCCAACGCCGACGCGGCGGATCCAACTTCGGCGCGGTTGCAGTTAGAGCGTTTTCAGGAAGTGTTGCGGTTTTACGAACGCCGTGGTGTGCCGTCGCCGTTGCGCCACATGGCAAACTCGGCCGCGATTTTGCGCTTTCCCGAAGCGTATTTTGACATGGTGCGCCCGGGCATTTTGTTGTATGGGGTGTATCCGTCGCCGGAGGTGCCCCGCACCATCAAGGTGCGCCCGGCTTTGACGTGGAAAACACGGGTGGTGTATTTCAAGGTCACCAAGCCCGGCCGAGGGGTGAGCTACGGCTGGACATGGGCCCCAGAGCAGATGACCCGCATTGTGACGTTGCCGGTGGGTTATGGCGATGGTTACTTTCGGGCGATGTCTAACAAGGCCGAGGTGTTGATTCGCGGGCGTCGGTATCCGCAGGTGGGGCGCATTTGCATGGACCAGATGATGGTCAACATCGGTTGGGAAACGGCCTACAACGGCGATGAAGTCGTTTTGGTCGGCGAGCAGGGCGCCGAGCAGATTACGGTGGAGGACCTGGCCGCGTGGGCTGGCACCATCCCTTATGAGGTGCTCACCAATATCAACACTCGGGTGCCGCGGATATACGTCGGCCGGGAAGACTACCAGCGAGCAATTGCCCAGGTTGAGGGATGAGGGTATGGCACAGTTGACCTTTCACGGGAAGGCCGCGCCTTCGGCCGAACCGGCGTCGCTCCGTTTGGAAAGCGTGGTGCGTCCGCCCGACGCGGAACCGGAGGCCACTTTGCCCCCCAGCCGCCTGCTGTGGGGGGATAACTTGGCGCTGATGACCGCCCTGCTGCCGCAATTTGAGGGAAAGCTTGCCCTCATCTATGCTGACCCGCCGTTTTTTACCAACCGCCGTTATCGGGCTCGTGTGGGCCGCGGCGAGGATTCCCGCAAGCCCGAAACCTGGCAGCTGGCTGAAGGTTATGCCGACCGCTGGGCTTCGTTGGATGCGTATTTGGCCTTTTTGTATCCGCGCTTGGTCTTGATGCACCGCCTGCTCTCGCCTACGGGCACGTTGTATCTGCATCTTGATTGGCACGCGGCTTCGTATGGGCGGGTGTTGTTGGATGAAATTTTTGGCCCCAAACAACTCATCAACGAGATTGTGTGGGTCTATCACGGCCCTTCCCCTATTCGGCGAGCGTTTAACCGCAAGCACGACACGATTTTGATGTATGCCAAGGGGAAGGATTACGTCTTCAACACGGACGCGGTGCGTGTGCCTTATCACCCTAACACCGCGGCCACGTTTCGGGCTTCGCCCAAGGCCGGCTTTGGTAAGGTGCCTAATTTGGCTCGCGGAAAGGTGCCGGAAGATTGGTGGTATTTCCCCGTGGTGGCGCGCCTGCATCGGGAGCGGACCGGCTACCCGACTCAAAAGCCGGAAGCCCTGTTGGAACGCATCGTGTTGGCTTCGTCGCGCGAGGGAGATTGGGTGGCCGACTTCTTTTGTGGCTCTGGCACCACCGCGGTGGTTGCCCACCGTTTCGGACGGCGCTTTCTCTGCGCCGACGCGACTCAGCAGGCCATCCAGACCGCGCGTTTGCGTTTGATTCGCAGCCAGGCCGCCTTTGGGGTCGAGGTTGATGGCCGTTTTTATCGCCCCCCGCAGCCGTTTCCGGCGGCATGGCGCCCTTGGGTGAAGGATGGATGGGTGGCACTTCCCGCTGAGGCGCTGGCGCAGGCCGAGGGTTGGGAAGTGGGCTTTTGGAAAGACGGTGTGTTTCATAGCACCGCCCAAGCCGTGCGTGCCCCGCGCGCGGTGGAGCCGCCTTCCCCTCGCTTGCCGTGGACAATGAAAAACCGCACCTTGGCGGTGCGGTTGACGGCTCTCGATGGTATGGTTTGGTGTTGGCGGGCTTAATCTTGTTTGGGCTCCGGGATTTCTTTGCCGTTGGGGTGAAAGCGGTAGCCAATGCCACGGAGCGTTTCGATAAAGTGCGGATGGTGGGGGTCGGGCTCTAAGATGCGCCGCAACCAAGCAATGTGCACTTGAAGGGTGCGGGTGTCACCTAAATAAGACGTGTGCCAGACTTCTGAAAATAGCTGTTGATAGGGGATGACTTTGTTGGGGTTTTCCATGAAGTGTTTGAGCAGCGCGGTCAGCCGCGGGGTCAGGCGGTGTTCCTTGCCGTGGCAGTGAACGAGGCCGTTGTGTTCGTCTAAGGCGATTTTGCCAACCTGGAACCAGCGGCGCTCGCGCGGGGGAAGGAGATGGCGGATGCGATTGAGCAGTTTGCGCGAAGTAAAGGGCAAAACCAGCGTTTGGTTGACCGGTGCCTGGGGTTTGGGTGGTGATTCGGGCGATGCGATGAGCAAAATAGGCGTCTCAGGCGCTACTTCACGAATGCTTTTGGCCATCCGGCAGCCGCTGGTGCCAAATGAGGCAGCATAAAGCACGATTAGGTCGGCTTTAAGGGTGCTGAGCCATTCGCAGGCTGCTTTACCGGAGCGTACAATTTCGACTTCATAACCTCGTTTGGTTAGGGCAGGTACGAAATCAGGGACTTTGACGCGGCGGCCTTCAATCCAGAGAATGTGTTTTTTGCGAGCAAACTTTCGACTTACCACGTTGACCTCACCAGCAGGGAATCGCGCCCCTGGTGCTTTGCTGCTATGGATTTTGCCCTGTCCCCAGCGGGGGAGAGAGCGGGGCGAGCCATGTTCGCGTGGGAAGGCGAACTTGCGTTGCCATGTTGAACCTCCCCACTTTCACTCCACGCGTGTTGGCGGTATATACCAGACACCACCCGATTATATAATAAATAGTAGCGAATGTAAATGGGAAGTTTGGTTGATAGAATTTTGTCCAATTTTATTCTATGCGGCAAAAGTTGACAAGGTTTTAATCATGTAAAGAATACAAACCTGGAACGGGCGAGGGAAGGCGTCTTTTGGGACTATAATCAAAGGCGGCGATGTTGTTGGGTTGGGGCGTGGGCTGGGTGTTGGCCGAAGAGGGTGCGCAGGCGCCTCTGGAAGCAGGCGCAGGTTTGGTGAGGTGAGCGTCGCGGCGGCCTTGGAGGCGCAGCCCATCTCAGACCGAGGCAGCATCGCAACAGAAGCCATTTTGCTCTACTGTGAGGGTAGCCATGAAGCCAAAATCGGACGCTTTGTTAGAGCAAGAGATTGCCGAGCGCTATCAGGCCGTGTTGGCGCGGGTGGCGCAAGCCGCCGCGCGGGCCGGCCGTGCGGCAGAATCTGTGCGGTTGATGGTGGTGACCAAAGGGCAGCCGTTGGAAAAGGTCCGAGCCGTGGTGCGGGCAGGCGCCCGCGATTTGGGCGAGAACTATCCTGAAGAGGGGGTGGAAAAGATTCGCGCCTGCACCCAGCCTGATGTCCGCTGGCACATGATTGGCCATGTGCAACGCCGCAAGGCCAAGTTGGTGATTGCGCATTATGACACGCTCCACGCCTTGGATAGTGTGGCCTTGGCGCGGCGGTTAGAGCGGTTGGCTGCGGAGGCCGGCCGAGTTTTGCCAGTGTTGCTGGAATTCAATGTTGGGGGCGAAAGCAGCAAATTTGGCTGGCCAGCCTGGCACGAAAGCCAATGGGAAGCCCTGTTGCCGGATGTGGAGGCGGTTTTGGCCTGCGAGCATTTGCTGGTGCAGGGCGTGATGACGGTGCCGCCACCGGTGCCCGACCCTGAGGCCGCCCGCCCTTACTTCCGCCGTTTGCGGGCTTTGCGTGATTTCTTGGCGCGCCGTTTTCCTGCGGCCTCGTGGGATGAGCTTTCGATGGGGATGAGCGCTGATTTTGAGGTGGCCATTGAGGAAGGGGCGACGTGGGTGCGAGTGGGCACAGCGATCCTGGGGCCTCGGCCGCCCAAGCGGTGACGCTGTAGGGCGTTGCTTGTGCGGCGGGAAAGGCCGTTGAGGTTTTGGGGTGCAATGGGCAAGGCCGCGCCGTTGCTTTCAACTGAGACCAAACGCTGCAAGGCAGACGTGTTACCGCCCACGGGTATGGCCGTGGGCGGTAACCTTAGGGGGTGGTTGGGCTACGGCTTGCCCCTAAGGCACAATCCATGTGCCGGTTTCACCGCGCAAAGCAGCAGGGATGTGTTCGGGGTCGGTGATGAGGGCCTTGCCGCCCGGCACCGCTTTCAGATAGCGCAAAATCGCTTCGATTTTGGGTTTCATGCTGCCGGGCTTGAAGTGCCCTTCGGCCAAATACTTTTCGGCCTCGGCGACCGTCATCTTGTCCAGCCATTGCTGGTTGGGCTTGCCGAAGTTGAGGGCGACTTTTTCCACCGCGGTGGAAATCAGGAACAAATCGGCCTTGAGTGAGACGGCCAACAGCGACGAGGCGAAGTCTTTGTCAATCACGGCTTCGACGCCTTCCAGCTCGCCGTTTTCGTTTTCCACCACCGGAATGCCGCCTCCGCCCACGGCCACCACGGTGAATTTGTTTTCGACCAAGGTGCGGATGGCGTCCAGCTCAATGATGCGCTTCGGGTCAGGGGAAGGCACGACCCGCCGCCACCCGCGGCCGGCGTCTTCCATGACATGCCAGCCCTCGGCCATGCGCTTTTTGGCGGTTTCCTCGTCCATGAACGAGCCGATGGGTTTGGTGGGGTGTTGGAAGGCGGGATCGTTTTTGTCAACCAAGACTTGGGTGACCACGGTGGCGGCTTGCTTGTCCATGCCGCGGCGTTTGAATTCGTTGTAGAGCGCCTTTTGGAACATGTAGCCAATGGCGCCCTGGGTGTCTGCACCGCAGGAATCCAAGGGCACGGGGTGGAGTTCGTGGGCGGCGAGTTCTGCACGGCGCAAGATAAAGCCAACTTGGGGGCCGTTCCCGTGGGTGATGATGACATCCCAGCCCGCGGCGATCATTTCGGCAATGTGGTGCATGGTTTCGCGGGCTGCGGCGTATTGGTCGGGAATGGTTTTGTGCTGCTTGTCTTTGATGAGGGCGTTGCCGCCAACGGCAACGACAGCGACTTTACGCTCAGTGCTCATGGGGCCTCCTTGAGACTTTTCGGAGGCGGACCTTTTGGCATGACCCAGGCCCGCCTCCGGGGATGGCAGGTTTAGCGCATGGTGAGCGCCATCACGGCTTTCTGGACATGCAGACGGTTTTCGGCTTCGTCAAAGACCACAGAGTGCGGGCCATCCAGCACTTCGCTGGTCACTTCGATGTCGCGATCGGCGGGCAAGGGGTGCATGTAGATGGCGTCTTCTTTGGCCAGGGCCATCTTGCGGGCATCCATAATCCAGTGTTTGTATTGGTCTTGGATGCGTTTGCCTTCGTCGGGGTCGGTGGTGGTCATCAGCGGGCCCCAGGATTTCGCATAGACAATATCGGCGTCCTTCATGGCCTCTTCCATGCCGTTGGGGTCCGAAATCACCTCAAACGAAGAGCCATATTTGCTGGCCTGGGCTTTGGCTTGATCTACGATTTCGGGAATCAGGCCAAATTCCGGCGGGTGGGCGAGCACCACGTCCATGCCGAAGCGGGTCATCTGCAGGATGAGGGATTGCGGCACCGACATGGGTTTGAGGTAGGAAGAGGCATAGGCCCACGAGACGACCAGTTTTTTGCGCCGCAGGTCACGGCCTTTCTTTTCCATCATGGTCATCAGGTCGGCCAGGATTTGGAAGGGGTGATATTTTTCGCATTGCATGTTGAGCACCGGCACGCGCGAGGCCTCGGCCACCAGGTTGATGTAACGGTTGCCGATGCCCCAATCCACGTGGCGGATGGCGATACCGTCGAAGTAGCGGCCGAAGATTTCCCCAAGTTCTTTTTCGGTGTCGCCGTGGGAGATTTGGGTGGTGCGGCTTTCGATGAAGGCCGCGTGGCCGCCCAGTTGGGCCATGCCGGCCTCGAAGGAGCCGCGGGTGCGGGTGCTGGAGAAGAAGAACAACATCGCGAGCACTTTGTCGCGCAGGTAGGCATGGGGTTCGCCCAGCGCGCGTTTGCGCTTCAGATCCCAAGCCACATCCAGGACGGTTTCGACTTCCTCTTTGCTAAAATCCAGGTCGCTGATGAGATCGCGTCCGCGCAGGTCGGTTTGCATGATGCACCTCCAAGATTTGCTGGTTCCCCCCTGAGGGGGCGGGGAGATAATATTTAGGGGCGACGCGCGCGCCGCCCCTGAGAGCCATTTCTCAAACCGCTATTCCATCGCGCCGAGCACCAGCGCCAGCAGCGCCATCCGCACGACCACGCCGTTGAAGGCTTCCTGCCAGTAGCGGGCCCAGCGGGTGCTGTCCACATCGGTGGGGATTTCATCCATCCGCGGGAAGGAGTGCAGCAGGATGGCGTCGGGTTTGGCTTTGGTTTCCAGCAGTTCTTTGGTGATTTTGTAGTTGGGCGGGGTCAGGCCCACATCGCCGGTGCGCTCGTCGCGCGGCTTGGTGTAGTCGGGCTGCACCACGGGCTCG
>Ga0256914_1004001_pt1 | contig 11370 bp, 10 predicted proteins | sample HulkmetaG_FD_191571 | JGI IMG/M metagenome (GOLD analysis project Ga0256914, IMG submission 191571) | Hydrothermal chimney microbial communities from Main Endeavour vent field at the Juan de Fuca Ridge, Pacific Ocean - Hulk | ecosystem: Environmental > Aquatic > Marine > Hydrothermal vents ...
AAACACCCCCAAAAAGTTTTGGTTTATGGATACGGGATGCCAGCTGATATCTGGGTGTCTTTCCAGATTTTTAATGGTTATAAGTCTCATACCGTACTTTTTTGAACCTGTGTGGTACACTACATAATGTCTACCGTTTATTATGCCTACATATATCATTAGATGGTATGCTACCTCCTTTGAAGGATGATAAAATGCGAGTATATCTCCAATCTGAGCATCCCTTAGCCTTCGGGACACAAAGCGCATGTTGTGTCCTATGAGTAGCCTTGCAACGGCGAATTCACTAAAGTCCTTTAGGCCTTTATATACACCTCCTTTTATTCTGAATACGCGCCTCCCCAAGACCGGTACATTGGGGTAGTTGTATTTTTTCACATCGGGAACATCGGGGTAGAGTATAAATTCCTGCTGAGAGCACCACTTTTTGCCGTGTTTCATAAGTGCTTCTATGAAAGCAAATCTTACGAGCCCGGCGCAATCTCTGTTTTTTTTATCCCAGAATCTACTCATATGATAGTATTGACTTACAGCTACGTTTACGAACCACCTGCGAAAACTCATTACATCGTTGCTGTCATACAGTTCCACAATGTCAGGGAATCCATTCTCGTTGAAGTCTGAGGCTACTTCTACAGAAGTGGCTCTGGCTCCCTTTGGCATTGGTGTGGTGAGTGATAGAAGAGAAAGCAACAGGGCAAATGCAATCACAACCTTCACCTTGGCTCACCTCAAAGGAACTCTACAAGATTTATTATACCAGAATGAATTGAATTGTCAAAGTTTTTACGGCTTCTTAGGTGAATAGATGTGCAAGTGCTTCATCGGTGTCCTTCTAACATCTTTTTTACGGTTTCTCTCACTTTTTCAACATCGAAGCCGGTAACCTTGTTTTTTATGTCCTTGAGTTTCGTGTTGGGAGAGACCTTTTTCATGTCAAGATTCAGGGCTTTGTAAAGTTTGTCTAATGGAATGGAGAATGCTTTTGAAACCTCTTTTAGAGTGGTAGAGCCTCTTATGGTTTCTGGTGTGGCTTTGGAGACCTGTGCTATCTCTGTAAGTTTTGGTTGTGTGGTTTTGAAGTATCCCATTCTGTAAGAGGCGTATATTACACCGAAGAATAGCACTATTGATATTAATCCGTATGTGAGTATTTGTAGTCTCTTCCTGCTGGCTATTTTTATTTCAAGCGTGCCCTTTACAGGACAACTCAATGTGCATAGCTGACATTTGATACACTCTGCACTTCCAGTCGTTTTCTGATGCATTACATCTATTTCTACAGGGCATACCATATTACACACGCCACAGTTTACGCAGCTCTTTTCGTTGCGATGAATCCTTACAGGGCTTAGAAGCGATACGATTCCCAGAAATGCACCTAATGGGCAGAAATACCTGCAGAAAAACCTGTTGTATATCATGGATAGTAGCAGGAGTGCAATTAGTATTACGATGCCTATGTAAATTAGTTCTCCTCCACCACCTAACCCGAGGAGAGAAAGGTAACTTGACCATGGATCGAATGACTTTATCACTAGTTCTCCGTAAACCCATGTTGCCCATATAATAAGAACGAGCATTACATACTTTAGGTACTTAAGCCATTTGTCTATACGCCTTGGCATCTCTCTCTTTTTCCTGAAGATCCTCTTACCAAGTGTATTGAATACTTCTTGAAGTGCACCCAACGGGCATATCCAACCGCAGAATCCCCTTCCGAGGAAGATAGCTACTACAATGGTTGCCGCGAGTATAACGAAGCTCGAGTATGCTATTCCTCTCAGTAGATTTCCTGACTGGAAGAGTGAGTAAAGAGATTCTAAACCTCCAAACGGACACATTGTATGGACATTATGTCCCACTTCTCCCGTGAGTGTGTGCATAGTAGCACTTACCGTTATGAGGCCAAGTACACCAAGCATCGAAGACCATCTGATGCTCTTCACGAGCTTACTGTAGGTTTTCTTCTTCATTTCCACTGCCCTCCCGTGTTGTTTCTAAGTAGTGACGAAAAAACAGTTCTCCATGTGACAATTGTAGATGTTCACATTAATTATCTACTAATTTGGGGGAGCTTTCAAGGTGTAAGTGTGATGAAAATGTTTTAAATTTAATCTCTATGATCTTTTAAAATATATGCTATAATTAGCAATCAACAGACTTATTATTAAGGAGGTGTTTTTTATGAAGAAATTTGTGGGAGGCATTGTGTTTGTGCTTATCGTTTTTAGTGTTGGGATGGCTTTGGCTGGGAATGTGAATGTGGGAGTGCTTTTCCCCATGACGGGTGCTGTTGCGGCTTATGGTGAACAGGCTTGGACTGGAGTTAAACTTGCACACCAGCTGGAGCCAGCGGTGTTAGGTAAGAAAGTAAAGCTCGTGTTGGTTGACGACAAAAGTGACAAGGTTGAAGCGGCAAACGGGGCAGCGAGGCTCATTGAGAACAACAAGGTCGTTGCCATAGTAGGTCCTGTTACTACCCCTAATACACTGGCAGCAGGCCCTATAGCTGAGAAGGCGCATATCCCTATTATTACTCCTTCTGCAACCAATGTTCTCGTTACTGAGGGCAAGAAGTATGTCTTTAGGGTTTGCTTCATTGACCCATTTCAGGGAAAGGTTGCGGCGATCTACGCTGCGAAGAACTTGAAAGCAAAGAAGGCAGCTGTCTTATTCGACATAGGAAATGCTTACAGCGTTGGGTTGGCAAAGGCGTTTAAGGAGAGTTTCCAGAAACTTGGAGGTAAGGTGGTTGGATGGATACACTTCCAGACAGGTGATCAGGACTTTACTGCTCAATTGACGGATTTGTCGAAGAAAAAATTTGATGTGTTGTATGTGCCAGGATGGTACACGGAGGATGCACTTATAGCAAAACAGGCAAGGGAGTTGGGTATAAATGTGCCAATCCTTTCTGGAGATGGTGCACAGGCAGCTCAGCTTATAAAGATAGGTGGAAAGGCAGTAGAAGGTCTTACCATTACTACACACTTTGCGGAGGAGGCTGCTGCTACACCTCTTGGTAAGAAATTTGTCTCCATGTACCGTAAACAGTATAAGGGAACGCCACCTGCCCTTGCTGCATTGGGTTTTGATGCGTACATGGTGCTGATGGATGCTATAAAGAGAGCCAAATCTTTTGATCCTCAAAAGATCAGAAATGCCATAGCATCTACTAAGAGATTTAAGGGCGCAACGGGTGTGATTACCATAGATAAGTATGGCAATGCCGTTAAGAGTGCTGTAATTGAGAAGGTCAAAAACGGTAAATTTGTCTATGTTACTACCATAAATCCATAGAAGGCTTCGGGACACCCTCAAGGGTGTCCCGCTCCTCTTTCAAGTCTTCGATTTATTATCCCAACTTCGTGGTTGACATATCCTCTTTTTGTGATACTATATTTTTAGTATTACTATCTACTTTCTAAGTAATATTTATGGAGGTAACATGGTGGATTTTAACGATAACAAAGGATTGAAGGAGTTGTGGGATGTTATTTCCGGTTACATGGAAAGTGTTAAGCTTTACTATGTGCTTGTAGCTGCTGTAGAGTTGTCTTTGTTTGACAGCACGATTGAGCCTGTGGCAATAGGGGAACTTTCCCGCAAGCTTTCATGTGATCCGGTGATCCTTGAAGGGGTATGTGAGGTTCTGGTTGAATCTGGATTTTTGGAGAAGCTCGGAGATATGTATGTAAATACAGATAGTGCAAACAGGTATTTGGTTAAGAGGAATCCATTTTCTGTGTGTGATGCAGTGGAGAGCTTTTCATACGATGTATCTATTTGGAAAAGGTTGCCAGAGATCTTAAGGAATGGACCAGTTAAGCTCTCTAAGGGTAGCTTTTTTGCAAGACATGTGATACACAAGATGTGTGTGGAGGCAATGTGTGGTGAACTACAGAGAACTCTCGGTGTGGTGTGTAGTATTCCTGCGTTTAGAAGGGCAAGAAAGATGCTTGACCTTGGAGGAGGGCACGGGATCTATACTGTTGCGTTTTGTAGTGTAAATGCTGACATGAGGGGATGCGTTTTTGATCTCCCTGAGGTGGTGGAGGAAACGGAGAAATACATAAGGAGATTTGGGCTTGAAGATAGAATATGTGTTCTGTCAGGTGACTTTTTCAGAGACGATATTGGAAGTGGATACGACATGGTGTTTTCGTCTTATAATCCGGGTGGTAAGAACCCTGAGGTTGTGGAAAAGGTATACGATGCCCTCAACAGTGGTGGTATGTTTGTCTCGAAACAGAGTTTTCCCGTTAATAGAAGAAATAGGAGACCTATTGATGAGCTATGGTGGTATGTGTGGACGGTTGATGGGATGAGAAAGGATAAAAAGATGTATAGTTTTAAGGGTGATGTTTCTCTGGATAGGTATGTTGCATTTTTGGAAAGTGTAGGGTTTAAAGTGATAAGGGTTGACGACTTTAGTGATGCAGATAAGCTCGTCGTGGCGAGGAAGGAGGGAAACTGATGAAGGACAGAGGTTGTTTATTGACCTGTTTGGCAGTAGTTACTTTGGTTTTCTTGGTATCAGGTATGGCGTTGGGGTCTGTTAGTGTCATAGATGTAGTGGGTAGACATGTAGTTCTTACGGCTACTGCTGAAAAGGTTCTTGCAATTTCCTGCTCTTTGAGGGAAGTGGTTTACCTCTTGCAGAGTGAGAGCGTGAAACGGGTTGTGGGGCTGGAGGCAAGAGAAAAGATGAGCAGAAGACAGGAAGGAAAATATCCTTGCGGAATGGATTTACCCTACATGATGGCTTATCCTTCACTTTCTAAGCTTCCTGCTGTTAGGAAAGGTGGAGCACTCAACTTAGAGGAGATAGTTAAGCTCTCTCCCGATGTGGTATTTACATCTTTTATCACTGCTGAGGATGCAAGCAAACTTCAAGAGAAGCTGAAGATACCAGTTGTTGTCGTGTATTCTGGTCCTATTGGAACTGTTAGACAGAGAAAGATTTACTTTAAATCCCTTTATCTGATGGGAAAAGTGCTTGGCAGGGTGAGGAGGGCAGAGGCTATTGTAAAGTATTTAAGCTCTAACATCAGGAAGTTGAAGAATATGACGAAAGATGTGTCAAAGAAAGCAAAAGTTTACATTGCGGGTAGAGCGTATTATGGTTCACACGGTTTGCTTGGGACGGATCCTCACTGGCCTCCTTTTGAGTGGATAAATGCCGAGAATGTTGCAGGTAGGGTTGCAAAGGTTGGAAAGGGGATTGGCGTTGGTAAAGAGGCTCTTATAGGTTGGAATCCTGAATATATTTTCGTAAGTGAAGCTTCTGTTTCCTCTGTGGTTTCACAGCTGAAGAATCCTATTTACGCAGGTATGAGTGCTGTGAAACAGGATAGGGTTTACGGTGTGTTGCCGTATTGCTGGTTTGCTTACAACAAAGGCAGTGCTCTTGCGGATGCTTACTATGTAGGCAAGGTAATTTATCCTGATAGGTTTGCTGGGGTTGATCCCGCGAAGAAGGCGGACGAGACTTATAGATTTTTGCTTGGCAAGGGTGTGTATGAGCAGATGAGAAGGATATTTGGTGGTTTCGTTAGGATTTCCCTAAAATAGGGGGTGTTAAAGTGTTGAAGAGATTTTTTCTCTTTTTTGTTACCGTGTGTTTTGTGTTGGTCGTAGGTAGTGCCTTTGCTATGAGTGTTACGGACATGGTTGGTAGAGCAGTTACTGTACCTGATAATGTTGGTAGAGTTATATGTTCTGGTCCGGGTGCATTGAGGTTGGTAGTGTATATGAATGCTGCGAGCAAGGTCGTTGGTGTGGAGGAATTTGAGAAGAAATGGAGGGTTGGAAGACCTTACATACTGGTTCACAAAGAGCTGCTTCTACTCCCTGTCATAGGAAGAGGAGGACCCCAGGCTATAGGGGAGGGTCCTGATCCAGAAAAGACACTGAAGTTGCACCCAGATGTGATAATAGCTACATACATGAATGCGTCGTCGGCAGATGCACTTCAGCAGAGGGTTAATATTCCCGTGGTTGTTCTTTCCTACGGCAAGCTTGCGACATTTGAGGATAGGTATCTGTTTAGGTCCCTACGGATATTGGGTAGGATTTTTAATGCTCCTCGGAGGGCTGAGAGCATTATATCCTTTATCAAGAATAGTGTTTTGTATTTAAAGAGAAGGACGGCTGGCATTCCTGAGAGTAAACGGGTTAGTGTGTATGTGGGGTGTGTAGGCCATAAGGGGATACACGGTATAGAGAGTACGATGGGAATGTATCCGCCGTTTCAGGTGGTGAATGCCGAGAATGTAACAGATAGCCTTGGCATCAAGGGTTGGGCTTCCGTGGACAGAGAGAAGATACTTGTGTGGGATCCGGATGTAGTGTTTCTTGATGAGGGTGGACTTTCTGTGTGGAGGTCGGACTACGAGAAGCATCCTGATTTTTACCGTTTATTGAGGGCCTTTAAGGATGGGAGGGTGTACGGTATCTTGCCGTACAACTTTTACGCAACCAATGTAAGTACAGCTCTTGCGGATGCTTACTATGTAGGCAAGGTAATTTATCCTGATAGGTTTGCTGGGGTTGATCCCGTGAAAAAGGCAGACGAGATTTATAGATTTTTGGTTGGTAAGCCCGTTTACGGGAGAATGAAGGCTGACTTTGGAGGGTTCAAGAGGATTGAAGTTAAGTGAAGAGTATGCCGGATATGTAAAGAAAAAGTATCAGTTTATACTGTTATCTGTGGTTTTGCTCTTTGTAACGGCTATGTATGCCGTGTCGGTTGGTTCTATTCACCTCTCTGTGTGGCAGGTTCTTTCGGTATTATTTGAGGGCGGAAGAGGGCTACAACATGTCGTTATATGGAATATAAGGCTACCGAGGCTGCTTGCAGCCGTGATCGCAGGTGCGGGGCTTTCTGTTGCTGGCAGTGTGATGCAGTGTCTTTTGAAGAATCCGTTGGGTTCGCCTTATACATTTGGGGTTTCTCAAGGAGCTGCGTTTGGTGCAGCATTTGCGATAGTTATTTTGGGGGCTGGAAGTATTCACAGTAGTAGTTCAGATGCGGTTATAGTGAACAGTCCGCTTACGGTTACCGGATGTGCCTTCTTGGGTTCAGTTATATCCACGGTGGTTATCCTGCTTTTGACGAGGTTTACGAGGATTACACCTCAGGCGATGATCCTTGCAGGTGTAGCAATGGGTTCGCTTTTCACGGCGGGGACTATGCTTGTCGAATACTTTGCAACGGATATAGAGATTGCTTCTATAGTCTTTTGGACGTTTGGGGATGTTGGGCGTGCTACATGGAGAGATGTGTACATAATGGCCGTTGTTGTAGTTGCATTTTCTCTGTATGCCATGTTGAATAGGTGGAATTACAATGCGCTGGACGCAGGGGAAGATAGTGCTAAGTCGTTGGGGGTCGATGTGGAAAAGATAAGAATATACGGTATGCTCTTTGCCTCTCTTGTTACGGCGGTTGCAGTATCTTTTTTAGGAATCATAGGGTTTGTGGGTCTTGTTGCACCACACATTATGAGGAGGATAATTGGTTCAGATCACAGGTTTCTCATACCCGCTTCAGTAGTTGGAGGGGGACTTCTTCTGCTTATGTCTGACACAGTTGCGAGGAGGATCATGGCGCCTGTTGTCCTTCCGGTTGGGATAGTAACATCCTTTATGGGTGCTCCTCTCTTCCTGTACATCCTTACGAGGAGGTGGCGGGGTATATGATTTTGTATGTGGAGGGCATCAGGTTTGGTTACAATGGGGAGATAACACTTAAAGACATAGAGTTTGAGTTGAAGAGGGGAAGGATATGTGCAATACTTGGAGAAAATGGTGCGGGGAAAACGACACTGTTGAAGTGTATAGATGGCGTTTTGAAGCCAAAGATAGGCACTGTGTATGTGGAGAAAAAGAACCTTGCCGAGATGAGCAAGAATGACATTGCCAAGTATATAGGTTATGTTCCGCAGAGGTATACTGAAGGAATGCTTACCGTTTTTGATACGGTTTTGCTGGGAAGGAAGCCGTACATAAAGTGGGATGTCTCTAAGAGAGATATAGAGATTGTGGAGGATACTATACGGAAGATGGGCTTGGAAAAGATATCTCTTAAGCACATAGATGAGATAAGTGGTGGGGAGCTGCAGAAGGTTATTATAGCCAGAGCGTTAGTTCAACAACCAAAGGTCTTGCTTTTGGATGAACCAACAAACAACCTTGACATAAGGAATCAGATGGAAGTAATGAGGATTGTAAAGAGGATAGTGATGGAGAAGAACATATCTGCTATAGTTGCACTTCATGACATAAACCTTGCTATAAGGTATGCAGACGACTTTCTTATACTCAAAGATGGCAGAATACTTTCCTGTGGAGGGTTTGAGACTATAACACCAGAGAACATAAAGAGGGCATACGGCATAGAGGCAGAGATAGTCAACTACAGAGATGTTTCGCTTGTGGTACCGCTTGATGGTGCAAGAAACTAAACTGGTAGAGATGCGGGTATCCGAGGATACCCGCCGTTGTGGTTTACTTGATGTCTAAGAAGAACATAGAGAAACAGCCAGTGTGTTTGTGGGTATTGCGGCCAACTTCACGCACCCATATCCAGTTGTAACTACCACCCTGCATGTTGACAAAGTAGCGAACATCTCTATTACGCCACTTACCAAGGACTTTCTTTTGCTTTAGCTCTGCTTTTTCGATGACTGGGTAGTGCAGTGAGCTGAACGCTTTTTTGGGGTTGTTGATCAGGACGATTACTGGCTTGTCTTTGTCTAAAGCTGCCTTTACTTTCCAGAACTTGTTAAACTCGGTATCTCTTACCCTCTTGATTGAGCAGTTATAACCACGATTTCTGACATATTTGCAAGCCTTCGGCATCTTTCTTGGCATGGTGCGTCCCCATTTTTGTCCCTTGTATGTCCCGTGTGTTGTACCCATGATCCTTGCAATTTCTCTCATGTGTTCCGGCAGAGCACTGCTGCCACCCTCGAGCAAACGGGTCTTGCCTCGATGCTCCTTCCAGTACCCGAAAACGATGGTCCAAGCCGTGGCACCACAACCACAAGGGTATCCCTTACTATTGAGAACCTGTCCCCAAGGTTGCGTTTTGTGCTGAAGGTGTGCCTCTATTGTTCTGTATTTTCCTGCTACTGCGATAGTTGGTAGCATTGCACTGATCAGAAGTATTAGCGCTACTTCAGTAGCTACGACTTGCAGGTGCAAAACTCTTGGTCTAACTTTCACCGTATTCACCCCCTCCTGTGACCGCCATTTGATACCCCACTCTTCATTTACCACCCCCTTGTGTTATCTATTTTGAAAACATTTTTAAAATTATGATATAATCTTACACCTACCGCACAGGGATGTCAAGTGTTCTGGAAAGTTAAGGTGATTGTGGTGGTGTGTGTTTGATAGAAGAGTGGAGTGGAAGTGGAGAGGGTGTGGAGTTTTGACTTGACATATATGGAGAAAAGGTGTATACTAATTAAGGTCAATTAAGGTCAAAGAGGTGGTGGTAGCGGTGGGTAGTCTTGCGGATTACATTGAGGAACAGATAAAGAACATGCTCAGAGAGGCTGAGAATAATGTAATCCAGTTGCAGCGCAGGATGCTTGCTGACCGCTTCGGTTGTGTTCCTTCCCAGATAAACTATGTTCTGAAGACCCGTTTTACACCTGAGAGGGGATATGTAGTTGACAGTCAGAGGGGTGGGCATGGGTTTATACGGATAGTAAAGGTAGATGTGTATGTTGGTGGAACGCTTGCTGACTATGTGGATAAGGCCATAGGTTACAGCATTGACCTTGAACGTGCGAAAGAGATAGTCTCCATGTTGGCGAGGGAAGGATATATATCTTTAAGAGAGAGGTTTTTGCTTGAGCATGCGTTTGGTATAATATGGGAACTCATTGATATGCTCAAAGTAGATGATAAGGAAGGTGTTTTTGCCAAACAGGTGAGTAGGTTATTAACTCCTTTTGTAAAAGGAGAAGTAAGGGGCGATTCAGATGATATGTCAGATATGTCATCAGAGAGAGGCTACCGTTCATATAACGAAGATAGTCAATGGTGAGAAAACGGAATTGCATTTGTGCGAGGTTTGTGCTAAGGAGCTTGCTCAGAAGGGGGAGCTTCTCTACATAGACATGGAGCCATCTTTTTCCAGTATTGTTTCTACCCTTTTGGGTGAGCCAGACAACTCCAATGTATCGATGAGTATGGTAACTCAGGAAGCAAAGAAGTGTCCAAATTGTGGAATGGGTTTGGATGAGTTTCAAAAGAGCGGTAGACTCGGGTGTAGTGAGTGTTATAAGGCTTTTAAGCCTTATCTTCTACCTGTGCTGAGAAAGATCCAGGGTAATGTTCAGCATTCGGGTAGAAGGCCTATGCTTCTTTCTTCTAATGGTAACGATAAGGCGGAGATAATATCCATGTTGAGAAAAGAGCTGGAAGAGGCTGTTAGAAGGGAAGATTACGAGAGAGCAGCTGTTCTCAGGGACAAGATAAAGGAGTTAAATAATGATGGATAGGAAGCTGGAATGGTTGCGTGTGAGTCCCCCTTACTCTGATGTTATCGTTAGTAGCAGGGTAAGACTTGCACGCAACTTTGTAAAGTTGCCGTTTCCCCATAGGGCTTCTCCTGAGAGTGCAATGGAGGTAGTAAATACCGTTGCAGATGTGATAAAGAAGGAGAGCGTATTCAATGGGATGGAGTTGCTGTATATGGACAAGATGGATGACTTGCAGCGCAGACTCCTTGTTGAAGATCATCTTATAAGCCCTGAGCACGCTATGGGAGATGGTGGAAAGGCAGTTATCTTAGATGACCGGGGAATAATCAGCATAATGGTGAACGAGGAGGACCATCTGAGATTCCAATGTATTCTCCCGGGATTGCAACTCTTGGAGGCACTTAACATAGCTGCGAAGATGGAAAGAGATATGGGGAGACACATAGAGTATGCCTTTGATGGGCAGCTTGGTTTTCTGACGGCGTGGCCTACCAATGTAGGAACGGGGATGAGAGCCTCGGTTATGGTGCACTTACCGGCATTTGTGATTTCTGGAAGAATATCGAACTTAATTGCGAGTGTTAACAAGGTTGGGCTTGCAATCAGGGGGGTATATGGCGAAGGTTCAACTCCCCTTGGAGACATGTTTCAGGTATCCAATCAGATAACGCTTGGACCGAGTGAGGAGGAAATCGTAGATAATGTGGAAAAAATAGCGGGGTTCATCTTCGATGAAGAGATGAAACTTGGAGAGGAGATTTACAAGAAGGACCGTTTGAAGATTGAAGATAAGGTCTGGAGGGCTTACGGAATACTTAAGAACGCAAGGAGTATATCTATAAAGGAGGCATCAAGCCTTTTGTCC
>Ga0256914_1004002_pt1 | contig 11369 bp, 10 predicted proteins | sample HulkmetaG_FD_191571 | JGI IMG/M metagenome (GOLD analysis project Ga0256914, IMG submission 191571) | Hydrothermal chimney microbial communities from Main Endeavour vent field at the Juan de Fuca Ridge, Pacific Ocean - Hulk | ecosystem: Environmental > Aquatic > Marine > Hydrothermal vents ...
GGTGAGCCGGGGCCTGGACGAGCGCAAGGACCCGGTCAAGTCCACGCTCGCCGCTCGCGAGTACTTCCTCGACCTGGTCGCCATCTTTGGTTCCCGCTCTTTCTTGCTGGCCATGGCTTCTTACAATGCCGGGGAAGGCAAGGTCCAGTACTGCCTCAAGCAGGTGGAAGACCCGTTCACTCAGCGAACGTTCTGGGACATCGCCCCTTGCCTGCGGAAGGAAACACGGGAGTACATCCCCCGCGTCATCGCCGCGGCCATCGTCGCCCAGGACGCCGAACGGTTCGGCTTTGGCGATGCGGCCGTGTACCTCGACCCGGAACGCTACACCGTGGTGGAACTCGATTTCCCGGTTCCCCTCGACACACTGGCCGGCGCCTGCGGGATCACGGTGGACGAACTCCGCGCCATGAATCTGGACATCCGGTCCGGCCGACAAACCACCCCGGACATGCGGCCCTACTGGCTGCTCATCCCCGCAGACAGGCAACGCAAGGTCACCAAGATGCTCGATCGGATCGCGAAACAGCGGGAGGAGGCTCGAGTCGCTGCGGCCAAGGAATCCCGCGCTTCCGCCCAGGGCAAGACCACGGGCCGCAAGGAAGCCGGAGGGCACGCTGCACGCGGTTCATCGAGCCGTTCCGGGGGCGGGCACGCTTCAAAGGAGAAGACCAAGTACGTGAAGTATCGCGTGCAGCCTGGCAACACGCTGAGCGTCATTGCCGAGGACTTCGGGACCTCGGTGGCCAAGCTCAAGGAATGGAACCCGTACCTTCGCAAGCGGGGCCTCCAGGCGGGAGATACCCTGTTCATCTATGATCTGGACTGGAGTTATCGCAAGTGGCGTCATACCATCGTGGCCGGGGATACGTTGGGGGGAATCGCACACACCTACGGGGTTTCCGTGGATGAGATTCGACGCTGGAACGGCCTCAAGGGGGATGTCATTCATGCGGGAAAGCGCCTCGTGATCTATACCCACGGCAAGGCCACCCAGATCGCCGAACGCAACCTGGGGACGAGTGGGGGAGGACGCCGGCCGGTGACGTACGTGGTGCAGAAAGGCAACAACCTCTCCATGATCGCTGCCATGTTCGACGTGAATTTCCGGGACATCATGGCTTGGAACAACCTCTCGAGCGGCCGGATCTATCCGGGTCAGAAGCTCATCATCTATCCCGGAGAGGACCTGGTGGCGCAGCGGTACCGGGTGAAACGGGGAGACACGCTCATCGGCATTGCCCACCGCTTCAAGGTGGACCCCGCTTACCTGGCTGCCGTCAACGGTCTGACCGACGCCGACCACCTTGAGGCCGGCCAGGTCCTGATCGTGTACCGCAAGAAGTGAACCAGGGGACGGAGGAGGAACATGGAATACCGACGGGAGAACGAGGGCACCGGGGTCCGGGCCGGAGCGAGCGGCCGGCGTGGTCTCCCTCGGGTGCTGGGGACCCGGGCGTCCACCATCTGGGTGGCGGGCGCATTGTTCATGGCCTGCGCCGGCCACCGTCCTCCCGACCCGGGTGCGAGCGTGACAGGGGTCGTCGAGGCTGGAAGTACTCCCGTACCGGAACCCGAACAGCGCGAGCACCGGGATCCCCAGAAACCGGTTGCGCTCCCCTTTCACTACAACGACTACCAGGCCGCACGACAGGAAGCGGTGGCGCGACACGTCCCAATTTTTGCAGAAGTGTGGGCCAAATGGTGACACACTTGCCGCTTCCTCAGCGCCTACATCCTCACCGACCAGGCGCTGGCGAAGCATGCCGGGCGGTTCGTTTGGCTTTTCGTCGATGTGGATGACACGGCCAATGCAGAGTTCCTCGAGCACTTCCCTGTGACGGCACTTCCCACCATGCTCGTCATCGACGGGGACGAGGAACGGGTGGTCCTTACCTGGTCTGGTGGAGCCACCGTGGCCCAGCTCGAGCAGTTGTTCCAGGACGGGGAAATGGCTTTTCAGGGAGATGTGGCGGACCCGGTCGAGGCAGCGGTGGCTCGAGCCGACCGGCTGAATGGGGAACGGCGGTTCGTGGAAGCGGCTTCGGCATACGAGCAGGTGCTGCACATCTGGCCCGAGGGCCGGGCAGGGCGCGCTCGTGTCGTGGAGTCTCTGGTCACCGTGTTGGAAGCCGCCGGGGAGTTGGAGCAGTGTGCACGGACGGCGTTGCGTGAGGCTGAGTCGCTGCCCCCCGGGGCATCGTTCGCCAACACCGCAGGCCTGGGCCTCTATTGCGCCCTGTCAGGGCCGGAAGACGCCGCGTGGGTGGGTGAGGTGGTGCCCGGGCTGGAATCCTTGCTCCAGCGGAGCCTGAACATGGACGGAGTGTTGGCCGACGAGCGTTCGAGCCACTACTACCTGCTCACCGAGGTCCGTGAGCGGGCGGGGGACACGGAAGGAGAGCGGGCGTTGGCCGGTGCCTGGGTCGCCTTTCTGGAGTCCGAGGCGGCTCGAGCGCCCACACCGGAGGCTCGGACCGCGTTCGACTCGCACCTGCTCACCGCCTGCATTCGCCTGGGGGACCCGGCTCGAGCCATTCCTGCGCTGGAGCGATCCGAGCGGGACCTGCCCGAAGATTACAATCCGCCTGCCAGGCTGGCCGTGGCTTTTCGGGAACTCGGCCGGTACGAGGAAGCGCTTGCGGCCGTGAACCGGGCACTGGACCGGGTCTACGGTCCGCGCAAGCTTCGGGTTTACCTGTCCAAGGCCCAGATTCTGGAGGACATGGACAGGCCGGAGGAGGCGGTCCAGACCCTCGAGGAGGCCATCGCGTTCGCACGCAGCCTCCCGGATCCTCAGCGCTCCGAAACCACGATGGCCCGGCTCCGGAGCGAACTCGAGCGCCTTTCCGCACCCTAGCGGATGGAATCGGGGTCAAGCCTGTTGTGCCGACGTGCGCTTTCTGGATAGAATGGAGAGAGCGCATGATGGGCAGGGCACGGACTGGGAAGAGCGGCTCAGGCGGGGGCGAGAGGTGGCGAGACAGGTGGGTGGGAAACGCACGGACGAATCGGTCGCAGTGGTGGTCTTGAATTGGCGACGTCCGGAGGAAACAGCCGGATGTCTCGCCTCATTGATGACGCTCGAGCACCGGGTGCGTACCTATCTCGTGGACAACGAGTCGGACCCCGAGGCCCTCCAGGCGTTGCTGGACCGGTTTCCAGCGGTCAGCGCCATTCCCAACAGCGAGAACCTGGGCTACGCCGAAGGCATGAATGTCGGCATGGACCGTGCCCTCGAGCAGGGCGCCACGCACCTGCTGCTCCTGAACAACGACGTGCGGGTGACCCCACCGCTCATCGACCGGCTTCTGGCCATCTTTCGGCTCCACAAGGACGCCGGTATCGTGGGGCCGTGCATTCGGTTCCCTGAACCGGACGGACGTGTCGAATCGCTTGGGATCGATGTCAACCGGTTCTCCGGAAGGGTCCAGCTTCGGTTCCATGGCACACACCCGGACGATGTCTACCCATATCCGCACAAGGTGGATGCAGTCGCCGGGGCTGCCATGATGGTGAGTGCGGCACTGGTCCAGGCGGTGGGGCAGTTCGACCCCGGCTACTTCGCCTATTTCGAGGACATCGACCTGTGCCTGCGAGCCCGTGCTCGAGGGTTTGCTTCCTACGTGTCTCCTCGAGCCGTTGTCTACCATGCCGGCGCAGGCACCATGGGCGATCGGCCCGAGCGAATCTACTACGGTGTGCGGAATCATCTGTGGGTGGTGGAAGAGCACGGGATGCCCCTGAGCCGCGGACTCCGGCCGGTCCGGCTGGCCTATGTGGCAGCGCTCCACGGCTTCCAGGTGGTGCGCGAGCGTCGAGCCGGGCTGATGGCCGGGCTCAGGCACTACGCGCTGGGTCTGCGGGACTACCGGACCGGACGGCTTGGCCGGTGTCCGTCGGAGCAGAAGTCCCGGCTCTGATGCAGGTAGGCGTCAAGGCGGGGACCCTGGACGGGTGGAGCCGACCCGGAGCCGGAGGGGGACGTTTGTCGAAACCGGTCGTGCCCTGGTCGAGAGGAAGGAACGCGAGATGTCCGAGAGCAACGGAGCGGCGCGAGGCGGATACAGTCCCGGCAGGCATGTTCTGGCCTGTCTCGTAATTGCCGCGGCCGCCTTCCTGGCCTACCTGCCCTCGTTCTCGGTGCCGTTCCACTACGATGACTTGTGGGAGATCGTGGGCAACCGGGCGCTCGAGGACCTGGGAGACTGGCGAACCATTTTCGCATACAACCCGGCTCGGGCACTCCTCATGTTCACCTTCGCGCTCGACTTGCGCCTGTGGGGCGAAAACACGTTTCCCTACCATGTCGAGAACTTCGTCATTCATCTTCTGAACGCTTTCCTGGTCTACTTCCTGGCCGAGAAACTCCTCGGTCGCACCAGGGAACGGCCGGGGAGGCAACCCAGGGGCCTCGAGGTGCCTCCAGGGTGGTCGCCCGCGCTCGCCGTGGGCCTGCTGTTCGCCGTACACCCCCTGTTCGTGGAGGCCGTGACCTATATCGCCAGTCGCTCCTCGAGCCTGGCCACCCTCTTCTATCTCGGAGCCTTTGCCGCCTTTGTCCGCTATCGCGACGCCCAGGTCCGGGAGTCCCATTCCGGAGGAAACGGCGCTGCCTGGCCATGGCTGCTGTTGAGCGTCAACGCCTACTTGCTTGCCATCTTCACCAAGGAGGAGGGCGTCAGCCTGCCCGCGGCAATCCTCGCCTATGACCTCCTCCTGGCCCCCAGGCCCGATGCCCGTTCCGGCCGGGGCCGCTCCTTGCAAAAATGGTGGCTCGGCTCCGCCCCGTTCTGGATCGTCCTGGCCGCCCTGGTGCTCGCACGTGTCACCCTCTTCAATGCCATGCCGGAGCCCAGGCCCGAACCGGACGCGGCCGCCGAGGTCACCCCGGCCCCGGAGACAGGGGTGGGGAATGCCTTGCGACGAGCGCTTATGCCGCCTGTGGAGGTGCGGAGCATTGCGACCAACCTGGTGACCGAGGCCGAGGCAACGATCAAGTACCTCCGGTTGTTCGTCTGGCCTCGAGGCCTGAGTATCTACCACGACTATCCGGCGGTGGCCAACCCCTGGAATCCGAGGACCGGTCTGGCGATTGCGTTCCACCTGGCCATGGTTGCGGCTGCCTTCCTTCTTTGGAAGCGGATTCCTGTTGTAAGTTTTGGTATCTCATGGTTTTATATCACCCTGTCGCCCACCTCGTCCTTCATTCCACTCAAGGAGGTGATGGCCGAGCACCGGATGTATCTGGTCGGTTTCGGTCTGCTCCTGATCGTGGGAGAAGGATTGAAGCGTCTACGGGATCGATGGCGCATTCCCTGTTGGGCCGTGGGGGCGGCTCTGTCCGTGCCGCTCGCGGTCACCACGTTTCTCTACAACCGGGTCTGGCAAGACGATATTGCACTGTGGAAACGGGCCACCGAACTGGCGCCCCACTCGGGGGACGCCTACTATGCGCTGGGCGACGCCTGCTTCCGACAGGGGCGCCTGGATGATGCCGGTGAGGCTTACCAGAAAGCGATTCGAGCGTACGAGGACATGGGCGTCCATCTTCCCGGGGTCCAGTACAAGTATTCCTACGTGGACGCGCTCAACAACCTGGGGCTTGTCTACGCCAGGAAGGGCAAGCTGGATCTGGCCATTTCCCACTTTCGTCGCGCCCTCTATGCAGATGTGAACTACACCCAGGCGTGGAACAACCTCGGCTACGCCCAGATGCAGAAAGGACTCTACTTCGAGGCCTCATTGGCGTTCGAGGAGGCGGTCAAGACCGATCCGGATAGCTGGTTGGGCCACTATCATCTTGGGGAAATCTACTACGACAAGCTCGTCGACCGGGAGCGGGCCGCCTATCACTTTCGTCGCGCCCTCGAGATCAACCCGGACATGCCGAACGCTGCCGAGGTGCGTTTGAAACTGGCGGAACTCGAACTCTGACCCCGGCACCCGCTGCGACGGCGTGCACTGTTGTGCCGGCAAGGAGAATGGAACATGGTATCGCTGATTGGAGCCATTGTGACCGGCTTGGTCGTGGGGGGCACCTATCGTTTCATTCGGAGCGGCGGCCGGTCCGCCGGGATGACACCGACCATGGTGGTGGCTGTGGTCGGGGCGGTGATCGGCCGGTTCGCTGGAAAGGCCATGTTCGAAAACTCGAGGGTGCTCCATCTGCTTCTGGCTGTGGTGGGCGCCACCATCGCGATGGCAATCTATCGTGCTGTTTCCGAGGATTGATGCACCCGCCGCCTGCGGTGGCCTTTTGGTGGAGGCACCTGTGAGTCGGGGTGGCGCGGTCTGTTCTATGGAGCCGGCGTCCGGTGGGTCCAGCTTACCGGCACGCCGTCTCGCCTTCCCCCTTCGATCCGCACGACCCGGACGGGTGTTCCCGGGATGATCAGGTGGGCTGCCCCCCCGATGACCGCTACCTCGAAGTCGCTTCCATCTGCAAGCGTTCGGGTCATCCAGCCATCGGCGGAAAACCAGAACAGGCTGATGCGTCGGTTGCCGGCAGCAATCACCTCCGGCCGTCCATCCATGTCCACGTCCACGATGCGGATTTTCCGGATTTCGTACTGCCCGGGCGTGTCCTGGATCAGGTGCGTGGACCAGCCGTAGGGTTCCAACCGCGCGATGGAGAGCCTTCCGGACGCCTTGTGTCCGTAGTCGTAGTGCCACCCGTCGCCGAAAAGAAGGTCAGGGCTGCCGTCTCCATCGCCATCACCAAAGACCACCGTTCGGACGCCCAGGTGCGTGCTGATGTGGACCCGTTCCTTGCCCTTCAGCATGAACAGGTCGCCGGGATCGAGCTTTTTTTCGCCGTAGGGGCGTCCGACGAAGAGGCTCGCCTTTCGATGGCCGGGCAGGCGCCCCGCCGTCCAGCTCGAGGCCATCCGGATTCGTGTGAGGCGCCGGGCCTTGAGTGGGCCGGCCAGGGGGTCGCGGCCAGGGGCCGGTCGGAGCACGAAGGCCGTGACAAAGTACTTGCTGTCATGGTGGGCGATCAGGATTTCCGGCCTCGAATCTCCCTCCAGGTCGGCGAGCAGGAGACCGACGACCTGCGGACGACTCGAGGCGGCCCGGTAGAGGGAGGTGGTCACCCGACGGTGGCTTCCGCTCTTGCCCTTGACCCGGAGCGCTACCAGGTGCACCGGCACATCGCGCTGTTCCTTGCTCATCCCGTAGCCGATCAGAACGTCTTCCCGACCATCATGGTCGATGTCGGCCACGAGCAGCGCGTTGGGCGCGCCGATGAGCTTTTTTTCGAGGTCGGTTGGCGGCAGGAACGTCTCGAACGGCCCCTCGTCGCCCGGGTGCCAGAATGACCACCTGCCGTTGTTCCAGCACAGGATGTCGTCGTCCCCGTTCCCATCGATGTCCGCCGCGCCCACGAACGAGCATGTCGGCCAGGTACGCGCCTGGCCGGGAACCACTCCGGGAGGGAAGGTCGGCACCTGCCCGGGCGCTGCGGCCAGGTCGGCGGTGCCGGCTCCGGTCCCCTTGTCCGCCTGCGGCACAGGTCCGTCTGCAGGCAACCGGGCGGATTGAGGTTCGTCACGGCATGCCCCGGATACCTGGAGCAGCAGGAGCAAGAGCAGGGTGAGCGGCGTTCGTGAAACGGCCGGTCGGTTCGAGCGTCGTGCCGGGTTTCTTCGCGGGCACTCGACCGGTACCCGGTTGGGCGCTGAAGGGGAAAGGAACGAAGCGACTGGTCCTCTTGACATCGTGTCACCCAACCACCTGGTCGCGGCCCCGCTCCTTCGCCCGGTACAGATTTCTGTCGGCCTGGGCCACGATCGTTTCCACGTCGGTCTGGCGTTTCCCGAGATAGGTGGTAACCCCGATGCTGACGGTGAGTGGAATCTTCTTGCCTCCGATGACGAAGGGTGTGCCTCCGATGAGTCGATGAATCTTGGTGGCGAACTGGAGCGCGTTCTCGTGGGGGGTGTGCACCAGCAGGATTGCGAACTCCTCCCCCCCGTAACGCGCGAAGATGTCTTCCCGCCGGATGTTCGGCCGAATTCGGTCCGCCACGGCCTTGAGGAGTTGGTCGCCCACCAGGTGGCCGTGGGTGTCGTTGATTTTCTTGAAGTGGTCCAGGTCCATCATGATGACCGACAACGGGGTCTTGTGTCGCCGCGTGGACGAGATCTCCCGCTCGAGGCAATCGAAGAAGTGGCGCCGGTTGTGCACCTGGGTGAGTGCGTCCATGATGGTGAGTCGGTAGACCTCGGCGTGGTACGCGGCCTCCACGTTGTTCCCGGAGAGGAACTTGAACGAGGTGTCTCCCAGGGTCACCACGTCGCGGTCCATGAGGAGGTGCCGGGTCCGTTTCTTGCGGTGGTTGATCAGCACTCCATTGGTCGACCCTTCGTCGGAGATGACCCATCCGCGGGCGTTCCGGGTGATTCGTGCGTGGATCCGGGACACGGTTGGGCTGTCGATTCGGATGTCTGCGTTCGCGTCCCGACCCAGGAGGTAGGAAGGTGCCTCGAGCACGAAGCGGACGCCCATCAACGGGCCGGCAGGGTGGATGAACACGATGCAAGGCGGCTTGTCTTCGTTCAGGCAATCGAGGAATGCCCGTTGGTCGATGAGAGAGGTCGACTGCGCTTTCATGGTGCACACCCATGGACGGCGTTCTTCCGTCGCCGCGAACGGACGGTCCCCTCGTCTCGGAGTGCTCCACCACTCCGCTCCTCGGCCGTGGAGGGTCCGGGACCGCTGGAGAAAGACTACCGGAAACCGAGGCCCAAGGTCAACGAGATAGCACTTGCTGGCCGACGAAGGTTGGACAGGGCCGGCCTGACGGCCTCGGGCAGGTGTTGGAGGGGCTCCATCGAGGGGCCGAGTGGGCTAGAACACGGCGTAGATGAATGGGAGCACCACGGATTTCTCGGTCAGCACGATGAAGATGCCCAGCAAGGCCAGAATGACGATGATGGGGGTAATCCACCAGACCTTCCGCTCCTTGATGAACGTCCAGAATTACCCAAGCAGTGTGAATTTCCTGGAGAAGCGAAACCCGCCGGCCGGATCTTTCTCGATGAGAAGGGAAAGGAGAATGAGCACCACGATCGCGATGACCACATACTTCAAGTTCATGACCGACCTCCGCTGCGTCCCTGTGTCCCGCCGCCTCCCCGCCGCGGTGATTGTGCCTGCCACGCCTGGGCGCTGCCCGCGCTCCGGAACGCGGCTTCATCGTGCCGCCCCCTTTGGAATGACCCGGTGACCGTGGCCGAAATTCCGGAATCAATCCGGTGCGAACGCCCTGTCTCCCCGGACCAGCCCGGGAATGGGCGGCTGATCCTCCTTCCGCAACCAGAACGGCCCGATGATCAGGTCATCCATGTCCGTTCTCATGAAACATTCGTAGGCGTGCCGAGGCGTCATGACGATGGGTTCGCCCCGCACGTTGAACGACGTATTGATAATGACCGGTGTCCCCGTCTTTTCGTAGAACTTGTGGATGAGGTCGTAGTAGAGCGGATTCATCTCCCGATCCACACTCTGGATACGGGCCGAGTGATCCACGTGGGTCACAGAAGGAATCGTCCGCCGGTCCTCCCGGACATTGGCCACCAGCAGCATGTAGGGACTCTCGCAGTCGATCTCGAACCATTCGCTGATGTGGTCGGCCAACACGGTGGGCGCAAAGGGTCGGAACCCTTCCCGAAACTTGATCTTCAGGTTGATCGTGTCCCGCATCTTGGCATTGCGCGCATCCCCCAGAATACTCCGGTTGCCGAGCGCTCGAGGCCCCCACTCCATGGCGCCCTGGAACCAGCCCACCACGTGCTGGTCTTCGATGAGCGACACGGTTTTCTCGAGCAACGGTTCCCGGTCCAGACGTTGGTAGACTGCGCCGACCGACTTCAGGTACGACTCGATCTCCTCGTCCGAATACTCGGGGCCCAGGAATGGACTCCGGAACGTGAATGTCCTCGGGTTGCCCAGCAAGGTGTTGTGCACGTACAGAGCCGCACCGAGCGCTCCACCCGCGTCCCCCGCCGCCGGCTGAATGAAAAGCTCCTTCATCGGCGTCTCACGCAGGATGTGCCCGTTTGCCACACAGTTGAGCGCCACACCGCCGGCCATGCAAAGCCTGGTCAACCCAGTCCGTTTGTGGAGCGCGTTGGCCAGTTTCACCATCACGTCGTCCACCACCCGCTGCAAGCTGGCTGCGATGTCCTTGTGCCGCTGCTCCAGAGGCTCGTCCGGACGGCGCGGCGGGCCTCCAAACAGCTCATGGAGGCGGGGATGCGTCATGTGCATGGCGTAATCATAGGAAAAATAGGCCATGTTCAGCCGGAAACTGCCATCCTCCTTCACATCGATGAGTTCGCGGAACTGCTCCTCGTACTCCGGTCGGCCGTAAGGAGCCAATCCCATCACCTTGTACTCGGCACTGTTGACCTTGAATCCCAGGTAATAGGTGAACGCACTGTAAAGGAGGCCCAGGGAGTGCGGGAACCGGATCTCCTTGTCCAGCACGATCTCCGTCCCCCGGCCCACGCCCGCCGTCGCGGTCGCCCACTCACCCACTCCGTCCACGGTGAGAATCGCCGCCTCCTCGAACGGAGAGCAAAGAAACGCACTCGCCGCATGAGAAATGTGGTGATCGCTGAACAGGATACTCCCCTGGTAGCGAAGCTCGTCCCGTATCGTCTGCGGTACCCAGAGCTTTTCCTTGAGCCACAGCGGCATCGCCCGCATGAATTGCGGAAAGCTCTTCGGAAAGTGTGTCACCGCCGACGCCAGGATACGCTCAAATTTCACGAACGGCTTGTCGTAAAAAACGATGTGATCCAGATCGTTGGGCTCCAGTCCCGCCCGCTCCAGGCAAAACCGGATGGCATTGCGTGGAAAATCCGGATCGTGCTTGATGCGCGTGAATCGTTCTTCCGATGCCGCGGCGACGAGCTTCCCGTCGACCAGCAAGGCAGCGGCAGAGTCATGATAGTACGCGGAGATTCCAAGTATTTTCATAGGAATTCGGAATGCTAGAACTGCCGCTGGAACTTGTCCAACTCAGCGATTGGTTGTGTCCTGTCCACCCAGTAGGAGCTGTCCGAGGATTGGGGAGACTCGAGCAATTTCTTGCCGGTCACGCGGAGAATGAGCGAAAGTGGGCCGACGGCCAGGAAGTAGACGAGGCCGACGAGCACGAGGTTGATGAATCTGGTGATGGCGAGCCCAACCGCCTGTATCGGCTTCAAGACCGTTTTCACCCTGTCCCACAACGAGCGCTGCCCTTCCGCCATCGCAACAATACCTCCTCAGGCCCGAATTGCGCCAAGCCAAGTATAGATGGGGAGGTCTCGAGGTGTCAAGAATCACAGGCCGGGTTTCGTCTCGATGCCAGGGGC
>Ga0256914_1004003_pt1 | contig 11368 bp, 9 predicted proteins | sample HulkmetaG_FD_191571 | JGI IMG/M metagenome (GOLD analysis project Ga0256914, IMG submission 191571) | Hydrothermal chimney microbial communities from Main Endeavour vent field at the Juan de Fuca Ridge, Pacific Ocean - Hulk | ecosystem: Environmental > Aquatic > Marine > Hydrothermal vents ...
GGGGTATGAGGCGATCGTCAAGAAGGGGGGCGGGATGCGGCGGCGGTGGTTTGAGGTGATGGAGGAGGATGTGCGGGCGTGGCGTCAACGGCTGGCGTGGGTGGAGGAGGTAGAGCGCAGGCGGGGTGACCGCAGGCCGTTGGCTGCAAAGCCATCCTAAAGATCACGCTTTATGAAGGAGGTGCTATCATGAATCGAAAGATCACTCGGATTGCGTCCGTGGTGCTCTTGGTGATGGGCGCTTTTGTGGCGCTGGCCGGCGTGTTCTTGGGCGAATGGGGACGGGCAGCGCAGGGTGTGCTGTTCGTAGCGTTGGGGGTGTACTTCTGGCGGTGGAAGCCGAAGGAATGAAGGCATGGGCCTGGGTATTGGTGGGTTTGGGATTGGTGAATGTGGGGCTGGGTTTGCTGAGCCGACGCTGGGGCTCGCCCCATTGGCGGAGCCGAGTTGGAGTAGGGCTGGCGGTCACCCTGGCGGGCGTGTATGGGGTCTGGGCATGGTGAGGGGAAGGGTCTTGTATCCATAAGTTCGTCAGAAGGAGGATGGAAGGCACGATGCCCGCACGCGATCTACCTCGCACCACCGTTGATTGGGAGGCGGCGGCCCGGCGGCAAGCGGCGGTGTGGTTGGCGGTGGCCCTGTTGCTGGGGGCCCTGCTTGCGGTGCTGGCCTACCAGGCGTGGCACGGGGCATTGCCGCAAACAGGGCCCCGCCGGCCAGCCGTGTTCGCGGTGCGTCCCCTGGAGCCCGGCACCCTCATTGTGCCGGGTTTGGTGGCTCCCAAAAGCCGTCCCTGGGATTGGGCTTGCACCTCTTGGCCTACCCCAGCCATGCACGCAGGCGCCGCGCGCCCCCGCGAGAGCAAGCCACCACACCCCACGCTGGTTGCTTCGGGGGCCAGGCCTTTGGCTGCTTGGCAGTGGGCCTCGCCCCAATTTTTCCGCGCGCTGACCCACCGTGAGCGTGCCGCGCGCTTGACGCCCGACTTGTGGTGCGTATAATCAAAGACGCAAGGGTTCGGCAAAGGTCGGTCGGGTGGTCGCTGCGCGGGTACGCCCGCGCAGAGGAAAGTCCGCACTCCACAGGGCAGGGCGCCGGGTAACACCCGGGAGGGGGCAACCCCTCGGACAGGGCCACAGAAACAGACCGCCAGCGGCCCGCGCTGAGGCGCGGGTGCGGGCAAGGGTGAAAAGGTGGGGTAAGAGCCCACCGGCGCCGGGGGTAACTCCGGCGGCCAGGCAACCCCCGCCCGGAGCAAGGCCAAACAGGCGCGTGGCGGTTTCACCGCCGGGGTGTGGCCCGCACCCTTGAAGCGCCGGGTAGGCCGCTTGAGCCTGGGGGTGACCTCAGGCCCAGATAGATGACCACCGCCCTGCGGCGCGCGCGACGGCCTGGCCCCGGGCCTACGCGCCGCGTCGCTGGGTACAGAATGCGGCTTACAGACCGGCCTGGCCGAGCCCAGGGGCCCTCTGGAGAATAGGCCTTCATGGCAACGCGCCGCGTCGAATGTCGGCGTCTTTAGTTTGGCGGCCGGAGCGCGGGGGGCTCTGGCCGCTTGATTTTGGGCCCGGCCTCAAAACCGGGGCCTGCTTCCTTTCGTGCTGACATCGCCGTAGCCTCACGGCCAACTCGAACGTGTGGCAGCCCGCACGCGTGATATAATCGTGCCATCCGCCCACGGGCCCGGCCCACGGGCGGTTTCTTCCCCAGGAGGCGATGCTCATGGCCCAGGAGTACTTGTCGTTGCAAGACCGGGTCGCGGTGGTGACCGGCGCGTCGCGCGGCATTGGCCGAGCCATCGCGCTGGTGTTGGCCCGCCGCGGGGCCAAGGTGGTGGTGAACTATCGCCGCTCGGCCGAGGCCGCGCACGATGTGGTGCAAACCATCCGCGATGCCGGCGGCCAGGCTGAGGCCTTCCAAGCCGATGTGGCCGACTTCGAGCAGGCTCAGGCGCTCATTCAGTTCGCACGTGACACGTGGGGACGCATCGACATCTTGGTCAACAACGCGGGCATCACGCGCGACAAACTGTTTATGCAAATGAAGCCCGCGGACTGGGACGAAGTCTTGCGCACCAACTTGTACAGCACCATCCATTGCAGCAAGGCCGCGATTCGACCCATGCTGCGGCAGCGTTACGGCCGCATCATCAACATCACCTCGGTGGCCGGCATCATCGGCAACGCGGGGCAGGTCAATTATTCTGCGTCCAAGGCCGGGCAGATCGGCTTCACCAAGGCCTTGGCCCGCGAGGTGGCTTCCCGCAACATCACCGTCAACGCGGTCGCGCCGGGCTACATCGAAACCGACATCTGGGCCGATGTGCCCGAAGAGGCCAAGGCGCAAATTTTGGCCATGATTCCCATGGGGCGCAAAGGCACGCCCGAAGACGTGGCCCATGTGGTCGCGTTTTTGGCCTCGGAACAAGCCGCGTACATTACGGGGCAGGTCATCGCGGTCGACGGTGGCATGACCTGAGCCGCGCGGACGAGGAGGTTCGTATGACCGAACAAGTGACGCCGGGCAAGACGACCATTGCCCCCGAAGTGCTGCTGGCCATCGTGCGCTTGGAGACGCAAAAAGTGCCGGGCGTGCACGCGTTGGCTCCTGTGCCGGGCGCGGTGAACCGCTTTTTGCGGCGCAGTGAGCCCGGTGTGCGCTTGCAAGTACACGACGATGTGGTGGACGCGGACATCTACGTGGTGCTCGAAGGCCATACCAACATCCGCCGGGTGAGCCGCGAGGTGCAAAAGGCCGTGGCCCAGGCGCTGGAGCGCATGGTGGGCATGACCCCAGGCCGCATTAACGTGCACATTGAGGACCTGTACTACCCCGAGGCCGGAGACGAAGGGGCATGAAAGCCCGCACCCGAGCCCGCGCGCTGGCCTTGAAGGCGCTCTATGAAATCGACTTGACCGGGCACCCGCCCGGTGCCGTGCTGGAAGCGCGCTTGGCCGAGGAAGATTTGGAGCCCCGCCTGGCCGCCTTTGCCCGCCGTTTGGTCGAGGGCGTGCTGCCCATGCGTCCATGGCTGGATCAATACATCGCCCAACACGCGCCCGAGTGGCCTGTGGAGCAATTGCCCGTCATCGACCGCAACATCTTGCGCCTGGCCTTATGGGAAATGAGTTTGGACCCTGAAAACACCCCGGCCAAGGTGGTCATCAACGAAGCCGTGGAACTGGCCAAGACGTACGGCGGCGCGAGTTCGCCCCGCTTCGTCAACGGCGTGCTGGGCAGCCTGGCCCGGCACCTGGACGCGATTCGAGAACACCTGCGGCGGTTGCAGCCCCAGGTTCCGTGAGAGGCCACCATGTTCAATATCGGCGGCTGGGAAGTCGTCTTCATTTTGTTGCTCGTGTTGCTGTTGTGGAAGCCCGAGGAATTGGAAGACCGGGCCCGGCAGTTGGGCCGCTGGTGGGCCCGCCTGACCCATTCGCCGTGGTGGCGCGAGATGAACCAATTGCGCTATCGGGCCGAGCAATTCATGCGCGACGCCGCGCGCGAGGCCAATTTGGAAGAGGTTCAGCAGACGCTGCAACAGCAAGGGCGCGTCCTTTGGCCGCCCGAGGATGAACCGCGGGCCACGCGCGCGTGGCAACCCCCGCCGGTGCACCCCGACTCGACGGCCGCACCCCCAGCACCCGCGACGCAACTGGAGGATGACGCCGCGGCCGCGGCGGCGCGCGCGTCCGCGCCTACCCGGCCGGCCGCAACGGAGTCCGTCCCCCCACCCACCCCCTCGGCTGAATCGGACCAGCACCCATGACGACCGCGCTGCGACGCCTCATTTGGTGGCTGAGCGCGCCGGTGCGCCTGCCGTGGCGTGCCTGGCACGCGGCCGCGCGCGCGCTGTATCGCACCCGCAAACGGGTGGTGCACTTCTTCACCGCGCCCGCCGAAGAACACGACCTGGGCACCATCATCGAAACCGCGGCGCAAAATCCGCGCACCTTGGCCGAACACATCGAAGCCTTCCGGCCGCATCTGTTTCGCGCGTTGTTGGTCTACTTGCTGGCCGTGGCCGTGGCCTTCGCGTTTTTGCCCCAATTGCTCGCCTTCCTCACCCAACCCATCGGCGGTTTGGACCGTTTGCAGGCCATCGAGGTTACCGAGCCCCTGGGCGTGACCATGCGGGTGGCGATGCTGGCCGGCTTCGTGGTGGCCTTGCCCTACATTTATTTAGAACTCTATTTGTTCGCCGCGCCTGGCCTGCACCCGCGCACGCGCGTGTGGGGGCTGCTGGCCATGCCTGTGGTCCTGGCCTTTTTCGTCATGGGCATGGCCTTTGCCTACTTCGTCATGTTGCCGGTGGCGCTGCCTTTCCTGCTCAACTTCATGGGCATTCCTACCGCGCCACGGCCGGCTTCCTACATCCGCTTCGTCACCGGCATGCTGTTTTGGGTCGGCTTGGCCTTCGAGACCCCGCTCATCCTTTACATGCTGGCCCGCTTGGGCTGGGTGCGTTATCGCCCCTTGCGCGATAACGCTCGCGGGGTCATCGTCGCGTTGGCCATTTTGGCCGCGGTCATTACCCCCACCCCCGACCCGGTGAACATGCTCTTGGTCTTGGCCCCGTTGGTGGCGTTGTTCTACTTGGGCTTGTTGTTGGTGCGCTTGGCCGAGCGCGGCCGCGCATCCCATGCTTGACCGCCGGGAGGTTGTCATGCCGCCCCTCCGCGTTTGGCCCCGCCTGTGGTGGGTGGGGATCTGGCTTTTGGGGGCCGTGGCCGCTTGTCAAGGCTTGCCCTTGTCGCCTGCCCCAACCGCGACCGCGGGCCCACCCCCGCCCCCTCAACCGACCCCCTACCCCCGTGGCCAAGTCCATTGGCAGGTGCGCGTGCCCCCCAACACGCCGGCCGAGGCTACGGTGGTGTTGGTCCTGTTGGACGAGGTCACCGGCCTGGACGCGGTGCCCCAACGCTACCCTTTGCAGCCCCAAGAGCCGGGCCTCTTCACCCTGGCTTTGGTCACCGAGACGCCCCAACGCCTGACTTATCGCTATGAGATGCACCTCGAAGGCCAGACCTACCGCGAAGTCACTCCCACGGGTGAACCGGTGCGCTATCGCAGCGCGCTGGCCCTGCCCGAAGGGGTCCTCACCGACCAAGTGGCCCGTTGGGAGGGTTGGGACTACGCGCTCACCCCGCCGGGGCGCCTGCAGGGCCGGTTGGTGGATGCGGCTACCGGCGCGGCCATCACCGATATGTTTGTGTTCGCCGGTGGGCAGCGCGCGCTCACCGACGCGCGGGGCGAGTTCTTGCTCGAGGGGCTGCCACCCGGCCTGCACACGGTGCTGTTATGGCACCCCGACGGACGCTATCGGCCTTTTCAGCAGCAAGCGCAAGTGGCCTCTGAGGCCACCACGCCGGTGGATGTGGCTCTGGAGGCCAGCCAAGAGGTGCCGGTCAAGTTCATTTTGACCCCGCCCGACGATACCATCCCCGGTTCACCGGTGCGTTTGATTGGGGACCTCTACCGTTTGGGCAACACGTATGCGGATTTGCCCGGCGGTCAGAGTGTGTTGGCCGGTCGCGCGCCTCAGTTGCAGCCGCGTGACGATGGGCGCTATGAGGTGCTGCTTCGGCTGCCTTTGCAGGTGCCGGTGCGCTACAAATATACCCTGGGCGACGGCTTGACCAATGCGGAGCGCACCGACCAGGGGTTGCACGGGCGGCATTTGTGGCTGCAGGCCCCCGCGGTGCTGGAGGAACGGGTCGTCACTTGGCGTTGGCCTGGCGTGGCCCCCGTCTGGCTGGAGGTGGAAACGCCGGCCTTGCCCGCGGGGGAGCGGGTGAGTGTCCAATTTCGCCCTGTGGCCGAGACCCAGTGGCACAGCGCGCTGCCCATGTGGCCCCTGGCCAATGGGCGTTGGGGATTTTTGTTCTACGGCCCGATGCATCCGGTGCAGGCCACGGCCTATCGCTACTGCCGCAACGAGCAGTGTGAGGTCGCGGCCGAAGGTGGCGCGTTGGGGCAGACAGGGCGCTTGTTGCGCAGCAGCGCGTTGCCTCAAAGCCGGCACGAGCGCGTTGACGCGTGGCAGTGGTATCGCCCGCCCACCCGAGCGCCCGAAGTCATCGCGCCCGACATCCCGGCGCGCGCCGCGGCGTTCGTCACAGGTGTGGCGTGGGTGCCCGACTATGCCCCCCACTGGCAGCCACATCTGCCCGCCGCGTTGGACGCGGCGCGCGCCATGCACGCGCGCGCGGTGGTGTTGCAACCGCGTTGGACCGCGACCGCGCGGCAGCCGTATCCGGTGTTTGGCTTGGTGGTGGGGGAAGACCCGCTGACTTTGGACGTGCTGGACTGGATGGCGTGGAGCCGGGCGCGTGAGATGCAGCCTTGGCTGTACCCGCGGCTGCGGTTGGCGCCCGACCCGACTGCTTGGTGGCAAGGCGCGGGGGTGGACACTTTCGCCTGGTGGCAGGCCTGGTTCGAGCGCTATCGGCGTTGGGTGTTGCACTTTGCGCAGGTGGCGCAGCAGGGGCAAGCCGCGGCGCTGGTGCTGGGCGGGCCTGAGGTCGCCCCCGCCTTGCCGGGTGGTCAATTGGCCGATGGACGCCCCGCCCAGATGCTGGGCGACGCGGACGCGCGCTGGCGCGCGCTGCTGGCCGAGGTGCGAACCGTGTACTCGGGCCCGCTGTGGTGGGCGGTTGACGGCCAAGCCGAACCCGCGGCCCCCCCCTTCGCGGATCTGCTCGACGGCCTTTATGTGCGCTGGGAACCACCGCGGCTCGAGGCCGAGGCACCAACGCTTGAGGACTTGGCCCAGGCCCAAGCCGCCGCGCTGGACGCGTGGCAGCCGGTGGCCCAGGAGTCGGGCTTGCCCGTGGTGTTGGCCGTGGCCTTTCCATCGGCCCGTGGCGCGGTTCGCGGCTGCCCTGCCGCGGGCGGGGGGGCGTGCTTGCGCGCGTCGGCCTTGCGCCCCGGCTCGGTGCAGGCCTCTGCCGTGCCCGTGGACTTGGACGCCCAAATGGCCTTGTATCAGGCCCTCTTGCCCGCGCTGGAGACGCGGCCGTGGGTTCAAGGCGTGTTGGCCGCGGACTTCTATCCACCGGTGGCGTTGCAAGACCCGTCGGCTTCGGTGTATGGCAAGCCCGCGTACGCGGTCTTGTGGTATTGGTTCGGCCGATGGACCGGCGCGTCGGTTCCATGAAGGGACTCTGCAGAATCCTGGATGCTTGCCCAGTGTAATACCGAAAAATCTTTGGTTTTTCAGACGAATAAAGGGGGATTGAGGCATGCAAGGCGGGTTTCTCCCCAAATGAGGAGAGGATAACCTTGACTTAAAAATGAGAGAATGGTAAAAAACGCTTTAGCGCTTTTATCGTCGTGCCATCTGCTGCCGGGAGGGACCCATGTCCTCATTTACCGCTCGCCGGAAGTGGTTCTTTTTCGCGTTTTTGATGGTAGGACTCGGCCTGGTGCTAAGCCAGGCGTTTCCTGCCTACGCCGAGGATGTGCAACCTCGGCCTATGGCGAATCCGGATCCGGATTGTCAACCCGTTTCCTTTACGGATGATCCACCGGATCCGGTCGCGGAGACCCAGATTTTCTGGCTTAAAGTCGAAATGAAGAACAATAGCGGTATTGCGGGGGACAATGTCACGGGCGGGATCTTGCGCATCACGTTGCCGGAAAACTTTACTTACACGGGGAATTATACGGCAACCCACGGTACATGCACATTTGTGGGGACGAATCCCGGCGATGGCGGTAACGATGATTACTTAGAATGCACGGGCATCAACTTGGGTCCATTGGAGTCTGCTTTCATTGATATGGAAGTACAGGCTCCGACAGGCAATTTAGGTACATATACTTCGTATGCCACGACGATTTGCAGCCCTGACGCGAACTCGGCGAACGATACGGAGAGCAACCAAATTACGGTGCGTCGTGGTGCGGACATCCAATTGACGAAAACGGTAAACCCTACCTATGTAGCGGACTCGGGCATTGTGACGTATACCATCCAGGTGACCAACGCGGGGCCCAGCCCGGCCCCCGATCTGGAATTCCAGGATACGTTGCCTTCGGGTTTGGAATTCTTCGCAGACGATGCGAACCCGCCTGCGGATGACGATAATCTATGGACGTGCTCGGCTTCGGGGAGTACGGTCACCTGTACTTATGCGGAAGGTACCGGCGGCGAGGTGGCCAGCGGCGATACTATGACCTTTCATTTTCGGGCCAAGGCCAACGCTGGCGTGGATGGCACCGTGGTCAACAACGCGGTCATGAACATCCTCTCACCACCTTTCGACCAGACGTTAGACCCGGATCCCAATAACAACTTGTCCAGCGCGACCTTAGAGATCGGACCGGGTACAGATTTGAGCATTACCAAGACAGTGAGCCCAGATCCGGTCTTGGGTGGTACGACGGCGACCTTTACCTTGGATGTGGAAAATTTGGGCCCACGCGCGGCCACCGATGTGACTGTGCAAGATACGCTGCCAACGGGGTATACCATTGACAATGTTACGGCTCCGTCGGGCTGGACGTGCACCACGTCAGGGACCACGGTTACATGCACAAAGGCCACCATGGGGGTAGGAGAGACAGGCCAGTTTATTATTGAGGCCACGCCCCCGAATCCCAGCAATGTCGAATCGCATACCAACACGGCCACCATCGCTGCTGACGCGCCACCTGATCCTCTTCCGGACAACAACACAGCGAGCGTAACTTATGATGTCAGCCCCAGCGCACCGAACCTGGTTTTGGAAAAAGACAAGGCTCCCAATCCTGTGGCTGTGGGCGGTCAGATCACGAACTCTATTCGCGTGCGCAACGATGGCCCCGTGCAGGCCGATGCTCCTATTGTGGTGGTAGATCGGCTTTCGGGCTTGGAGAACTTTGATAGCGCGCCCACAGGGGCACCATGGAATTGTTCGTACGATTCTGGTAATCATTGGGTAACTTGTACCCTGGTTGATTCGAGCCTCAATCCCATCCCCTTGGCCCCAGGGGCAGAAGCGCCTTTGCTGGAGATCCATACCATTGCGCAGAGCAATGGGCCGATTACCAATACTTCCACCGTGTCTGATGGCGCGAATGCCGATTTCGACACCACAAACAATACGGACCAGGCTACAGTTAACGGTACCAATGAGAACGCGGATTTGGAGGTCACTAAAACGGTTGACGATACTTTTTTAGATGCCACCGAAACCACCCTGACGTTTACCATTACCATCACCAACAATGGCCCTGATGCGGCTTCGGCCATTTCCTTCGATGATGTCATCCCCTTTTATATGCCCGCCGGCAGCGGGCGCCCCGAGACACCCATTACAGTGCTTAGCCACCCGAGCGGAAGCAGTTGTAATGTTACCGACGATACCTTGCACTGTGATGATATTACTTTGAACCCCGGGGATACCGCCACGGTGGTCTATACGGTCGAACGCCCCATGCGAGATGGGACCTTTGTCAATGACGTTTGCGCGTATTCAGGCGCAATTGGGGACCTTGTACGAACCAACAACTGCGATAATGCCCCGGCTGTGACCGTGGCCCCCATCGCGGATGTGGAAGTGACGCAGAAGACCGCCACTTTTTATGATGACGGTTCGGGCAAGGCTTTGGCTGGAACCTCCATTGTGTATACAATTCAGGTCCGCAACAACGGCCCCTCAACCGCGACGAATGTGGAGTTGACGGACGTGTTCTCTGGCGAACCGGCGCCCTATCCGGCCTTTACGTTCCTTTCGGGCTCTGTCTCGGGAGGTGGTTCATGCACCTTCAATGGAACGGACACCGTGACGTGTACCCTGGGTGATATGGACGTCGATCAAGTCAAAACGGTCACGATTGAAATTCGTCCCACCCATGTCGTACCTGAACCGGACCCATGGCATATGGATAACCTCGCGACAGTGACCACGAATACCGACGAGTCCGATACTACGAACAACAGTCAATCGAAAAGGGTGCTCATTAAGGGTGGTTTGGTGGATGTCACCATTGAGAAGAACGAATCACCCGATTTTGTGGAACCGGTAGGATATGATCCGGGTGGAAGCGGGAATTATATCGTGTACGAGGTCGTCGTAACCAACTTTGGTCCCTCATACGCGACGGACGTGACCGTGACCGACCGCGTGGACTGGGTATCCCCTGCTCACGGTGACGAGCAGATGCGCTTTGTCGGTGACACAGCAAACAGTGATGGTTCGGGCGCTACGCAAGATTGGTGCACCATCCCCGCGGCATCGAATCCTTTCGCCGTTGACGGCGTGGATAATGATAGCGAACCCCTGGTGACCTGCTCCTTCCCTGATCTGGCTCCCGGAGCTTCGGCCACCCGTTATTTGGTATTTGAGGTCTTAACGGCCCCGCATCCTACCCAGGGGGATGTGTATAAGAACGAATCGTACGTCACCGTAGCGGAGAGGGAGACCGACGATACGAACAACGCGGAGGACGAACGGACGACTGTGCGCGTGTATGCGGATATCGCGGTGACCAAGTCCAGTCCGTCCCCCGTGGAGATCTACACGCCATTCAACATGACCATTGAGGTCACCAACTATGGTCCTGGGATTGCTCCTAATGCCCGTCTGAGCGATACTTTGCCCAGCGGCATGGTGTTGACAGGCCCACCTACCGCGGTCTCCGATTGGGGCGATACGGATATCTCTTGCACAGGCAGTGCGGGGGATGGGGCGTTTACGTGCACTTTGGGCCATGTGGGTTACGATACGACGCATACCCCGCAACGAGAGACTATTACGATCACAGTGCCGGTGATGATTACGGATCCTGGCTTTGGCACTCAAACGAACACGGCTACAGCCACCAGTGACGCTCCAGAGAAAGATCCCGATCCGCATGCCAACAGCGGATCAGCTTCCATTACTCTGAACGACCCCCTCAAATTGGGCGACTTCGTCTGGTATGACCAGGATCAGGATGGCATTCAGGACAGTGGCGAACCGGGCATCAACGGGGTAGAGGTCACTTTGTATAACACCCCCGATTGCTCTGGCTCGCCGTACGCCCCCGATGTCGGCTTTGCCAACCCCGTGACCACCGGGCAGGGTACCTGGCCCGACGGTTACTACGAGTTCTACCCCCTGCCGCCGGGTACCTACTGTGTGAAGTTCGACTTCACGCGCAATAATGTGCTCCCGGGTCACATCTTGTCGCCCGCGGATCAGGGCAGTGACGACGCGGTGGATTCGGATGCTACAGGTTCGAGCGGCGTGTACACCATCCAGAACATCGATCTCACCGGTTTGGCTCCGGGCACGGCCGACATGACCAACGACATGGGTGTCTATGTCGAAGGCACCATCGGCGATCGGGTCTGGTGCGAAAGCCCCACCAATGTCAACGCGACCTTCGACCCAGCCGA
>Ga0256914_1004004_pt1 | contig 11364 bp, 10 predicted proteins | sample HulkmetaG_FD_191571 | JGI IMG/M metagenome (GOLD analysis project Ga0256914, IMG submission 191571) | Hydrothermal chimney microbial communities from Main Endeavour vent field at the Juan de Fuca Ridge, Pacific Ocean - Hulk | ecosystem: Environmental > Aquatic > Marine > Hydrothermal vents ...
GGACAGATAAATGTGGGAACGATCGAGCCGGGCCGCTATCCCGGCCAGGTGCTTATCCTGACCGGCCATGACGAGAACGACCAGATCCGTATCAATCCCGGCGATGGTATATTGCTCAACGGTGGAGCGCAGTTCATCATCACTTCACCTGCCGATGTGTTGATGCTTATCTGGAACGGGTCGGCCTGGACGGAGATCTCCCGCAGCAACAACAGCTAAATAGTACCGCGCTTCCCCTGTTGGCGGGGAGGGTGCCCGGTGACGGGCACCCTCTTTTCTTCCCGGGTGACGGGTGGCGTTCTATTCCACCAGTTTCAGTCCTTCCAGGGCCGAGGCATCTCCGGGACGTACCAGCAGGGCCTTCATGAAAAGAAGACGAGCCTCACGGAACCTCTTCAGACGGAAGTTGGTCCAGGCATAAAGTACCAGTCCGTCGTAATCGAAAGGATAGAGGTTGATCACCTTTTCGAGGTAGGAGGCGGCTTTCTCGTACTCTTTCCTGCCGTACCAGATGGCGCCCAGACGGTAGTTGGCTACCGAGTTGTTGGGGGTGATCTCCAGGATCTTCTCGTACTGGGCGATCACCTGCTCCCATTGACCCAGGGCTGCCAGGGGTTGTACGATCCCGAAACGTGCCTCCACGGCCATGGGGCGCAGCATCACGGCTTTGTTGTAGAAAGAACGTGACTCGGTGAAGAGTCCCGCCTCATAGTCGAGCCAGCCGATACGGAGATTGAGCTCGTACGAATCCTCCTGGTACACTTTCTTGAGCGTCTCGGCCGCTTCGGAATATTTGCCCGCCGCTTCCAGCTCGTAGCTCTTGCGAAAGGCGTCAATCATCTCTTGTGTCACCTGTGCACGGGTGGCAGAAGCAGGGAAGAGAAAAAGAGCGAAAAAGAACCAGGAAAAAAGATGGATGGTCAGTCGTTTCATAGATCCCATTTTAGTCCGAATTTGAAGTTCAACATATCGTATTCCAGGTCGGGTCCTTGTCCGTTGATGTCCAGTTCGGGGAAGTAGTTGCTTTCCGTGCGGCTCCAGGAAGGGATGAGGAAGAGGGTCATCCTGTTTCCGGGCACGATCCAGTCGATCTCCAGGGAGATGTTGAGGGTAACGGGGTTGTTCTCGTTGTAGAGGTTCCAGCCGCCCGGGCTTTGATAATTGCTGGTATTTCCGGGGGTGAGGTAGGCGGTGGTCCAGAGGGTTCCGAAGAGGCGTCCGCCCAGTATCAGGGAGGGGATCAGATCGTCCCGGGTGAGGTCGGGGTCACTGAGGATGCCCTGGCGCAGCCAGGTGAGCGAGCCCCCGAAATAGAAGTTGGTATTGCCCATCGGACGAAAGACCATCCCGCTGTATGCCTGTATCTGGTTAAGGTCGTTCATGCCGGCATAGCCCACGCCTCCATAGAGGGTCAGATAGGGAAGCTCCTGCTGCAGCAGGAGCTGGGAGGTCCAGTCGCTGCTGGTGAGGGTTACCCAAGAGATGCGGTTGCCGTAAGAGAAAGATTCCGGGATCGTGGTGCGCAGGTTGAGGTAGTTGGCCGAGAGATCCATCGTCAGGCCGCGGGCCAGCCGGAGGGTGAGCCCGCCGTGCAGCTGATGCTGGGTGAAGGTGTTGTCCGGAAGGGTGAGGTCGCCGTCCACATCGCGCCGGAAAAGGAAACGTTCCTTGGTGATGAACCGGTACCCGTAGCGCAGCGATGCATTTTCACCTGTCTGATGTCCAAAAAGGATCGAGGCTCCGCCGCCCCGGCGGGTGACGCTCTGGTAACCGTCGACACCAGGGACCTCCGTGGGGTCGTAACCGTCGGTGACCTGATCGTCGAGGGTGTGGAAATAGTCGGCCGTGAGAGCCACCAACGTCAGGCCGGTAAGCTTGCCGGCACCCACCTCTTCCCGCTCGCGGACCGTCATATGGTGCATCAGGGCATGCCGGTCGGCCTCACGGCCCAGAAAAAGATAACAATAATAGAGGTACTGCCTGACTACGGCGTCCTGTTCGTTGAACTCCTGCGCTTTCAGGAAATGATGCAGGGCACGGACATAATTGTGCCGGTTGTAGAAGGCGATGCCGAGACGCATACGCAGGTAGTAGGAATCGTAGCCGGCATGCAGGGCCTCACGTCCCAGGCGGATCACCTGCTGCCAGTCGCCCTGAAGATAAGCCTGGTAGGTGAGCCGGTCATAATAGGAAAAACCCTTCTTTTCCTGCGCACTCACACCGAGCAGCAGGAGAAACAACAGCAGGCTCGTGATGCTCAGTCGGTACATCTTGCTTTGATCAGTCGTTCGCGGTCCGAGATGATGAAACGTTCCACACCCTTGATGCCGATCTCGATGCTGAACTCCAGCCGGCGTCCTGTCGACCCGCCGGGGCGGCGGAGCGTGGCCGACGAGCCCAGACGTATCCGGGAAGGCATCACGGGATTGTCTATGTGAAGATAGTGCAGTTCATAATCTGCACGCAGAAAAATATGGAAAGGTGCCACCACATCCTGCAGGGCCAGGATCCCCTTCGGATAGAGCAGATGAAGAGGATAGCTGTCGCGGACGGTGACCTCGCGGTAGAACCCTTTGTAAACACGATAGGCGGCCAGGAAGAAAAAGTAAAGCAGCGACTTCTTGCTTCCCTCAAAACCTGTGAAGTAGAAGACATTGTCCTCCGACCAGAACCAGGCTTTGCTGCCGGTTTCCTGGCAGTAGAGATAGGAACGGTTGAAGACATTGGTCCTGACCTCCCACACCTGTCCCCGTAAAGGGGTGTCTCCTTCGTTCTTCCAGTGGATACGTTGTCCGGGTACGAAGCGGAAACTTCTCTGCAACAGTTCGTTCACTTCCATGTTGGCCACCACTTCGTCTTGTTGCGGGATGCCGTTGGTGACCAGCGAAGGACGATTGTCACGATATGTGAGATAGCTGCTGATGGGATAGTAAAGGGTGGGAGAGCCGATGTAGGGGGTGCGCTGGAACTGGAAATGCAGATGTGGGTAGGGCGATCGGCCGCTGTTGCCCACCTTGCCGAGGATGTCTCCGGCACGTACCGTGTCGCCCTTGCGTACGGTGATGCTCCCTTTTTGCAGGTGGCTTACCTTGGAGAAGAGATGGTCGGCATGACGGATCACCACCGTGTTGCCCCAGTTCTTCAGCAGGTTGACCTCACCGACAGGGTTGTCGTCGATGCCGTCCTCGACGATCTCTACCGTGCCGGGGCCGGGTGCCAGCACATTCTTGCCGTAACAATGGTAGTCGGTGACCAGGTTGCCTTCGTCACGGTATGTCTTGCCGTCGGGACCCGTGATGACGAAATCCCACGCATAGCGCCAGTCACCCTGGTGGGTGTATGCTCCGTCGTGGCCCTGGGAGACGCTCCACCGCCCGCTGAAGGGAAGGATGAAGGGGAAAAGATATTCCGGATCGAAACGCTCCCTGCTGTTGACATCGTAGTAAAGGTTCTTCTCCGGGCTGTATTGCTGGATCACCACCTCCCGCAACTTCTTTCTCTTCGAAGTGCGGAACTTCAGCACATAGAGGAAGAGCAGCACTATGATGTTGAAGGGAAGGGAATAGACCGGCACATGGAAGACGGCAAATACCGGGTCGAGACTGATGGTCACGATGGCCACCAGGGGGGTGAGCAATACCGCCCAGCTGTAGGTCCATACCGACGGGATGAGGTAGAATCCGCCGATGGCGATGGCCGTGAGGATGTAATTGAAGCCGATGTAGCTGTAAGAGGTCTCGACCAGGTTCACTCCCAGCAGCTGGTAGAAGAAATAGGCGGTATAGAATCCCAGCAAAGAGAGGGTGAAGGCGATGCGGGAATAGAGGAGCAGGCCGACGGCGATGAGCAGTCCTGCAATGATCTTGGTCTGGAAAAAGATCGCGGCCAGTGAGAGGAAATAGAGGCGCAGCGAGACGGGAATGACCTGGTACACCCATTCGTGGAAGTCGACCAGACGTTTGCCTCCCAGGCCGTAAAGGTCATTGAGCGTGTAGATCCCCCGCTCGCTGATACCCAGATGCTCGAACTGGCGTGCGGCCAGCAGGACAAGCCAGATGGAGAGAATGAAGGGGATACTCAGATAGGGAAGGTAGTATTTCCCGATCACCCCTTCCATGGCCACCGAGATGAAGAGGGTGAGGAGCGAGGCGAGCACCACCACGAGGTAGAACTCAGCTGAGGGCTGGTAATAGATGCCCAGGCCGAGGCCTACCAGCAGGCTGTTGAAACCGTAGCTGCCGTCGTGGATGCGGGTGGGCTCGAAACCGAAAAGATAGGCCGCCACCGTGGTCACCACCACGGCCAGGAGCCCGCTCAACCCGGCGTAGAGGTCGATGAAACTCACTCCCAGCAGCAACAGGGCGAACAGCCTGTTGCGCGAGAAGAAGACCATCGCGTAGCTGTTGCTCCCGCTCGCGAGCACCTCCGAGATATGTCGCCGCCACATCATCGTGAAGGACTAAAGGGAGATCTCTTTCAAATGGTCGGGGAGAACCTCCTGACGGGTCATGTAGTCGAGATCCTCTTTTTTCCGGATGATGTGGGTTTTTCCTTCGGTGTCGATCATCACCACATTGGGCCGATATTCGATGAACTGCATCCACTGGGTCATGTTGTAGGCGCCGATGCGTTTGATGACGAAGGGGTCGCCTTTTTTGAGGAGGGGGAAGTCGACAGCGGCACGCAGCACATCGATGTTCATGCAGAGAGGACCGTAGATGGTGGTGTCTTCGGTATGCTGTGAGACTTCCCGTGCCGGAACGATCTGATGTTCGTACCAGAAAGAGGTGAAGAGGAGGTTGACCCCGACGTCGGTCACCAGGGCGCGGCGTCCCGAGGCCAGGCGTTTGTTGGCGATGACGGTGCCCAGCAGGAAGCCGGCGTCGTCGATCATGGCGCGGCCCGTCTCCAGGATCAGCAACGGAAGGTGTTCCGGCCGGATGGGCGAGTTGATGAGGGCGCCCGTGATGGCATCGGCATAGTCGTCGAACGAAGGAGCCGCGTCGGTGCCCGGAACGTAAGCTCCTTTGAGGGTGTTCTTCGAGGCGAACCCGCCGCCCATGTCGATGTAACGGATCACATGACCGTACTTGCGCTCGGTGTTCACCGCCAGGTCGGCCAGCTTGGTGGCAGCGATGCGGTAGGCCTGGGTGGTGAGGATGTAGGTGCCGATGTGGGTGTGCAGACCGGCCAGATCCATCTTCTCCGAGAGCATGATGCGGTTGATGGCCTCCCACGCTTCGCCGTTGTCGTAGTTGAACCCGAAACGGTCCCACCGAGGATAGATGCCGGTGTCCATGTTCACCCGGATGGCCACCTTGGGTTTGACGCCCGTCTCGTCGGCCACCTGCATCAGCATGTAAAGCTCATCGAAATGATCGATGTGGATGAGCGAGCCGTTGCGGGTGGCGGTGACAAGATCTTCGTAGCTCTTGGAGGGGCCGTTGAAGAGGATGTATTGCGGCGAGACGCCGTGCTTCAAGGCCTTGTGGTACTCAAAGCCCGAGACCACCTCCGCCCAGGCGCCTTCCTGATGAAAGACATTGCAGACGGCCGAGAGATAGTTGGTCTTGTACGACCAGGCCAGCTGTACCTTCGGATAACGCGTGGAGAAAGCCTGGTGAGCCTCACGATAGGTGTTGCGGATGGTGCGCTCCGAAAGGACGTACAGGGGCGAGCCGTACTGCTCCAGCAGATCGGTCACCTTCAGCCCTTCGATCTCGGGAAGAGGCTCGATACGCGGGGTCATGCCGAACTTCGAAGGCATGCCGGCGTTGAGTTTCTTTATCACGGGTGGTTCAAAAGTCTTTTTTTCCATGGTTTTCCTGGTTTATGTTGTTCTGTACGGATCAGATCTCCCCGGTGGTGGAGATCTTCTCAAAATCTTTCATGTCGATGATCATGTCGTATGAGTAGCGTACGAAGATCTTTCCCACCTCGTAGCTGGTGAAAGGTGGCACCTCCATGCCGAGGGCCAGCTTGACAAGGGCTTCGGGCAGGTTCTGTCCGGCACCCACGGCCAGGTAGACCCAGGCGGGGATGCGGGGGTTGATCTCGAGGATGTAATATTCATCGTCGTCGGTACGTATCAGTTCGAGCTCCATGCCGCCGCGCCAACGGGTGGCGCTGATGATGCGTCGGGTGAGCTCCAGCATGTCGGGGTTGTCGAGGGTGATGCCTCCCCAGGCCTTGCCCTTGTCGGTGATGTATTGTTTGCGCATGGGCACGGCACCGATGGTGTTGCCCCGGCCGTCGCCCAGGGCGACGACGTTCACCTCCATGCCGCGAATGAACTCCTGGACGATCACCGGCAACCCCCATTTGGCGCTGATCTTGTTGAAATGGCTCAGCACCTGCTCCTCGTTGTAGGCGATGTAGGCATCGTAGAACTTGCCCTTCACCATCACGGGAAACTCGAAATCCTCCTCGAGGGTACGGATATCGCTCTCGTACAGGATCGGCTTGCTTTTGGGTACCAGCAGACCGTATTTCTTTCCGAACTCCGGCAGGTTGTTCTTGTGGCGTTCCTCGAGTTGTTCGAGGGTGGGCAGGAAGGTGCGTATGCCCATTTCCTGCAGTACCTTCTCGCTTTTGATGAAGGTGTAGAGCTCGGCATCGAAGTTAGGTATGAGGACGTCGATCTGTTCGCGATGGTGGATGTAGGCCAGGCGTTCCATGACGACCTCGGACCCTTCGGAGGGATAGGGCATCATGTAGACCTTGTCCACCAGGTCGCGCATGTAGATGCCGGGTTCGAGGGTCTCGTACACCAGGCCCACCACCTTCACCTCGAGGTCGGCCGATTCCCGGATGGCCCGGATCACGGGAATACCGGGACCGGGGTTGTCGGTGTTGTTCAGGCCCGTGGCGGCCAGGGTGACTTTTTTCTTACTCATGGTCTCGGTTGTTTAGGATATCGAGTATTTCTCCGGGGGCGATGGCATATTCATCGGCGATGTCGCGAAGCACATCGTCGGGGGAAGCTTTGAAGCCTTCGCGTGCCAGGGCTCCCGTGAGCTCCTCGACGGGGATGCCGTACTCCTCGGCGATCTGGCGGAGGGTCTTGCGGCCGATGCCGTTGCCTCCCCGGATGATCACCGTGTTCTGCCGTTCGGCCTCCACCTCTTCGTCGGAACGACCAAACAGCCGGTAGATGTCGGAGGGGGCCATGCCGTTCCGGGTGGCGATGTCGCGGATCGTCTGACCCACACTGTCTACCTTGATCCCCGCAGCCGTGAGATGACGCCATGCACTGTCTGCCGATATTTTCAGTATTTCATCCGAAAAATCCGCCAGCGTGTACAGCTCGGCATGGGGGATGGGAGGTGTGTTGTCTTCCTCTTCCCAGCTCTCGGTGAACTGCTCACCCCAGTCCATGATCGTACTGAATGGCGGGACGTCGTAAATGATCCCTATAAAGATGAGCGCCGAGAAGAGGGTGGCGAACACCATCTCCTTCTTGCGGTTGAGCTGACGGGTCATGCGCGAACGGATATGACCCAGGAAAGCTTTCCAGTTGATGCTGAAAAGATGAAAACTCGCTAGGATAAGGAAGAAGAGGGAAAAGTTGGTATGCATCGACTGCCAGCCTTCCTTGGTGAGTCCCCATAAGGTCCAGTCGGACCAGTGGGCGATACGGCCGGGAGGAGCGATGTAGAGGATCACCCCCGACACCGTCATCACCAGAAAGGAAAAGAAAAGGCCGAACGTCACAAAGGCCCGCCAGCTGAACTTTTTCTTATCCCGCATGGTCGATGAGATGATAATGGTTCAACATCTCCATGAAGTCCTGATAATACCGTTCAAAACCGGATCGGTCGATGTCATAGCGCGAGGTGATCTCCGTGGCGATGGCATCGAAATCCTTTCCTTCCTTCAGGAGCTTCAGGATCTCCTGTGCGGTCTCGTTGAGGGTGAAAGATTCGCCCGTGGTGGGGTCGAAGAGGAACCCCGTATCGCTGAGGGCCAGGTTCTTTTTCAGTTTCATGGTGTCCATTTTTTGCCTCCTTGTATGTTCACTGTAAAGAACGTAAAAACAGGGGGCGGGGTTTTACAAGATTTTACTTTTATGTTACAAGATTTTATGATGGTTGCTATTTAAAGATCCCCGGAGGGGTGGGACCGCTGCCGGGGATCTTTGCCAGGTACGGGGGTGTTCCCCGTGGCCAGCCAGGAAAACCTATTTCCTGTTGATGATACGGTCGAACTGTTCACGGCTCATCATCACCGGTTCGTAGGTGATGCCCCGTACTTTCAGGTTCCAGACGAAAGCCCGCAGGTGGGCTTCGGAGCCTTTGCGCAGGTGGTCCCATACGAGGGTGATGTCCCGGTTGTCGACATGTTCTTCCAGTTCCTTTTCCAGGTCGAGGATATCCTTCTCCTCGATGAGGGCACCCACACGCAGTGCGGCGATATCGGATGCTTCGCCCTCCCGGATCAGTTTGTCGTAGAGTTCCTGCAACTCATTGCTGGTGAATTCGCCTGTCTCTTTTCCGTGAGCAGGATCCTCCAGCTGATAACGGTCGATGAGCGCTTTTACGGCATCCATATGACGCTGTTCGGCCTTGAGGATGTTGCCGAAAGACCTTATCCCGGTTTTGTCGGAAAAACAGATATACACGTCCCGTGCCAGCTTTTCCTCTTCACGCATGAAGAGGATCCCTGTCTTCTCTGCGTCGTTCAAAGGTTCAGCAGGAATGTTCGCGATGCAGGGCAAAGTGGTGTTGCTTTCGTTCACGTCGTTTTCCGTAGCGACCGACGTGAGATCGTCCTGCTGATCGTTGTTGCCGGAAAACCCGCTGTTACATGCCGAAAAAGAGAGTCCGGCACTCAGCAGGATCAGACCTGTGATCAGGAAAATGTTCTTTTTCATTTTTTTCGTTTTTGAGGGGTTCAATATCCTTTTCCTGCCTTTTTGACAAGAAGGGAGATGTTTCTATTTCATACGGCGGTTGTAATTTTTTGCTGTGATGTTACGGGATCCTGCTTTCTTTCATTTCGGCCAGTTTTTTCCGGTATTCCGAGACGCTGAGGCCGGTGATCTGGCGGAACTGGTTGGAGAGGTACTGGACACTGCTGTAGCCCATCATGTTGGCGATCTCGCTGAGAGACAGCTCGCCTTGCTGGAGAAGCACTTCCACGCGTCGGATCTTTTCGCGTATGATATATTTCTCAAGGGTGATTCCCATGTGTTTGGAAAAGAGACGGGACAGGTAGGAGTAGCTGTAACCGGTTTTTTCCACGATGTAGTCGGAGCGGTTCACCACCGAGTTCACGAAATTCAGGTCATGCACCAGCTCGTGGACGGCCAGTTTCACCTGTTCGACGATCACCTGCTCATGGTCGTAGACGGGGCTCATCTCGTACCGGCCCAGAAAGGAAAGGAGGGCTTGCCTCTTTGCCGGGTCGTAGGCGGCAGGCAGGATGATCTTGCCCCTTTCCACGGTCACTTCCCGCCACCCTTCCCTGTCCAGCAGGTCACGTAACAGCAAAAGGGTACTGCGATGGTAAAGATTGCTGATATAGAGGGTCTCTCTCCTTGCCATGAAGGTAAGGAAATTCACAAAAAACATGCCGGCCCTCAAAAGGCATGCCCTACTGGATCTTCCTGAACATCCTTTTCAGGCGGATGTTGGCGGGGAATTTCTTTTCCTTGTTGAGGGAAAGCCAGATGTATTTGGGTTTGCCGACAATGTGTGTCTCGGGGACGAATCCCCAGAAACGGGAGTCGGCCGAAGCGTGCCGGTTGTCCCCCATCATCCAGTAATAATCGTACCTGAAAGTGTAGGTAGTGGCGGGTTGATCATTGATGTAGATAGTGCTGTCCTTCACCTGCAGGCGGTTGTGCTCATAACTCTCGATGATCCTGCGGTAGAGGGGCAGGTTGCGGAGGGTCAGCTCTACCGTGGCACCTTTCTTCGGGATCCACAGGGGGCCGAAGTTGTCTTCGTTCCAGGGATAGTCGGGTGAATGGGGGAAGATGTAATAGGCGTATCGGCCGGCGGGTTGCTCGACACGCTGGACGGCGCGGACGATGGAGAACCCCCTGATCTTCTCCACGTTCGCTTTTGTCAGCGGCAGGATGTATTCCGCCGAACCCATCCGGTAGATGTCGGAGCGGTAGATCCCCATCTTTTCCAGGGTGCGCGGGTTGATGGGTGTGCCGTTGGTGTAAACAATGTAGTTGTATTGCTGTTCCGGGAACTCCGGCACTTTCTTGCCGTTGATGTAAAGATCGCCGCGGCGTATCTCCAGCGTGTCGCCGGCGACGGCCACGCACCGTTTGACGTAGTTGTCCTCCTTGTCCACCGGCCTGACGACAATGTGGAATCTTTGCCAGACCATCTTGCGGGCCCGGGCGTAGTACTGCTCAAAGGGGAGGGGTTGTCTCCCGTTGGCGGTGTCGGCAGCCATCAGCTGGACCGCCTGGCTTCGCACGATGGAATAGTAGCTCTGCGCCTGGTTCTCCAGCACCACGGTGTCCCCCGCTGGGAAGTTGAACACTACGATGTCGAAACGTTTTACATGACCGAACCCTTTCAGTCTACGGTAAGGTCGTTTGATCCATTCCACATACGACTTGCCGCCCACCACCGGCATGGTGTGCTGCGTGAAAGGAAAGGAGAGGGGGGTCATCGGCAGTCGCGGACCGTAGCTCAGCTTGCTCACGAAAAGATGGTCGCCGATGAGCAGGGTCTTCTCCATCGAACCGGTGGGGATCTTGTAGTTCTGGAAAAAGAAGATGTTGATGAACGAGACGGCGATGACAGCGAAGATGAGTGCGTCCAGCCATTCGATCAGCTTGCTGTTCCTGCCGTCGCGTCGCTTCCAGAAAGTCCAGTTGACCTTGCGTGTGATGTACATGTCGAAGATCACGATCTCGCCCAGCAGCCACCAGTAGTTGTCGAGCCAGATGACCCACAGCAGGTATAACAGGGCCACCACACCGAAATTGAGATAGGGTTGTCGGAGGATGTTCCGGATGTTCATGACGGCAAAGGGTTAGATGTGGAAGCAAAAGTAACAATTCCTGACGAGAAACTCATTCGCCGAGGCCGAGCAGGTCGTCCATACCGAAGCATCCTTTTTTGCCGGCGAGGAATTCGGCGGCGAGGACGGCTCCCAGGGCGAAACCGCGTCGGTTTTTGGCCGAGTGGGTGAGCTCGATGAGGTCCATCTCCGACTCCCACCGGACGGTGTGGATGCCTGGGACTTCGTCACGGCGGTGGGCGGTGATGGGAAGGGTCTTTTCATCCCCTTCGCTGCCCAGCAGCCACCTTTCCTTGCGGGGATGACGGGCCAGGATGGCCTCGGCCAGTGTGATGGCCGTGCCGCTGGGCGCATCTTTCTTGTGGATGTGATGGG
>Ga0256914_1004005_pt1 | contig 11361 bp, 13 predicted proteins | sample HulkmetaG_FD_191571 | JGI IMG/M metagenome (GOLD analysis project Ga0256914, IMG submission 191571) | Hydrothermal chimney microbial communities from Main Endeavour vent field at the Juan de Fuca Ridge, Pacific Ocean - Hulk | ecosystem: Environmental > Aquatic > Marine > Hydrothermal vents ...
CATCTTTGTCGGCCCACGTCAAAACACCTGAAAGCGCTCCAGCGTATTGCACATAAATGCGCTCTTCCTTGCCCTCCTCCACGTCCCAGATGCGCACGGTGCCGTCGTCGCTTCCGCTAGCCAGCCGGCCGCCTTCAAGGAGGGCGAGGGCATTGACCGAACGGGTGTGCCCCTCCAGCACCTTCACCTCCCGGCCCGTCTCCAGGTCCCAGATGCGCACGGTGCCGTCCTTACCCCCGCTCGCCAGCCGGCCGCCGTGGCAAGGGGCGGCGGCGTTCGCCCCGCTTCGGGCGGCGCTCCGGTCAAACCGTCCGTAGAGATGCGGGGCGGCCGGCGGGCTAAAAATGAGCCGGCGGCCGCGGCCGCCGGCGTGCGCGCAGGCGCGGGCTCAGCGGCTCTTGCCGTTTACCTCGCGCTGGTGGGGCATGGGGATGTACTGGACGCTCGGCTTGTTGCCGCGCGGCTGCGGGTAGAGCTCCATCAGCTCGTAGACCTGCTTGGGCATGTCGGTGCTCACCGGCAGGCCGAAGCCCCTGGCCTGGTTGACGTCTATCGGATAGTCGTGGGTCCAGGTGCCCTGGCTGAGGATGCTGGCCACGTCTTCGACGCGGTCGTCGGGGATGGTGCCCTTGAGCAGGCCCACCACCGTTTCCTTGACCTGCTTGAGGGCCTTCTTGGAGACGTCGGCCAGGATCAGGGTCTCGTCGTCGACGTCTTTGGGGTCCTTCATCTCCAGGACCTTGACGATCGAGGCCGCCGGCTTGTTGCCGAGCTGGGGGTCCACCGGCCCGAGCACGGCGTTCTCGTCCATGACTATCTCGTCGGCCCCCAGGGCTATCAGGGTTCCGCCCGACATCGCGTAGTGGGGCACGAAGACGGTCACCTTGGCGGGGTGGCGCTTGAGCGCCTCGGCGATCTGCTCGGCCGCCAGCACCAGGCCGCCGGGGGTGTGCAGTATGAGGTCGATGGGGACGTTCTTGTCGGTCATGCGGATGGCCCTGAGCACCTGCTCCGAGTCGTCGATGTCGATGAAGCGGGCCAGGGGGATGCCGAGCATGCTGATGGCCTCCTGCCGGTGAATCAGGGTGATTACCCGGCTCTTGCGCTTCTTTTCCAGCTCGGCCATCTTGCGCGCCCGCGCGGCGAAGAGGGCCTGTTGCTGGAAGTAGGGGGTCATCATCGAGAAGATGATGAAGAGCCAAAAGAGCTGACTTATCCAATCGTTACCATTCATGCGTACCTCCTAGAAACCGTAACCGCGGTACCAGTACGGGTCGTCCTGATAGTGGCGCCTGGGCTTGAGCCAGCCGGTGAGCAGGTAGCCGACGAAGAAGCCGCCGACGTGCGCCCACCAGGCGACGCCGGGCAGGCCCAGCACGCCGTAGAGAAGCTGGATGAGGACCCAGTAGCCGATGAAGAAGGCCGCCGGGAACCAGAAGAAGATGGGCGGGAAGGGCCAGACCAGCGTCAACACCCAGGCGGTCGGGAAGAGGAGGAAGTAGGCTCCCAGAACGCCGGAGATGGCGCCCGAGGCGCCGATCATGGGCACGGTGCTGGCGGGCAGGAAGACGGCCTGGAAGAGGGCCGCGCCGATGCCGGCCAGGACGTAGACGAGCAGGTAGCGGCCGCTGCCCAGGCGTGACTCGACGGTCGGCCCGAAGACCCAGAGGAACCACATGTTGCCCAGGATGTGCTCGAGCCCGCCGTGAAGAAACATGCTGGTGAAGATATGCCAGAACTCCCCGCCCGGGTCGGCAAAGAAGGCCTTGGGCACGAACCCGTAGTGGTAAATGACCCACTGAAAGCCTTCGGGCCCCAGGCTGACCTGCCAGAAAAAGACGGCCACGTTGAGGGCGATGAGCAGCCGGGTGACCAGCGCCGGCCCGTGGTGATTTATTGAGTCGCGGATGGGAAACACCTATCCGTTCTCCTTTCTGAGGACCAGCCAGCCCAGGCTGGCCTCGGCGCGGGGCGAGTAGAGGATGCGGCGCGGCAGCGGCGCCGCGTCGAAGCGTTTGCGCAGAGCCCCGACGGCGCTCTCCAGCCGGGCCAGCGCCAGGAAGCGGCCGCCCTGGGGGTCGGGCGTCCAGTAGCCGGCGCGCAGCGGCCAGGCGGCCTGCTTGAGCACCCGCGACTTGAGCTTCTGGTAGAAGGGCTGGCTGCGCGGCAGGCTTCCGGACAGCGCCTCGCGCTCGGCCGTCGCCAGGGCCTCGGCGTAGCTGCGGGCGGCGGCGGAGAGCCAGGTTTCCAGCTCGGGCGGCAGGCCTGCGGCCAGCGCGGCGGTTGCGCCGAAGGTTTCCAGCTCCAGGCTTCCCGTCACCTCGCCGCGGCGGCGGTCGAAGACGGCCACCGTTTCCGGCCGCACCCCCTCGAGCTCGACGTCGGCGAACTCGAGGGCGTCCAGCTCCGGCTGGCGGCGCAGCAGGGCCTCTTCCATCGCCGCCGCCAGCCCGCCGGCGTCGCCGCGAAAGCCGTGCTCGACGAGCCGCCGCATCTCGGCGGCGAAGGCGGCGTCGCGGCGGATGGCGTAGGCCAGCGCCGCGGTCAGGAAGGCTTCGCGCAGCGCTCCGCCGGGCAGATACGGCCGCCCCTGCCGCCGGGGGAACCCCGCCTCGCCGGCGGCCAGGGGGCTGACCGTTTCCAGTATCAACACGTCTACACCTGCTTCAGGAAGACTTCGGGGAACTCGAAGAGCACCCGTTCGCGGTTGAACTCCGGCGCTTCCTGGAAGACGACCGCGGCGTAGCCGGCCGCCTCCAGGCCGCGGTAGACCTCCTCGGCCACCTCGGGGTCGAGGCCGAGGTGGCGCTGGAAGAACTCGAGCGCCTCGGCCGGCGCCTCGCTGCTCTTGCCGACAAAACCGGCCCACTCGCTCTTGATCAGCTCGGCCAGCTCCTTGAAGGAAACCGGCTTGCTGGTGAAGACCCAGCGCGGGCTCGAGCCGGGAAGGTGGTGTGCATAGCCCTCGTCTTCCAGCCGGCCGGCCCAGCGGACCGCCTCGGCGTGGCTCAGCCCCGCCTTCATCAGCAGCGTTACCAGGGCGTCGCGCTCGCCCACCAGGCCGCGGGGGTAGGCCCCCGCCAGCAGGCGGGCCAGCGCCTCGAGGTCGCCCTTTTCCAGCAATTTCTTGACATTTTCCAGGTCGACCATAGCAGTCCTCCTACTCCAGTTCTACCAGGCCGCTAACCTCTTCGCCCGGGTTCATCAGCGCGGCCGCTTCCAGAAGCAGGAGACCCGCCTCGTTGACCGAGTTGCGGCCGACGAAGCCGGCGACACGGGCGGCCTCGAGGGCGTTGTCGAAGACGTCCTTGGGAAGGCCGCTCGCCTCCAGCGCTTCCTTGAGGTTGCGCGGCAGGATGCGGACCCGCTTTTCCTTGACGTAGAGGTTGCCGACCGAGCGCAGGGCCTCGATGAGGCGGAAGATGACCGGGTTGACCGGGTTGCCGAACCCCTCGGGGACGCCGGCCAGGGCGCGGTCGAGCAGCTCGCCGGCGGTGGTCTCGACCACGTTGCCGTCGGGCAGGCGCTCGATCAGGTGGCGCGCCTCCAGCTTTTCCAGCGCCCAGCGGATACGCTCGCGATCGAGCTTCTTCTCCAGCGCCGCGTAGACCTCGTCTTCGCTCAGCCCGCGGGCGGGGATGGCGTGGAAGACCATCAGCTCGTAGCGGGAGAGGTGGGGCAGGCGCTCGACGTGCTCGGCCAGCTGGGCGTAGAGCAGGCCGGAGCTGGTGGGTTCGGCGCTGCCCACCAGGCCCTGCTGGCGGGCCTCCTGCCACCAGTCGTAGCCGGGGGCGGAGAAGCTCTTGCGGGTCATGGTGATCGCCTTGACGGCGGTGGCGCTGACGTCGCGGCGGTTGGCCTGCTGGTCTTCCAGCACCTCCTCGCCCCAGCCGGTCAGGTAGAAGACTTCCTTGCCCTTCTCGTCCTCGCCGGTTTCGATTAGCTCGAACGACTCGAGGCTGGCCAGCGCCTCGCGCAGGTCGAAGTTTTCGTCGTACCAGCGGGCCAGGTCCTTGGCGCCCTGGAAGCGTTCGGCGATCTGGCGCAGCTTCTGGGGCATCTCGTTGAGCTTGCGCCCGTACTTCTCGAGAAGCGCCTTGTACTCGGCCACCTTGCGGTCGATCATCGCCCGGCGGAGAACCTCGAAGGTCGGGCGCTCCTCGGGGTTGGTCTCCTCGGCCTTGCGCCACTGGGAGGCTATCGCCTCGAGCACCTCGGCCTCCTCGGCTTCCAGCGCGAAGCTCCAGACCTCCGCGCGGACGCCGCCCTGCCACAGGCGCAGCGCCTCCAGGGCCCACTCGCCCGCGGGCAACAGCTCGCCGGCGGGGCCGACGTAACCCAGCGCCTGCAGCGTCTGCAGGGCCGCTTCGTTGGCCTCGCCGGCGTCGACGTAGTCGGCCAGCGCCCAGAGGATGTCGCCGGTCAGCACGTCGCCCTCGCCCCAGCCGCCGGTTTCCAGAGCCTTCTTGACGGCCTGCCCCAGGGCGGTGAAGGCGAAGACGTCGGAGGCGGGCAGCGAGTAAGCGATGAGGCGCATCGCCTCCAGGCGGTGCTCGTCGTGGGCCGGGGTGGGCAGCTCGCTGGTCGGGGCCGGCCCCAGGGGCAGCTTGCGCACCACCTCGGCCAGGCCGGCGTCTATCTCCAGGCCCGGCTCGGCGGCGCGGTAGATTTCCAGCACCCGCCGCCCGGCGTCGGAGAGGGTCAGGTACTCCTTCTTGGTCTCGCGGTCGCGCACCCGCACCGCCAGGCCGCGTTCCAGCAGGGCCTTCTCGGCCAGCGGGCCGACGCGGCCGGCCCTCTCGGCGGCCGCGAGCATGGCGATTACCTCGCTGCCGACCCAGCGCCAGCCCTCCGGCCAGTTCTCGGGGGCGTCGAGGCCGTGACCCTCGAGAATCACGTAGTCGCCGGCCCCCTCTTCATCGGACCAGGCGCCGGGCCCCTGCTGGTAGAGCTCGCGCAGCAGGAGCGCCAGCTCGCGGCCCAGGTAGGTGGGCACCAGCCTGACCGGCGTACTGAAGCGGGCCAGGCCGGCCAGCTCCAGCTCAACGAAGGTTGGCTCGTCAACCTCTTCCAGGGGGGTGTAGGGCTTGCCGGCTTCTTCGTCGGCCAGCAGCCGTTCCAGCGCCAGCGCGTGCTGTTTTTTGATTATCATGATTTCCCTCCTTCTCCAGTCTAGTCGAGAGCCGCCAGCAACCCCTCCACGTGCTCGGCCAGCGAGACGTCGAGCAGGCGGATGGTCGGCAGCAGCCAGGTGACCACGTAGCGGTCGTCGCCGTCCTTGTTCTTGCCGAAGTAGACCAGGGTGAAGCGGCCGACGCCGGCGCGCTTCCTGATGGTGTCGGCGGCCTCGCGCAGCGCCCGCCGCATCTTCGGCGGCAGCGCCTCGAAGCTCCAGGCCTTACCGGTGCTCCCGCGGCTCTGGATGAACTCGGTGGTCAGGCCGCTGGAGTGGAAGGCCTCGAGCAGCTTGCCCCAGCCGCGCTTCTTGAAAAAGGCCAGCAGCAGCTCGCCGGCGGGTAGCGCGAAGAGCTCGGTCTCCTCGCCGCCGGGGGCGCGGTAGTAGAGGCGGGCCACCCCGCGGCGCTCTTCGTTGCTGACCCTGACGAGCAGGCGGGCGCCCTTGGGCAGCTTTTCCAGAACTTCCCTGACCTCCAGCCGCTCGCCGCGCTCTTCGTAGACGTCGCCGGGCATCCGGCCGGCGGCCGTCTCGGCCACGAAGAAGGCGGGCTCGCCCTCGCGCAGGCCGGAGATCAGGTCGAACCCCCAGGCCTTGAGGCTCTTCAGCTTTACCTCCAGCTCACGCGGGATTTCTCCCCACGCCTCGCGGACGAAGGTATTGACCGCGACCTGGTGCTTGGCCGCCAGTTCCTCGGCGGTTGGTTTCCTGCTTTTCTTCATTCGTTTCTCCTCCTCGTCAAACGGGCTTTCCCGCGCCGATATGGTGAAGGTACTGCATGTATATTGATTGCATTAATCTCTCAATTTGTCAACCATCAATCTCATCTAACCTGATATTAAGATGTTCAACCGAGGTGATATTCATGAAGCAACCTCGTAGTGGAAACGTACAAGCAGTGGTTATCTGGACCCTGGTCATCGCCCTCCTGCTGGGCTTCGCCATCGGCGGCTTCAGCGCCGCCTCGCGGGCGCGCGCCGCGGTCACCGCCGCCGAGACCCTGGCCGCCGGCATTCCGCCCTCGCCGGTGGTCACCTCGGCCCGTTACGACAAGGCCGGCGACCAGCTGGTTCTGCGGGTGTTCAACCCCGGCCTGGTGCCCGTCAGGCTGATCGACCAGAGCATCGTCTTCAAGCCCGGGGCCGCCAGCGAGCAGGAGGCCTACGCCCTCGCGGCGGTTCCCCTGGGGGTCGAGGTCGCGCCGCTCTCGATAGTCGAGGTGGAGCTCAAGCTCAAGCCCGAGTCGAAGAAGCTGCAGCCCGGTGACGTGGTGGCCGCCTCGGTGAGCTACACCCACCCCTACTCCAAGGACCTCTACGTCCTGACCCACGTCTTCTCGGTGACCGAGGAGGCCGCCAAGGGTAAGGAGCAGAAGGAGCCGGCCCAGCCGCAGATGAACAAGCCGCAGCCCGAACAGGGGAAGGGAGGCAAGTAAGATGCTGCTCGCCATCCTCTGGGCGATCCTGCTGGTCCTGGCCGTCTGGGGCCTGGCCGTGGGGGTCGCCTTCGCCACCCCGCAGGAGCTGGCGATGCTCCTGGGTTTCGCCGGCTTCATGCTCCTGGCCGGCCGCTTGCTGGCCGGCTATAGCGGCCTGATCGCCTTTGCCGAGAAGGCCGCCGGCGGCGGCGAGCCGGACCGCCACGTTGCCGAGGAGGCCGCCGGGGTTCCCGAGCCCGAGCGGCTTGGCCTGGCGGCGCTGGCCGGTTTCTGGCTGGCGGCGCTCGAGCCCTACCGCTACGCCTTCTACGCCGTCTACGTTCTGCTGCTGCTCATCACCCTGGCCAGCAAGCTGGTCCTCCCCCTCCCCGACCTGTGGGCCTGGGTCACCGGCAGCACCCTGATCGAGGGGGTTTTCTGGGGCGCCAGCATCGCCGCCTTGCTGGTCTGGGCTCTGGGGGCGGCGGCGGCCGTGCTGGTGGTCGAGCTCGCCCAGAAGCAGCCGGCCGAGGCCGCCTGAGACGCAGGCTTCGAACGGGCCCCGCCTCGCGCGGGGCCTTTTTTCAGGTTTCCTCGTCGAAGAAGAGCTCGGCTTTTATCTCGCGTTCTTCTTCCAGGTTGCCGCCCAGCGCCGCGCCGAGGACGCCGACGGTGGCCGTGAAGACCGCGTAGCGCAGCAGGTGACCGGCGTCGGGCGCCAGCCCCATCCACGACTGCAGGAGGGGGCGCGGCAGCGTCCAGGCGCCCAGGCAGGAGAGCAGCAGCAGCGCCAGCCACAGCGAGACCATGCCCAGGCCCAGGGTGCCCAGCAGGACCAGGCGGGTCCGGGCCAGCTGTTCGCGCCAGGCGTGCTCGCGGCCGAGGCGGCCCAGGTCCTGACCTGAGAAGATGAAGGCGGTCGCGGAGAGGATGCTCAGCGCCGCCAGCGCCCAGACCGCCCGCCAGGAGAGGTGGGCGCCCAGCGCCCAGGCGTCGGCGGTCAGCAGGAAGTAGACCACGCTGACCGCCGCGGCGGCGGTCAGGCGGCCGAGGTAGACGGGCATCATCCAGGGCGAGTAACCCCAGATGGCCTCGAGAATGCCCCGCGGGTCCTTGAGAAAGGTGCGCCAGTAGAAGGCCGGCGCGCCCCAGCGGGCCCGCTGTTCCTCCAGGCGGGCGGCGGCGGCTTCGGCCAGCTGCTGGCGGAGCTGGGCCAGCTGGTCTTCCGGCCAGGGTTCGACTCGCAGCCCGGCCGGGTCGTCCACCGGCCGCATCGGGCCGGCGGGGGCGTGGTCGAGCCCCCAGAGGTGGCCCAGAAGGTGGAGCGCCAGCGCCACCAACCGCTCAACCAGCTCCTCTCCGGAACCCAGGCGGCTGCTGGAGAGGACGGCCGCCTCCAGCGCCGAGCTGGGCACCCCCAGGGCGCTGGGGGCGTGGCGGGGGAGGAGCTCGTTGGGCACCAGCACCAGAACGTAGTCCCAGTGGCGGTGCAGCTTTTCGGCCACCCCCAGCTCCAGCAGGTCCACCGGGTCGAGGGCGCCGCGGGGGTGGTAGATGCGCCGCTCGTCGGCCTCGAGGCGCCAGGAGAACTCGGGCAGGGTCTCTTGCAGGTAGGCCAGCAGCCGCTCGCGGGCGGCCGCGTAGGCGGCCAGCAGGTCGGGGTCGCGCAGGTCGGCGCCCAGCAGCCAGCCCAGGACCACCGGCGGCTTAGCCACCGTTTTCTCCGGGTTCGCAGTGGGCCGGCGGCGACCAGCGGACCGCCAGGGTACGGGCCAGCATCAGCACCAGGATGGCGGTGGCCCACCAGACGACCTCGAGGCCGGCGTAGTCGTGGGCGTAGAGCTTGATAATCAGCTCGCGCAGCAGAAAAATGGCGCCGGCGTCGAGGAGGACGTGAATGCGCACCCGTTCCCACTCGAAGTAGTCGACGAAGGTGCGCACCAGCTCGATCACCACCAGCAGCGTCAGCGCGTCGGTAATGAGGGTCTGGAAGGCCTCCGGCGTGCTGGCCGCGCCCAGGGTGTGGCCCAGGTTGGCCAGCACCCGCCAGACGCCGACGAACATCCCCAGCACCAGCACCAGGATGGCCAGGTTGAAGGCTATCTGTACTCCCAGCTTGTAAAGCCGCGTCACCGGCTCTTGCATACGCGTCAGCAACCGCTGGGCTCGGCCAGTTCGTACTCGCCCTTGTTGTCCAGATCGGCCACCAGCTGTTTGGGGCGGGCCTCGAAGGCGGCGGCCGCCCGCTCGGCCAGGGTGTTCAGCGAGAGCTTGTGGAAGCCAGTGAAGGCCAGGTCTACCTTGCCGTCCACGAAGTAGTGAACGGTGGGAACGTGGGTGGCTCCGAAGGCGGCCAGCACCTCGCAGCCGGCGGGGACGACCGGGTAGCCCTCCAGGTAGTCGCCCAGGTAGCCCTTGACGTAGCGCTCGGTCTGCGCTTCGTCGGCCGAGGAAACGAACCAGATGGGCAGGTCGGGGATCATCTCGTGGAGCTTGCGCAGGTAGCCGACCACGTTGCGGCTGGCGGCCACGTCGGGGTGGATGAAGGCCAGCACCAGCGGCCCCTCGAGGGCGGCCAGGTTCAGGCTGCGGCCGTCGGTGGCGGTCAGGGTGATGCTCGGGGGTTCGGCTCCTTTGGGCAGTACGTTCATCTAACGCCTCCTATAGCATGCTGCTGCGCCACATCCGCGCCTCGGCAAGCCCCAGCGCGGCCAGCGCCTCTTCGGGAAGGTAAGAGCCTTCCGAGTCGAGCACTTCCAGGTCGAGGGCGCCTACGGCGCGGGCCACGCCCAGCGCCTGTTCCAGCAGCTTGCGGGCGTTCTCGGGGGTGCGGTAAGCCTCCTCCAGAACCAGCCGGTCGACCAGCGCCGTCGGGCCGTCGTCGTAAACCCCGCGGCGAACCCAGACGCTAACCAGGCCGCGGACCCGGCCCCCGTCCTCGAGGACCACCAGCGTCGTCCCCTCGCCGCCGAGAAAGCGCAATAGCTGGGTGTTCAGCTCGCCCACCAGCTCGTCTTCCAGGCGGCGGCCGATGAGGCCCTCGAGCAGGGCCCGAACGTCGGCGGCGTCACGCGGTTCGCCCGCTCGCAAGCGCATACCTTCTAGATTATACGCAGCGGCGGCGGGACGGCCGTCCGTCTCACCTTGCCCAGCAAAGCCCGTGCCAAACTGGAGGGTATGCAGCTGGTCGTCGTAACCGGCCTCTCGGGAGCCGGCAAGAGCACCGCCCTGAAGGCCCTGGAAGACCTGGGCTACTTCGCCAGCGACAACCTGCCGCCCTCGCTCTGGCCCGCCCTGACCGGCGAGCTGGCGGCCAGCGGCGTCGAGAAGGCGGCCCTGGTCGTCGACAGCCGCGCCGGCCGCTTCCTCTCCCAGGCGCCCGCGGCGCTCGCGCAGCTGGGCGCCGGCGGCGTGCCGACCACGCTGGTCTTCCTGGAAGCGCGGCCGGAGACGCTGCTGCGCCGCTACAACCTCAGCCGCCGCGCCCACCCGCTGGGTCAGGGTCATCTGCTGCGCGAGATCGAGCGCGAGCGCGAGCTGCTGGCCGAGCTGCGCGGCCTCGCCGACTGGATCATCGACACCAGCGACACCTCCCCCGGCGAGCTGGCCGACAAGCTGGCGACGCTGCTCGGCGAGACCCGCCCTTTCGTGCTCAGACTCATTTCCTTCGGCTTCAAGTGGGGGCCGCCCCAGGTAGCCGACCTGCTCCTCGACGCCCGGGCGCTGCCCAACCCCCACTGGGTCGAAGAGCTGAGGCCGCAGACCGGCCTTCAGCAGGCGGTGGCCAGCTACGTCTTCTCGGCGGGCGACGGGTACTACCAGTCGTTGCGGCGGACCGTCGAGCTGGCGGCGACGGCCGCCCGCGACGCCGGCCGCAGCGGCTACACGGTCGCCGTCGGCTGCACCGGCGGCCGCCACCGCTCGGTGGCCGTGGTTGAACGCCTGGCGCGGGAGCTGGCTGGTAACTTCGAGGTAGAGGTGGAACACCGCGATGTGGAAAAAGACGGCTAAGCGCCTGGCGGGCAGCCTCCGCTGGCTGCTGCCCGGTATGCGCGTCAAGCGTTACCTGCTGGTGGCGGCGGCGGGGATGCTGCTGGCCTTCCTGGGCGTGGCCCAGCTGAGCTGGCAGGGGGCCTTTCTCGACTGGGTCCTCGACTTCGTCCAGCTGGCCGGCCGCCTCGGCCTGCCCCTCTGGCTCTCGGGCACCCTCTGCTTCTTGCTGGGCATGTTCGTCTTCATCGCCGGCATGCGGGCCATGAACCGCAGCGTTCTCTCGGCCATCACCGACCCCGACGAGGTTCCCGAGCGGGTCTGGCGCAAGCGGCGGCTGGAGCAGGGTCCGCGAATCGCCGCCCTGGGCGGGGGCACCGGCCTTTCCAACCTGCTGGGCGGCCTCAAGCGCCACACCGCCAACCTGACCGGCGTGGTGGCGGTCACCGACGACGGCGGCTCCACCGGCCGCCTGCGCGAGAGCTTCGACGTGCCGGCGGTCGGCGACCTGACCGACTGCCTGGCGGCGCTGAGCGAGGTCGAACAGATGCCCGACCTGATGAAGTACCGGTTCAAGCGCGGCGGCGAGCTGTCGGGGCACACCTTTGGAAACCTGTTCCTGGTCAGCCTCTACGAGCTGACCGGCGACTTCGCCGAAGCGGTGCGCATGGCCGACCGGGTGCTGGCGCTGGCCGGCTCGGTCTACCCTTCGACGCCGGCCCCGGCGCGGCTGGTGGCCGAGCTGGAGGACGGTTCGCGAATCGAGGGCGAGAGCCGC
>Ga0256914_1004006_pt1 | contig 11357 bp, 9 predicted proteins | sample HulkmetaG_FD_191571 | JGI IMG/M metagenome (GOLD analysis project Ga0256914, IMG submission 191571) | Hydrothermal chimney microbial communities from Main Endeavour vent field at the Juan de Fuca Ridge, Pacific Ocean - Hulk | ecosystem: Environmental > Aquatic > Marine > Hydrothermal vents ...
TGTTGCACCCTGATAGCTGAATACCCGACTGGATTCTCATCCAGAGGGGACGAGGGACCGGCCCGATGACTCCCCGGCAACCGTCCGCCCGATGATCGAGCGGCACTGGTGCCAATTCCGGCAGGCCGCGTTTACGCCTGAAAGATGAGAGCTATGGCTCAGTCTTGACCAACGCGCCTCCGGGCGCGTTTTTGTTTTGCCCCGCCGGATCACGGATCCGGCTCAGAGCTGCCAGCTTCCAGGTGGATTCGAAATCCACCGGAGCTCAGTAATCGTGTTTGATTTCCGCTACTTGTAACTTTCGCTTTATGCCCATCGATCTTGTCATCTTCGACGTGGATGGCGTACTCAAAGAGGTCGTCGATCCCTACATGCTCCTGCACCGGCATTTTGGCACGGTGGAAGAGGGCCAACGCCACTTTCGAGCCTTTCGCGAGGGCCACATCACTTACCACGAGTTCGCTCAACTGGACGCGTGGTCGTGGCGAGGGCAAAGCGTGGCCGAGATCAAGAGCGTCCTGCGAAGCACGCCCTACATTCCCGGCTCCTTCGCGGCCGCTGCAACCCTGCGAGACCGCGACATCCCCTTCGTGCTCCTCAGCTCCGGCTTTGATCTGAACGTGGCCGATGTGGCCGCCGACCTGGGCGCTGAATGCTGGCGAGCGAATCTCCTGCACCAGGATCGCGGGCGCATCGTGGGCAGCATGACCGTGCGCGTGCCCTACGGCGGCAAAGGCCCGCTCGTGCGGGAGATCATCCAGCGCTGGGATGTCGATCCCGCCCGGGTGCTGGCTGTGGGCGACTCCGACACCGATATCCGTATGTTCGAGCAAACGGGCCATGCCCTGGCCATCCGCCCTCGTTCACAGGCCGTGAGCGGGGCGGCAGATGCGACGATGCCCGATTTGAGCATGTTTGTCGACTTTCTGGATAGTTTGATGTCTGGATAACTGCTATGGGATATTGGATATTAGTTATTGGCTATTGATTGATTGGCCGGTCTTGAATATCCAATACCAAATAACCACAAACCACACTTCACCGACCAACCACACCCTATGTCCATCATCGTCACCGGTTCCATCGCCTGGGATTACCTGATGCGCTTCCCGGGTCATTTCAAAGATCACATCCTCGCGGGCGACAAAATCTCGGTCAGCTTTCTGGTCGATGACAAGGAACGCCACCGCGGAGGCACCGCCCCCAACATCGCCTACAACCTGGCCCTGCTGGGCGAACGCCCGATCATCGTCGGCGCTGCGGGCCTGGATTTCGCGGATTACCGCGATTGGCTGGAAAGCGTGGGCGTGGACACCTCCTACATCAGCGTCCACCCCGACGAATTCACCGCCACCTTCAGCGTCATCACCGACCTGGACCACAACCAGATCGCCAGCTTCCACACCGGCGCCATGGCCCGGGCCCGGGAAATCGACCTGCGCGACATCGGCGCGGCCAACATCGATTGGGTCATCATCTCGCCCGACGATCCGGTGGCCATGGTCAATCACACCGAGGCCTGCCGCGAAATGGGCGTGAACTTCATCTACGACCCCAGCCAGCAGCTGGCCCGCATCTCCCGCGAGGAGTTTATGACCAGCGTGCAGGGCGCGACTATCCTCACCGTCAACGACTACGAGCTGGAACTGGCCAGGCAGCTTTCGGGCCTGGATGAGGCGGGGCTGCTGGAGCTGGTGCAGGCCATCGTGGTCACCCGCGGGCCCGACGGCGCCAGCGTCATCACCAAAGAAGGCGAGATCACCGTCCCCTCGGCCCGGCCTGCAGCTGTGCTGGAACCCACAGGCGTGGGCGACGCCTTCCGCGCAGGCCTGCTGGTGGGCTTGAAAGCAGGCTACGATTGGGAAACCATCCTCAAGCTGGGTAACAGCGCCGCGGTTTACGTCATCGAACAGATGGGCACCCAGAACCACGCCTACACGCGGGAGCAATTTTTGGCCCGGGTACGCGAGAATTACGGGGATCTGCCCATCTTGGAAGACTGTTGCAAAAAATAGGACGATAGACCACGGACGGAGGACGGTTGAAAAGGTGAGCCGTTCATCGTCTATGCTCCATCGTCAGCACAAAACGACAAAACCAATCATAATCTCTATCACCTCAGGAGTCCTACATGACCGCCAAAAACTACGATATCAAAGACATCAATCTGGCCGACAAAGGCCGGCTGCGCATGGACTGGGCCGCCAAAGAAATGCCCGTCCTCAAACTCATCGAAGAACGCTTCATCAAAGAACAGCCCCTGGCTGGCGTGCGCATCTCCGCCTGCCTGCACGTCACCTCCGAGACCGCCAATCTGATGAAGACCCTGAAGGCGGGCGGCGCGGATGTGGTGCTGACCGCGTCCAACCCCCTCTCCACCCAGGACGACATCGCCGCGGTGCTGGTGCGGGATTACGACATCCCCGTGTTCGCCATCAAGGGCGAGGACAACGACACCTACTACGCCCACCTGCGGGCGGCGCTGGATCATCGCCCCCAGATCACCATGGACGACGGCATGGACCTGGTGGCCACCCTGCATCGCGAGCGGCCCGAGCTGCTGGATGAGGTCATGGGCGGCACCGAGGAGACCACCACCGGCGTCATCCGCCTGAAGGCCATGGCCGCGCAGGGCGACCTCAAATACCCGGTCATCGCTGTCAACGACGCCCTGACCAAGCACCTGTTCGACAATCGCTACGGCACGGGCCAGAGCACCATGGACGGCATCATCCGGGCCACCAACGTACTCATCGCCGGCAAGACCGTGGTGGTGGCGGGCTACGGCTGGTGCAGCCGCGGCATCGCCATGCGGGCCCACGGCCTGGGCGCGAACATCATCGTCACCGAGGTGGACCCCATGAAGGCCCTGGAAGCGGCCATGGACGGGTTCCGGGTGATGCCGATGCTGGAAGCCGCCAAAGAGGGCGACATCTTCGTCTCCGCCACCGGCGACCTGCACGTCTTCGACAAGCATCACTTCGAGGTGATGAAAGATGGGGCGATGATGGCCAATTCGGGCCACTTCAACGTGGAGATCAACATCGAGGCCCTGGAAGAGATGGCCGTGAGCAAGCGCTCCGTGCGCGAGTTCGTGGATGAGTACACCCTGGCCGACGGGCGTCGTCTCTACATCCTGGGCGAAGGCCGCCTCATCAACCTGGCCGCGGCCGAAGGCCACCCCAGCGCGGTGATGGATATGAGCTTCGCCAACCAGTCTCTGGCTGCGGAATACATCAAAAACCATCACGAGGAACTACCCAACGATGTCTTCTCCGTACCCGAGGACATCGACAAGAACATCGCCCGCCTCAAACTGGCCGCGATGGGCATCGAAATCGACACCCTGACCGAGGAACAGGAAGCCTACCTGCGCTCCTGGACCACCGGCACCTGATCTCAGTATTCAGTGGAAAGGTATTCAGTATTCAGCGCTTTCGCCAACTTCGTCCCCTCTGAATACTGAATACTGAATACTGGATACTCCTCACGGCAATCCGCAATCAGTTTGCCACCTCAACATTTTCATTCGAGGAGACCAACATGAGCACAACCTTCATGCGCTCCCCCAAGCTTTTCTTCACCAGCGAATCGGTGACCGAAGGGCATCCCGACAAGATGTGCGACCGCATCAGCGACGCTGTGCTGGACGCCGTCCTCTCCCAGGACCCCACCGGCCGCGTGGCTTGCGAAACCGCGACCAAGACCGGCTTCGTGATGCTGCTGGGTGAGATCACCACCACCGCCAACATCGACTACGACCAACTGGTGCGCCAGGCTATCCGCGACATTGGCTACACCGACAGCGATTTCGGTTTCGACGCCGACACCTGCGCCGTGCAGGTGGCCATCGCCCGCCAGTCGCCCGACATTGCTATGGGCGTGGACAAGGCCCTGGAAGCCAAAGAAGGCCGCATGTCCGAGGAAGAGGTCGCGGCCATCGGCGCCGGCGACCAGGGCATGATGGTGGGCTTCGCCTGCAACGAAACCCCCGAACTCATGCCCCTGAGCATCAGCCTGGCCCACAAACTGACCAAACGCCTGGCCGACGTGCGCAAGGATGGCACGTTGCCCTATCTGCGCCCCGACGGCAAGAGCCAGGTCACCGTGGAATATGCATTCGGGCAGCCCCAACGGGTGGATGCGGTGGTCATTTCCACCCAGCACGCCCCCGAGATCACCCAGTCTCAGCTGCGCCAGGACATTATCGAGCATGTCATCGCTCCGGTAGTGGGCGACTGGATGGATGGCGCCACCAAGATCTTCGTCAATCCCACCGGCCGCTTCGTCACCGGCGGGCCCATGGGTGACGCCGGTCTCACCGGCCGCAAGATCATCGTGGACACCTACGGCGGCGTCGGTCGCCACGGCGGCGGCGCGTTCTCGGGCAAAGACCCCACGAAGGTGGATCGCTCCGGCGCGTACGCGGCCCGCTGGGTGGCCAAGAACATCGTGGCCGCGGGCCTGGCCGACCGGGTGGAAATCCAGATTTCCTACGCCATCGGCGTGGCCGAGCCCCTGAGCATCAGCATCGAGACCTTCGGCACCGGCAAGATCGATGACGTGCTCATCGAGCGGCTGGTGCGCGAGCACTTCGACCTGCGCCCCGGCGCCATCATCCGCGATCTCGACCTGCGCCGCCCCATCTACCAGCAGACCGCCGCGTACGGCCACTTCGGCCGCACCGATATCGACCTGCCCTGGGAGCGCACGAACAAGGCCGAGGAGCTGCGCGAGGCCGCGGGCCTGACCGCCGAGGCTGCAGCCCTCGCTTCCTGATAATTCGACCGGGGACGGGATCAGCCTACGCCCGCTCTCGTCTCCCCTCTTCTGACTTCCGTCTCCGCTCTATGCCCTACGGAAAGCACTGGGAATGGCGGGGTTTTGGACAGACCGATGAAACCTTTCGGGCCTGGTTCAAAACCCTGCCATTTCTTTATCCCCCTGCCGACGCGCCGCTGCGGGATGACTATCTGTGGACGCCCGGCTGCGTGCACAACGTCAAGCTGCGCTACGATGCGCTGAAATTCAAGCGATTTCTGGAACGACGCGAAGCGTTCGAGCGCTGGCTGGAGGACGAAAGCGAATTTCTGCCCTTTCCCCTGGATGTGACGCAGCTGCACGAGTTGGAAGGGCTGCTGGATGTACACCTGCCCGAAATCCCGCAGCAACCGGTGGACCGGGCGACATTGCTGGATATCATTGCCCGCGCCGCGCCGCCCGTGCGGGTAGTCACCGTGCTCAAACGTCGCCGTCTGGCCCGCTGGACGCCCGCGGGTTTGGATGCGACCGTCGTTTTGGAATGGACCCGCATCGAGCAGCCCGTCACCATCGAGACTGTGGCCATCGAACACGACGATCTGGGCATCGTGCAGGCGGCTCACGCCCGGCTGACCCCGCATTTGGCGGGCCTGGAGCCGATGAACTACCTGCAGGCCATCGGGCGCTGGACGGGGGTGCGTTTCAAAATGGGGGCAATCATTGCCATCCCGCCTGATGAATCCGGCTCCGAAGCGGAGCTCCCCAGGGCGGATTCGTAATCCGCCCGGCAAAACAGAAAAGCGCCCAACATTGAACCATGCCCTGACAATGGGTGCGGTTCAAAATAGATGCATTCACTCGATGTAGACCGACTGAGGTTGTCAGGTCAGCGAGTCACAGACTCGTATGTGTACATTTTGCTCTCCCGCCGGAACTGTGACCCGACGACATTGATAAACTGCTCCGAAATTGAAACGCACCCACTGGACGGATGCAGCTTGACCTGAAAACAGAATGGGCTTTTGACAGACTGGGGTAGAGTTTGATATGCTTTTGTCATAATTTCAGAGTAAGAATAGCTGTGAACCGGAGTAGTACGCATCAAAGCGGGATTCAGAGAGGCGGCGGTTGCTGCGAAGTCGCCATCAGCGCAGATGCGGAATGGGCCGGGGAGCTGATCACCGAATGCCCGTCGGGCCAGTAGGCTGATCCGGAGACGCCACCGTTACCAGGGCGCTGGATGTCGCTTTCGGGCCGCATCCGCAGAGTGAGATCGGCCAGGCCGGTCTAATGAGGGTGGCACCGCGGATTTCTGTTTTTTCGTCCCTCACGCCGTCATGGCGTGGGGGATTTTTGTTGCGTAATGCGTATTGCGTGGTACGTATTGCGTGTGAAATCTCCGAGGCACTCGTCAACCCAATCTACCGAAAAACACCATTTTCACTTATGAAACCGCCAGCCAATTTCGAGCAATGGAAAAGCTCAGTTCCGGATGACATCAGAAAAGACGTGCTCTGGCGAATGAACGTTTACCAATTCGCACTTTTTGCCGGAGATATTGCCTGGTTTGATGTCAGCAAGCTTATGCAGGATGTACGCACCCGAAGTCTTTCGGAACAACTGTACCGTGCAGTCGGAAGCATCAGCGCCAATATCGCTGAGGGATATTCCCGCGGTTCAGGCAAGGACAGAGCTCGATTTTACACCTATGCGTTAGGATCGGCCCGCGAAAGTCGTGACTGGTACCACAAAAGTCGGCCGATCTTGGGAGAAAAGGTTGTTGAGCACCGTATCCATCTACTTACAGAGATTATTCGCCTACTCCTGACAATCATCCAGCGTCAACGCAGTACCGCTTCATTTCAGGAACCTCCACCCGAGTATCGCACATCCACGTCTCTTCTTGTCAATATTCCCTACACATAATCCTACGTAATACGAAATACGCAATACAAAAAGAACTTATCCTCATTTCCGGAGAACCCAACTATGTCATCACAAAAACGCATCCTCACAGGCGATCGCCCCACGGGTCGGCTGCACCTGGGCCACTACGTGGGCTCTATCAAGGCCCGGGTGGCGCTGCAGGACCAATACGAGACCTTCCTGATTATCGCCGACCTGCACATGCTCACCACCAAAAACAGCAAGGAAGACATCGACCGCATCGATGAAAACGCTCGCCAGATGGTTCTGGATTACCTGGCCTGCGGCATCGATCCGAACAAGGTCACTATCTACCTGCAATCCGCGGTGCACGAGACTTACGAGTTGAACACCTTATTCCAGAATCTAGTCACCGTACCCCGGCTGGAACGGCTACCCAGCCTGAAAGATATGGCCCGGGCCGCGCACAAGGAGGAGATGCCTTACGGCCTGCTGGGCTATCCTGTGTTGCAGGCGGCCGATATCCTGCTGCCGCGGGCGCATCTGGTGCCGGTGGGCAAGGACAATCTGGCCCACGTTGAGATCACCCGCGAGATCGCCCGCCGCTTCAACCGTATGTACGGCGATGTCTTCCCTATTCCCGAGGCACTGGTGCCCGAGACCGGCACGTTGGTGGGCACTGACGGTCAGGCCAAGATGAGCAAGAGCCTGAACAATGCCATCATGCTCAGCGACGACGCCAAGACCGTGCGCAAGAAAGTGTTCAGTATGTACACCGATCCCAACCGCATCCGGGCCGACATTCCCGGCCGGGTGGAGGGCAATCCTGTTTTCATCTATCACGACGTCTTCAACCCCAACAAAGACGAAGTCGAGGACCTGAAGGCCCGCTATCGCACCGGCAGTGTGGGCGATGTGGAGGTAAAGGAAAAACTGACCATTGCCATCAATAACTTCCTGGATCCCATCCGCGAGCGACGGGCAGCCTACGAGGCGGACAGCGGCTTTGTGGATGATGTCATCTATCAGGGCACCCTGCGCACCCGTGATGAGGCCCGGGCGACCATCATTGCTGTGAAGAAGGCCATGGGCCTGACCGGCGTGTGGAATCGCATCAGCCGCCGGGCCGAACGCCGCCGCAAACGCATCGCCAGGCAATAGAGGTCATAATTGGGCCTCTCCACCTGGATGTCGAATAGCTGAATAATCACCAAGAGTCTGCTTCACTCTCGTCGGTTCGTTTTGTGACGACGCTAAAACGCAATTGTACGACGCAAACTCATCCGGTTGCGTTTTACCCCGCGGGCGCTGAGGCCGCAGGCGGCGGTAGTTGATCTTCTTTGAAATATTCCAGACGCGGGTGTTGGCATTCCGGGGTGATCAAAGCCCCGGTGTCGCTACAAATCTCCAGTTGCACCACTCCGGGAGGCGGCTCGAATATTTGCACAGGCAGGTCTTCGTGCGCGTCCTGCATGAAGTTCTTCCAGATCGGTGCAGCTGTACGTACACCACTAAGTTTGTTCATTGGGGAGTTGTCCGTATTGCCTACCCACACGCCTGCCACCAGTTGTGGCGTATAGCCAATTGTCCAGCCATCACGCCAGTCGTTGGTGGTGCCGGTTTTGGCCGCCACCGGGCGATCCGGCAACTCTAGCCAGCGGGAAGCCCGTCCAAAAGCGGGCTTTCGGGCTTGATAATCGCTGAGGATGGAGGTGATGAGAAAGGCGTGTTCAGGCGCAATTGCCTGGGCTGCGTATGGGTATGAGTAATCCGCTAATAAATCGCCGTCTTGCGTTTCAACGCGTGTGATGATGTGCGGCTCTAGACGTAGACCGCCATTGTCAAGTGCGGCAAAGGCGTTAACCATCTCTAAAAGGCTGACTTCACCGCTGCCAAGCGCCAAAGATAATCCGTAATCTTCTCGGGTGAGCGTACTGATGCCCACCCGTTGAGCCAGCTCTTTGAGCGCAGGAATGCCGGCGTGTTGCAAGGCTTTTACTGCTGGGATGTTGTAGCTGTTGGCCAGAGCTGAACGCACGCTCACCATCCCGTGGAACCGGCCATCATAATTGCGGGGTACGTAGGGCGGGCGGCCTGGACCATCGGGGAATTCGGTGCGTTCATCGAGAATAAGGGTGGCGGGCGTCCAGTAATCTTCGGTCATCTCGAATGTCGTCAGATAGTCCAGCGGCTTGATGGTGCTGCCTACCTGTCGCGGCGTGATGGCCATGTTCACCTGGCCATCGATAGCTTCGCTATTGAAATCGGCTGAGCCCACCAACGCCAGCACCTCTCCTGTCTGAGGAGATAAAGCCACTAAAGCAGCATTGCCCGCACGGGCGTTACTTCTTTCTAGGTTGGCTATCCCTTTTCGTACGGCCTTTTCCGCTTTTTTCTGCATATCTGGATCCAACGTCGTATAAACGCGTAGACCTCCCTTGGCTACGACCTCCGGACCATAAGTAGCTTCCAACTCCTGGCGAACCATTAACACAAAGTGCGGATAGAGAAAGTCTGCTCTGGCATGATGAAGCACTTCTTGGGGACTCTTACCGTCATAGGCCTTCCACGCCCGGGTGGCTTCTTGAGGAGTAATGAAGCCATGCTCGACCATTAGTCGTAGTACATCGGCCTGACGGTTGCGGGTGGCCTCCCAGTGTGTGTAGGGGTCATATTGACCAGGGTATTGAGGAATGCCCGCCAGTAGAGAAGCTTCGGCTAAATTAAGATCGCTAGCATGTTTACCGAAATAGGTTTGGGACGCCGCTTCTACGCCATAGGCTAGATTGCCGTAAAAAATGTGGTTGAGATAGATTTCGAGAATATCATCTTTGGTGTATCGGCGGTTGATTTCAAGAGATAATACCGCCTCTTTGATCTTTCGTTCAATGGTCTTTTCAGATGAGAGATAAGTCAGTTTGACCAGTTGTTGTAGCAAGCTGCTGCCGCCAGGTCGAGTGGCCTCTTTGCGAAAGATGTAGTAAAAAGCCCGGGCCACTCCTACCGGATCAACGCCTGGATGTTGGTAGAAGTTGGGGTCTTCCACGGCCAAGGTGGCGTTGATCATTTGAGGACTGATGTCTACTAGTGGCACAACGGTGCGCTTACCCGCATCAGAAGGAAACACTTCGTAGATCAAGTTGCCTTTTCGATCGTAGATGGTGGTTGTCTTGAATGTATTTGCCCGGTCTCTTAATTCGTTCGATGGCGGCAGCGCCGCGGCAATGCGCATATACCCAACCAATAAAAGTCCCAGCCCCAGAAGCAAAATGGCGCTTATGCCAAAAATGATGATGACTGTTGTTTTTTTTTGTTTATCAAGAGGCGTTGTTGTGTTCATAAAGTATGTTTATGCTGCTATGTTGCTTTGGCGCCTGGAAATTGGCTTGCTTCAGTAGGATAACCAGTATTAGAGATGTTGACAAGTTGAATGGGCTATTTAGCGCCTTGCCAATAACCTTTGTCGGAAATAAGAAAATGCGCCTGCCGCCCGGCCCCCAAAAATTATACTACGGTGGTGCAGGGACCGCTGTTTATGTTCCCCCCATCAGCCACGAATAACACAAAAACATAAAGGCAACGAAGCCTAAATTGGGATTTATGATGGGGGAATTTGGGAAAAAATGGAAAAAAGACTTGACAACGAACATGTGTTTGGGTATACTAGAGTCAGAAAAAATGTTCTGAAATCAACTGTCTCACGGAGTATAAATTATGGCTCGTCGTGCATCTAAAAAACTTCGGCCCCGTCAAAAAGCTATGTTAGAGTTTATTCGCCAGTTTATCGAAGAGAATGATTACCCGCCCACCATTCGTGAGATCGGGGCGGCGGTGGGCATCTCCTCAACTTCGGTTGTGAACTACAATTTAGACCAGTTGGAAAGAAAAGGGCATATTATCCGCAATCGGGAGGTATCTCGTGGTTTGCGTCTGACCGATTCGTTCGGTGGAAAGCGTGTGCGTACCGTGCCATTTTACGGTGAGATCGCAGCGGGTGAACCTATTCCCACACCTGATGATCCTCAGAGCGTCCTGGAGACGATCGCAGTTCCAACAGATATGCTTCCCTCCACAGGGGATTTCTTTGCGTTGAAGGTACGCGGGCAATCGATGATTGATGCCCTAGTCGATGATGGCGACATCATCTTGGTGCGGAGTCAGCCCCAGGTGGAGACAAAAGAGATGGCCGTGGTGGAGATTGTAGACGAGGGCGCTGAATCGGGCGCAACGCTGAAATACTTCTACAGTTTGGGCGATAAGGTCGAATTGCGCCCGGCCAATCCCGATCCGGCGTACCAACCCATCATTGTCCCCGCTGAGCAAGTTCGGGTGCGGGGCAAGGTCATCGGCGTCATCCGCCGCTATCAGTGAAACGGATAACGATGAACGGGAAACGGATAACGGGGAACGACCTGTTCGCGAACCCTCATTAGCCACGAAGAAACGTATTCGTGGCTTTGTTATTTTCGCGCCTTGGCCACAGGAAACAGGCGGCGATTACTCGCAAGTCAGCAATTGAGCGGGCGCAGGCCCGCCTTCGGCGCGAAGCGCCCAAACGTCCCGATTTCAGTCGGCCAGCGCTGTTGGCGACGCGGTCCACTCATGCGGCCAAATCACCCGCCAGACACCCATCATTGGTCTGCATTTGGGCCAATTCATCTGCCGGGCGGGACGGGAAGGGCGGCCCGGCAATGAGCAGATCCTCTGTC
>Ga0256914_1004007_pt1 | contig 11357 bp, 12 predicted proteins | sample HulkmetaG_FD_191571 | JGI IMG/M metagenome (GOLD analysis project Ga0256914, IMG submission 191571) | Hydrothermal chimney microbial communities from Main Endeavour vent field at the Juan de Fuca Ridge, Pacific Ocean - Hulk | ecosystem: Environmental > Aquatic > Marine > Hydrothermal vents ...
GAGGTGAGTTCTTAGCAAATATAATGAAGGATCTTATAAAACAGGCTTCAAAATCTGAAGAATCTGAATTAAAAAAATCAGATAAAGAGCAGATAAATTAAGCTGTAGCAAGTGCTACAGCTTCCTTACAAATCCCTTCAAGTCTTTTTCTCTCATAAATCTGTATGCCTCTTTCCTGTTTTTGAATTTCCCTAAAAGAACTTTATGCAACCCTTTTTCTTCAATAATGTATATATTCTTTAGATTAAGACTGGATACAAACTTCTCTGCTTTTTTCCTTGAGCTGAAAGCACCCATCTGTATGTAATAAAATCCTTTTTGTGGGTGTATGATCTTTTTTTCTGTTTTCTTTTTTTCCGATTTTTTGTTGTTAACCGTTTTTGCGCTATTTTCTTGTTTTTGGGTAGTATTAATTTTTTTGTTATCTTTTTCTTGGATAGTCTCTTTTTTTTGAATTTCGCTTTTTTTGAGTTCATTCTTTGTATCTGCAGGCTTTGTCTCAATGAAATTTTTATGTAAAGGCAGATCCTCTTCAGAATTTTTTGGCGTCCTCTCAGCGATAATGTCTATCTCTGGTTCGGATATAGTTTCATTTTTGCCTGAATAAATGTTTATCCCTATAACTGAGAATATAACAATTATTAAAAGTCCTGAAAGAATTATGATTATTTTCTCAATTTTTTCCTGTTTTGTCTTTGCTTCTTCTAACTTCTTTATAGTATCTTTTAGATCCTGATCCATCTTACATCCTCTCCACCGGTGTTATTCCCATAAGCTTAAATAGAGTTCTTAATGCTTCCCTTACAGCTTTGAGTAAATACAGTCTTGCCCTCATCAATCTTTCGTCTTCCTCAACTAAAAACTTAAAATTGTTGTAGTAGTAGTGAAAATCTGAGGCAAGATTATACGTTATCTGAGTTAATTTGTGAGGCTGTTCCTTAAATGCAGCTTCCTTAATAAGATCAGGTATAAATGAAAGATGTTTCATAATTATCCTTTCCTGATCTTCTCTTAAAAGATCTATATTAATATCAAATTCTTCTTCAGGATCAAAGCCAAATCTTTCTTTAGCTTCTCTAAAAACACTGCATATTCTTGCATGGGCATACTGGACATAATAAACAGGATTTTCTGAGGATTTTTTAAGGGCAAGGTCAATATCAAAATTAAGGTGTGTGTCAGGATCTTTTGTTAGGAAAAAGTATATAACAGCATCTTTACCAACTTCTTCAATAAGCTCTTTCAAGGTTATGAAAGATCCAGATCTTTTTGACATCTTTATCTCTTTTCCTTCTTTGAAAAGCTTCACAAGCTGGATAAATATAACTCTTATCCAGTCTTCTTTAACTCCAAAAGCCATAACAGCGGATCTTAATCTTGGGAAATAACCGTGATGATCTGCACCCCAAACATTTATGATAAAATCGTATCCTCTTTTAAACTTATCGTAATGGTATGCAATGTCTCCAGCAAAATAAGTATATGTTCCGTCTGATTTTATAATAACTCTGTCCTTATCATCACCAAAAAGTGTTGTTTTAACCCATACTGCTCCTTCTTTTTCATATATAAGACCCTTTTCTTTTAAAAAGTTTATCGCTTCATCTACTTTTCCTGAAGAATAAAGTGATTTTTCACTAAACCATATATCAAATGTTACACCAAAATCTTTAAGATCTTCCTTTATCTTCTCAAGCAGCATATCTTTTGCAAATTCTGAACAGAAATCGACAGCCTGTTCCTCATCAACCATGGATAGGATCTTTTCTTTTTCATATTTGTATAGATGCTCGGCTATTTCTTTAATATAATCCCCATGATAACCATCTTCAGGAAATGGATAATCAGGCTGATCTATCTGCCTGAACCTTGCATAAACAGACTGACCGAGTTTGTATATTTGTCTTCCAGCATCATTTATATAAAACTCCCTTTCAACTGTGTATCCAACATATTCGTAAAGATTTGATATAACGTTTCCTACAACAGCACCCCTTCCGTGACCGAGGTGTAGTGGACCTGTAGGGTTTGCGCTTACAAACTCAACATTTATACATATATTAGACTTTTCAGTCCTTCCGTAATCCTCCCTTTCCTTAATTATTTTTTTGAGAATATTATGGTAGAACTTTTTAGACAAAAATATATTTATAAATCCTCCTCCTGCCACTTCAACCTTTGAGAACTCCTCTACATTTTCAAGTATCTTTTTCATTCTGTTGGCAATATTAATGGGTTTATCTTTAATTAATTTTGAGAGTAAAAATGCTGCGTTTAATGATATATCACCAAATTTCTCCTCCTTAGGGATATCAATCTTTATTTTTTCCTTAACCTGAGATATCTGTGGTATTTCTTCTTTAAGTAAATCAACTATTTTTTCTTTCAGTTCTTCTTTCATTTCTTTTGTCTCCTGTTTTTTATAGATTAAATATTTTATAACAACAGGTCTATTTGAAAAAATTGACAGATAATTGGGTTAAAATATAATGCGTTAAATTACGCTATAGAGGTATAAAGTTGCAGAAGTTCATATTTATAACTGGCGGTGTTCTTTCTTCACTTGGTAAGGGAGTTGCTTCGGCAAGTATAGGAACCCTTCTTGAAAAGATGGGATACAGGATAACATTCCTGAAGCTGGATCCATATCTTAATATTGATCCCGGCACTATGAATCCTTATCAGCATGGCGAGGTTTATGTTACCGAGGATGGTGCAGAGACAGATCTTGATCTTGGACATTATGAGAGATTTACAAATGTTGTTTTAACAAAGCACAACAATACAACATCCGGAAAGCTGTACAACTCACTACTTGAAAAAGAAAGAAGGGGAGCTTTTCTGGGTGCTACAGTTCAGGTCATACCCCATTTCACAAACGAGATAATAAAAAGTATAGAAAGAGCGGCAGCTGGTTCTGATATAGCACTTATAGAGATCGGTGGGACTGTTGGTGATATTGAAAGTCTTCCTTTTCTTGAGGCTATAAGGCAGATGGGTTTAGAGCTTGGGAGAGAAAACGCTCTTTTTATACATCTAACCTACGTTCCTTATGTTGCAGCGGCAGGAGAATTGAAAACAAAACCGTCACAACATTCAGTCAAAGAGCTGAGGGCTATTGGTATTCAGCCTGATATTCTTCTGTGCAGAGCAGATAGACCGCTTCCAAAAGCTATAAAGAGAAAACTGGCATTGTTTACAAATGTTAGTGAAGACTCTGTTATATCTGCACCAGATGTTGACATAATATACAGAATTCCACTTCATATGAAAAAAGAAAAGCTTGATCAGATTGTGGCAAAGCATTTAAATTTAGAGTATAGAGAGCCTGATCTAAAGGACTGGCAGAGAATAGTTGCAACACTTTCAAAACTTGAGAAAGAGGTAGATATAGCTATAGTTGGGAAGTATGTTGAACTTAAAGATGCATATAAAAGTATTATAGAGTCTTTCATTCATGCTCAGATACCGAATAAGGTTAAGGTTAATTTCAGATGGGTTAATGCTGATGAGCTGACAGATGAGAATATAGATCTTATACTGGGGGATATTGATGGAATTCTTGTTCCTGGAGGTTTTGGAGAAAGAGGTATAGAAGGAAAAATACTTACAGCAAAGTATGCAAGAGAGAATAATATTCCTTATTTTGGTATATGTCTGGGCATGCAGGTTGCTGTAATAGAGTTTGCAAGAAATGTGGCAGGTCTGAGGGAGGCTAATTCAACAGAGTTTGAACCTGAAACTCCATACCCTGTTATTGATCTTATGCCAGATCAAAAAGGAGTAGAGAAAAAAGGTGGAACTATGAGACTTGGAGCATATAAGTGTACTTTGAAAGAAGGAACTAAAGCATATGAGATTTATGGAGAAAAAGAGATATACGAGAGACACAGACACAGGTATGAATTTAATCCTGAATTCAGACCTATTCTTGAAGAAAAAGGTCTTGTAGTTTCTGGAGAGTATAAATCTAAAAAACTCGCCGAGATAATAGAGATACCAGGTCATATATGGTTTGTAGCCTGTCAGTTTCATCCCGAATTTAAAAGTAAGCCTTTTGCACCTCATCCTCTTTTTGTTTCATTTGTTAAGGCATCTTTACAAAAAAGGAAAGAAAAATCATAAAAAGTTTACGAAAAATCTGCCAGAATGCACTCCTCTTTAGAGGAGTGATGAATAGCAGAGGGTTTCTTTAGAAACCCTCAAAACTCCTTTTATCGTTAATATTTGCTATAATTGTAATAGAGGTTTTAAAATGACTACAACACCCAAAAAAAAGCAAAAAATAAAAGATACTTTAAAGAAAACCAAACAAAAAAGAAAAAACCAAATACCTAAAGTCTATCAACTTAAAATCTCATACTCTAACCTTAATAGCCAGCAAAAACATTGGCTTGAAAGAGTATTTTTAGAAGCCAAATGGCTGTATAACTACTGCATATCAGATATACAAAACAAACTAAACCCACAAACAGAAAAAGCAAAGCAAATAGAAGTAAAGACACCAAAAGGGTATGAAACAAGAGAAATAACCTGTCTGTCCTCCCAAATGAAACAAGGCATAATAGACAGAATAAAAAAGAATTTATCAGACCTATCAAAAGCAAAACAAAAAAGCATAAAAGTGGGAAAATTAAAATACAAATCACAAATAAGAAGCATCCCATTAAAACAAAACGGCATAACCTTTAAAGTTTTGAAAGAAAAAAACAGAATAAAAATACAGGGATTAAAAAAACCTGTAAGAGTGTTGGGACTACACCAGATACCAGAAAACTGTGACATAGCAAAAGCAGAGCTAATAAAGAAACCAGATGGATACTATATATACCTAACCTGCTATATAAACAAAACCCAAGAAAAACAAGAGAAAATAAACAAACCAATAGCAATAGACTTTGGGATAAAACACCAACTAACCCTATCAAACGGAATAAAAATAAACTATCGTATAGAAGAAACAAAAAGATTAAAAAGACTACAACAAAAGCTGTCAAAACAGCAAAAAGGAAGTAAAAATTATAAAAAGACAAAACAGTTGATACAGAAAGAGTATCAAAAAATATACAACAAAAGAAAAGACATACAAAACAAGATAATAGCGTTATTAAAGAGATACGAATATGTAATAATACAAGATGAGCAGATAAAACAGTGGCACAGTGGATTATTTGGGAAACAGATACAAAACACAGGTATAGGGGAAATAATCTCAAGGCTAAAACAAAACCTTGAAACTCTCATACCTGTAGATAGATATGAAGCAACAACAAAGATATGTAGCCAATGTGGAAGCAAGAAAGAGGAGATAAAACTATCAGACAGGATATATAGATGTGAGAAATGTGGGCAGTTAATAGATAGAGATTTAAACTCTGCAATAAACATACTTAAGATAGGACTGTTAAAAGTGGAGTCAACCACTATAAAAAACCTACCCACGGACTGTGGGGAAGTAAAGCCTGTGGAGAGGGAAGCCACTGCACGGATACTTGGAAGCAATCCCTATATCTGTGTAAGCTATACCTCTGTGAAGCAGGAAGCTCCTCATTGAAAATGAAGAGAGGATGTCACATATACGTATGTAATAGTTTGTTAAATAACCAGTGGAGGTAAAAAAGATGTCCAATCGTAAGGATGAGGTTCATTTAAAAGTTCAGGAAAAGATATACCCTCCTGAAGATATAGTTAAGAGAGCCTGGATTAAAGATTACGATTCGGTTTATAAAAGATCTGTAGAAGATAGGGAAGGTTTTTGGGAAGAAGTTGCAGAAGAACTGTATTGGTTCAAAAAATGGGATAGAGTTCTCGAATGGAACTTTCCATACGCTAAATGGTTTGTTGGAGGAAAAACAAATATAACTTACAATGCACTTGACAGGCATATAAAGAATGGCAGAGGTGATAAGACAGCATACATCTATGTTGATGAAGAAGGGAATGAAGAAAGAATAACCTACAGGGAGCTTCTTGACAAGGTCAATGCGATAGCAAACGGTCTTAAAAAACTTGGTTTGAAAAAAGGTGACAGGGTATCTATATATATGCCAAATTCTATTGAGGCTGTAGCATCAATGCTTGCCTGTGCAAGGATAGGAGTTATACACAGTGTTGTTTTTGCAGGTTTCAGCGAAGGAGCACTACATATGAGAATTGATGATGCAAAGGCATCCGCTGTTATAACAGCAACATACACCAAAAGAAGGGGAAGAAAGATACCTTTGCTCCCGACTGTAGAAATGGCCGTGAAAGATCTGGATTATATAAAGAATATAATAGTATGGGATAGGGATGCTGAGGGTATTGAGGAAAAAGAAGACAGGTATATAGATTTGAATAGGCTTATTGTTGAGAACAAGGGAGAATGCCTCCCTGAGGAGATGGATTCAGAGGATCCTCTTTTTATTCTATATACATCTGGAACTACAGGAAAGCCTAAAGGTGTTTTACACACAACTGGCGGGTATATGGTTAACACATATTATACGGCAAAAGTTGTTTTTGATCTTCATGATGAGGATGTTTACTGGTGTACTGCTGATATAGGCTGGATAACCGGACATAGTTATATAGTTTATGCGCCGCTAATTAACGGTATAACATCAGTTATCATGGAAGGTGTTCCTGTTCATCCACATCCTGGTATATGGTGGGAATATGTTGATAGATATAAGGTTAACATATTTTATACGGCTCCTACGGCTATAAGAATGTTAATGAGATACGGAGATGAAGTTCCTGCAAAGTATGACCTATCTTCATTAAGAATACTTGGATCTGTTGGTGAACCTATAAACCCTGAAGCATGGCACTGGTATTATGAGCATATAGGTAGAAAGAGATGTGTTATAGTTGATACGTGGTGGCAGACAGAAACAGGATCACATATGATAACTACAATACCTTCATATCCTATGAAACCCGGAAAGGCTGGAAAGCCGTTTTTCACAATAGAAGCAGCTATAGTTGATAAAAATGGGAATGAGCTTCCTCCGAATACTGTAGGATATCTTGTTATAAAAAATCCGTGGCCCTCTATGTTGAGAACATGTTGGGGAAACCCTGAAAGATATGAGAAATACTGGAAAGAGATAGATAATGTTTATAATGCAGATGATTTAGCTTCTATTGATGAAGACGGATATATAATGATAGTTGGTAGGGCTGATGATGTCCTTTCAGTAGCTGGACACAGAATTGGAACTATGGAGGTTGAAAGTGCAGTAGTTGAACATCCTGATGTTGTCGAAGCCGCAGTTATAGGAAAGCCTGATCCTATAAAAGGTCAGAAAATAAAGGCTTTTGTTGTTTTAAAAGTAGGTGTCAGACCTACTGAAGAGCTAAAAAAAGGGATACAGAACACAGTGAGGGAGATACTTGGTCCTATAGCTGTACCTGAGGAGATAGAATTTGTTGATAAACTTCCAAAAACAAGATCAGGAAAGATTATGAGAAGGGTTTTAAGGGCACAGGAGCTTGGTCTTGAAGTTGGGGATCTTTCAACCCTTGAAGATTAGTATATTTTGCAATAGGCTTCAAATATCTTATATTTAAAGAAAAGGATAAAGGAGGATGTTGTTGCAGCTGAGAGAAGATCTAACTCCCAAACAGATAGTTTATGAGCTTGATAAATATATTGTAGGTCAGAAAGAAGCAAAAAAAGCTGTTGCTATTGCTTTGAGAAATAGATGGAGAAGACATAGACTACCTGAAGATCTTAGAGATGAGGTAATACCTAAAAACATACTTATGATAGGTCCTACAGGTGTGGGAAAAACGGAGATAGCAAGAAGGCTTGCTTCTCTTGTTGGTGCACCTTTTATTAAGGTAGAGGCTACAAAGTTTACAGAGGTTGGTTATGTAGGTAGAGATGTTGAGTCAATTATTAGAGAACTTGCTGAGGCATCTTTTAAAATGGTAAAGGCTGAAAAAATGGAAAAGGTAAGAGAAAAAGCGAAAGAAATAGCAGAAGAAAAAATACTTGATTATCTTGTTCCTGTAAGAGTTAAGAGATATGGGACTCTTGAGACATTTGAAGAAGAGAGTTCGCCTGCGAGAGAAAGATTCAGACAGATGTTGAGAAATGGTGAGCTTGATGATAAAACTGTTGAGATAGATGTTGAGGAAAAAGGTGTTTCTGTAGTAGGTGGGGTTATCGCTCCGGGACTTGAGGATATAGAAAATCAGCTTAAGGATCTTTTCTCAAGTCTTGCACCAACAAAAAGAAAGAGAAGAAAGATGACAGTCAAAGAAGCCCTCAGAGTTCTTGAACAGCAAGAGGCAGAAAAACTTATAGATATGGATGAGGTAGCATCAGAAGCTGTTTATAGGGCAGAAAACTTTGGTATAGTTTTTATAGATGAGATAGATAAGGTTGCCGGGAAATCAACAGGTTCATCTCCAGATGTATCAAGGGAAGGTGTGCAGAGGGATCTTTTACCTATTGTCGAAGGAACGACAGTATCTACAAAGTATGGTCCTGTAAAAACAGATCATATCCTTTTTATAGCAGCAGGGGCTTTTCACCTTTCAAAACCTTCTGATCTTATACCTGAACTTCAGGGAAGATTTCCAATAAGAGTTGAGCTACAGCCGTTAACAAAAGAAGATTTTATAAAAATACTTACACAGCCTAAAAATGCGCTTATAAAACAGTATAAAGCTTTGATGGCTACAGAGGGGGTAGAAATAGAGTTTACAGATGATGCTATAGAGGCTATAGCTGAGATAGCTGAGCAGGTTAATGAAAAAACTGAAAATATCGGTGCAAGAAGGTTACACACGATACTTGAGAGAATCATGGAAGATTACTCTTTTGAGGCACCAGATCTGAAAGGTCAGCATATAATTATTGATGAAAAGATTATAAGATCTAAGCTGGGTGATATTATTCAAAGCGAAGACCTGACGAGATATATTTTATAAAGGAGGGATAATCATGGCTGGAAAAGAGAGTGCTGAAGAATTAAAGAAAGAGATAGAATCTCTTAGGAAGGAAATTGAAAATCTTAAGAAAAGAACAGCGGAGGAATCGGAAGGAAAGATGCTCAGTAAGGAAACTGTGGTTGAGATACTTGATGAAACAGAAAATCTGATAAAGAAAACCTTTTCTATTTTAGAGGGAACCATAGTAGGTGCTATTGAGGGTATGAAAAAAAATCTGAAATAAGAGGTTAGACTATGGAAGAGAAAGTGTCGGAAAGTCCAGTGCCTTTTTCTGAGCTTTTAAAAGAGATAGATATTAAGGATAAATCAACAGCTTATGTTTTGATAGAGGCAAATCCTTCCGAGATCCCATTTATTATGGAAGAGCTTTCAAAAATTGAGAACGTAAAATCCGCAGATGTAGTTACCGGAATTTACGATATAATAGTTTTTTTAGAGGGAGAAGACCAGAATGAGATAGGAAGGGTAGTCATAAGGGATATTAATTCAATAAGAGGTGTTAAAAAAGCAACTACATGTATGGTTGTAAAAATATAGTTTTATTTTTTTAGGCCGATTCTCTTACAAACCCTGAAACTGTCTTCCTTTAGTGTCTCCTCCCTTCTCATGTATTTAACCTTAACTATCCCACAGTTGTTTTTCCACTTTTCTGGAATAACAATTATCTTAAGGTAATTATCTTTACATTTTATACAGTTGTACTGAACCTTCTTTTTTTCTGAAGCTGCTTCTTTTACTGCGATAGAAACTATTTCTGGAAAGGAAACAGTTAGAGTTTTTCCGCTTCCTCCAAGTAGTCCTCCTCTGAAAACATTTTCTGTCTTTTCATCATTAAATATTTCTTCATAAACTTCCATTAATGGATTGTACTCTTTAAACTTACCATAGTCTTCATTTTTTGATGCACATGAAACCATAATAATACCTGCCACTGCTAACACTGCTTTTTTCATTTTTACACCTCTTTTTTGCTTATTAGATTCCCTGAATTTTTCTTATTCTTCTTGCAAGCTCTCTTATGGCTTCTATTTCAGACATTCCCTGTTCCATAAGCTCTCTGACGGTCTGAGCTTTGGCAAGTGTATTTATAACTTCTAACGTATCTCCCCTTACCTGGCAGTAATTTTCACCTTTTTCTATTGTCTCAGTTATACATAATTCCAGTTCTTCAATAGTGAATCTCTTTGCAAGCTCTTTAATTTCTTTAATACTCATATCTCTTACCTTTTAGTAATTATTCCTGATAATAAATTTAAAATATGTATCTGAATAAAACTATGATATCAATCATAAGATTGAGTTTCAATTATAATGTAATATCAGAAAAAACAGAGTTACTTATAAAAAAAGTTTGTTAGTATAAACTGACTATTGAGCTCCCTGAATTTTTCTTATTCTTCTTGCAAGCTCTCTTATGGCTTCTATTTCGGACATTCCCTGTTCCATAAGCTCTCTGACGGTCTGAGCTTTGGCAAGTGTGTTTATAACCTCCATAACATCTCCAGAAACTTCACATCCTTTAAGTTCAGGTTTTCCAGCTTTTAGTGTTTGATTTATACAGAGTTCAAGCTGCTCTGGTGTGAATTTTTTTGCAAGCTCTTTTATCTCTTTTATATTCATTTCCACCTCCTGCTTTTGCAGGGTTAGAGTTTAATCTTACCTTTATATTTTTTTGAAAGTTCTCTTTTCATATCCCTTTCTTTAATGGATTCTCTTTTTTCATATTTAGCTTTTCCCTTTGCAAGAGCTATCTCTATTTTTACTCTTCCATTTTTAAGATAAACTCTGGTTGGTATTATAGTAAGACCTTTCTCCTGTACCTTTCCCATCAGTTTTAATATCTCTCTTTTGTGTAAAAGTAATTTTCTTTTTCTGTAAGGATCATGTTGCAATTTTGAAGCTGGTTTATAGGGAGCTATATACATGTTGTATATAAATGCCTCCCCATCATTTATTCTAACAAAGCTGTCTCTTAGATTTACGCTCCCTTCCCTTATAGATTTAACTTCTGAACCTTTGAGAACTATCCCAGCTTCATATGTTTCTATTATATTGTAGTTGTGGTAAGCGGTTTTATTGGTTGCTACGACTTTAATTCCCATTTAATTTCACTCCTGTTTCATTTTCTTAGGATAGAATATTATAACGCCTTATTACTATTCATTAAGTGGGGTACAGTATTATGATAAAGCTAAAAACTATTTTTTCCATAATCTTGACTTTATTTCCTCTTATCTCTTTTGGTCAGATATACTACAATCTGGATGTAAAATTTAACATACCTGAGGGGAAGATATACGGTGAGGTTGAGATAAGATCAGATAGGGAGATGTCTATATCAATAGATACTGGAGATCTTAACATTAAACATTCTAATGTAAAGTACCTTTCTTACACCAAGATAAAGCCTG